>Ga0272448_1001368_pt1 | contig 33261 bp, 23 predicted proteins | sample YNPCB0191_FD_202220 | JGI IMG/M metagenome (GOLD analysis project Ga0272448, IMG submission 202220) | Hot spring sediment microbial communities from Yellowstone National Park, WY, United States - YNP-CB-019-1 | ecosystem: Environmental > Aquatic > Thermal springs > Hot (42-90C) > Sediment...
AACAACACGTTCACGCTGCATCTGGGAACCAATGCGAGCAGCACGGCCACGTTGAATTTCGGTCTTCGGGGGGGCGCGGCGGATGAATTTGTGATTCGGTATGGCACAGGCGCTCCCGTGGCTGGGGCGAGCACGGGTGGCGATCTTGTCAACAACACAACGTATTTTCTTGTGGCCCGGGTGAATTGGGACGGGAGCGCCTTCACGTCCGCGAACATGTGGCTCAATCCCGGCTATTCAGCGGAGACGGACAAGCCCAGTGGAGACGCCTCTCTGAGCGGGTTCGGTTGTGGTCCCATTACGCACCTCTTTTTCCGGCAGGCAGTGCTGGATTTGGATGACATTGTGCAAGCTGACGAGATCCGGATTGGCACGACCTGGAACGATGTGGTCCCACCGCTCGGGGAGCCGCTCCCACAGGTCGGGGTGTCCACCAGTCCGACGAGTTATATTCCTGTGCCACCGCAGACGCTCACCGCCGGCAATTCGATAACCGTTTATGCGGTGGCCTTGGATGCGGATGGGAATTACCTGTCCAACACACCGGCCATGTGGTTGCCGGTCAATGTCACCGGCGGGATCGGAGCGGGTGACATTGTTCCGGTAAGTGGCGGCAGGAGTGCCGTGTTCACCGGGCACCGGGTTGGCAGCGCGAACCTTCGTGCCGTTCCCCCGACAGGTGCACTGGTTTACAATGACTCCGGCCTCATTACTGTCCAAGCGGCGCCTGCGTCGCACGTATGGGTCGAAACCGCTCCGGGGGGTGCCGGCACGCTGATACCGGCGCAGACTCTCCGACCGGGCCAGACGCTGACGGTGTACGCCGTGAGCCGCGACCCGTACAGTAACTTTGTCAGCAACGTGTCGGCGACCTGGTCTCTGGAAAACAAGACCAGTGGTGTGGTGGACAGCGATCTGTCGCCAGCCAGCGGCACGAGTTCCACCTTCACTGCCAATCTTTCCGGGACAGCCAACATTCGGGCCAGTGTCGCAGGGTTGGTATCGGTGGATTCGGGTTTGATCACTGTATCGCGCGAGTTGACCTGGGTTGGCGGTGGCGCGAACCTGTGGGATTTCTCGACGCTGAATTGGACGTATAGTGCGACGCCGGTGGCATTCCTCGATTCTGACGATGTGACCTTCGATTCGAGCGGTTCCATGACCCCGCCGGTCAACATCACCACCGCCGTCAGCCCGCGTTCGGTGACTGTGACGGGCGGGCCTTACACCTTTGACGGCCCCGGTGGTATTGCCGGTTGCCCGGGTGGGATCACCAATTCAAGCGGCACCCGGCTGACGTTCCTCACGACGAACACCTATACGGGGCCGACCGTGTTGCAATTTGGCAGTGAATTGCAATTGGGAGATGGCGTCCGGAACGGTTCCCTGGGTGCCGGAGGGCCTGTATACGTCCAAACGGGCGGCACCTCGCCGATCTTCAACCGAACCGATCCCGTGAATGCGCCTTATGTCGTGAGCAACATCATTACGGGGCCGTTTGATTTCATCATGGAGTTTAAGAGCGGCGCGACTGAACTGCGGGCTCCTGGCGCCAATACCAAGGCCAAAGCCCTCGTGCGCAGCGGCGCAACGTTGATCCTTTCTTGCGCCGACACCTCCCTCGGTGCGGGTACGGTGCTTGGCGGTTTTGGCGCCACAAATCTGTTCATTGAAGCAGGGGGTGTTTGTAAACACGGGTTGCCGAACGCGGCTGGCGACCATCTGACCGCCGCCGGTCGTTACGTTCATGTGGACGGCATCTACGATGCCAATGGCATCAGCGAGGCCTTTGGAATTCTCGTGGGCAGTGGCATTTTGGACAACACAGGTCCAAGCAACGCAGTTTTTACCATTATGCAGGGGAGTTCGGATGTTGCCAATGGCGGGATTGGAAACAGCGGTGAGGTTTACGAATGGACCGGGTTGATTCGGAACAGCGGCCCCGCATTGCTGGGTATTACAAAAGACGGCACGAACACGCTCATTCTGAAAAATGCCAACACGTACGGGGGTGATACACGGGTCATCAATGGTGGCATTCTGGAATTGGGTCATGTGAACGCGATGCAGAATAGCACCTATGATCAGCAGCCTGGCGACACGGGAACGCTGAGCTTTGGCACGCTGACCAGCGCAAACTTGGGTGGCTTGAAAGGGGGGGCCGGCAAGGTTCTCCCGCTGCAAAATACCCTGGCCAATCCCGTCGCGCTGACCATCGGCGGCAACGGCCAAACCAACACCTACGCCGGTAACCTCTCAGGGCCGGGAAGCCTTACCAAGACGGGGGGCGGCATCCAAACCCTGACAGGGACGAACACATACACGGGTACGACCACCGTATCGCAAGGCACTCTGCTCGTGAACGGAGGATTGGCCGGTACCGGCCAGGTAACAGTGTCTCCAAACGGAACGCTGGGGGGCGCCGGATTTATCAATGGTCCCGTGATCGTCAATGGCACATTGCGGCCCGGGAACAACAACATCGGCAAGCTGACGGTGAACAACACGGTGACGCTCGCAGGCACGACCGTGATGGAAATCAGCCGCACCACCACGACCAACAGCGATAACCTGACGGCGACCACCATCAACCTCGGTGGGGTGCTGATCGTCACCAATCTGGCAGGCACCTTGGAAGCCGGCAACACCTTCACGCTGTTCAGCGGCAGTCTGAATGGCTCGATCACACCCACCAGCCTGCCGCCTTTGTGGCCGGGGCTGACTTGGGATACTTCCAGTCTCAACAGTGCAGGGGAGATTCGCGTTGTCGGCACCCGTATCCCGCCGCAATTGCATGTCGCGGTTTCGGGCGGCAACCTGATCTTGACCGGTTCAGGTGGGTTGGCTGGAGCAACATGTTATCTCCTCCAGACGACCAACATTGCGACGCCCCTGGTCAATTGGGAGCGCGTGGCAACGAACATCTTTGCCGCTGATGGGAGCTTCACCAACGCAATTCCGATCAACTTGGCGACGCCTCAGGTGTATTACACGATTCAGATTCCCTAACCCGACTCCCTCGGCGTAACAGCCGCGTAGGCCGGTTCGGTTTCGGGGGATCGAGGCGCGCACATGTCGGGAACGCTGGGGATCAAGGACACAAGGTCAACAAGGGCCAATCCAATAATATCCTTCGGTGAAAGTCCAGTCAGCGGTTCAGAACAGGGTAGGTGAACGAAAGACCTTGACGTCAGTCAACACGGCGACAGAAGTCAAAACCTGGCACATCGCCGTTTTGAGCGGGGATGGCATCGGTCCCGAGGTGATGGCCGAGGGGCTCAGGGTTTTGCAGGCCGTCGAGCGCCGTCTCCAAGGCGTGCGGTTTGCGTTCACTGAGGTTTCGGTCGGGGCCGGCGAGTTTCTGAAGTCGGGGGATCCATTTCCCGAAGCAGCGTATGCCGCTTGTCGAGCAGCCGATGCCATTCTGCTGGCGGCCATGGGACTGCCCGATGTGCGATGGCCGGATGGCAAGGAAATCAGCCCGCAAATTGACCTGCGGGAAAAACTGGACCTCTACTGCGGGGTGCGTCCAATCACCCTGTTTCATGCCCATGACACGCCCCTGAAAGGTTTCCAAGGGGGTACGATTGACTTGGTCATCGTGCGGGAAAACACCGAGGGGCTTTTCTCCAGTCGGTTGAACAACACCGGTAGCGCAGCGTTTTGTTCGGACACCCTCAAGATTTCCCGGCACGGCTCGGAGCGCATTTTTCGCGCCGCCTTCAAACTCGCCCGCAGCCGCCGCAAACACGTGACGCTGGTGGACAAGGCCAACGTTTTGCCGTCCATGGTTTTTTTCCGTCGCATCTTCAACGAGGTTGCCGAAGAGTTCCCCGATGTTACCACGGATCGAATTTACGTGGACGCAGCCTCGCTATACCTGCTTCGGCGGCCCGAGAGTTTTGATGTGATTGTGACGGAGAACATGTTCGGCGACATTCTTTCCGATCTGGCGGCCGGGTTGGTGGGGGGGATGGGGATGGCCCCCTCTGCCGACATCGGGGACAAGCACGCGGTGTTCCAACCGGCACACGGCTCGGCGCCGGACATCGCGGGCAAGGGGATCGCCAACCCGGTGGCCATGATTTTATCCGTGGCCATGATGTTGGAGTGGCTGAAGCACCCGGAACTGTTGCGAGGAGCTGCCTTGATCCGCCAAGCCGTCCGATCCGTTCTTTCCCAGCCGGAGAACCGAACCCCGGACCTTGGAGGTAGGCTCTCGACCAAAGCCATGGGGGACCTTATCGTGGCGGCGTTGGATGGCAAACCATGAGCCGGCTCATTGATTTAACGCTGCCACTCGCGCCCGGCATGCGCGGCGTTCACGTCACTCAAAAGTTTATCCGTGCCGATGACGGATGGAATGCGACCACGCTGCATCTCTATTCGCATGCCGGAACTCATATGGATGCTCAGGTGCATTTTGAGGCGGGCCCAGAAACTATTGACCAAATCCCGCTGGCGCGCTGCATGGGGATGGCGTGGGTGATAGATTTGACCGACATTGGCCCCAAGGCCCTCATTGACGTCGCCAGTCTCGGTGAAGTGGAAGGAAAGTGTCGTAGTGGCGAAAGTCTTCTCATTCGCACTGGCTGGAGCCGGCACGCAAACAATCCCGCCCTCTATCGGGATAGCCTCCCCCGCATCAGCGAAGAGCTGGCGCGTTGGTGTGTGGCCAGACAAGTGAAGCTCTTGGGTGTCGAGCCTCCCTCGGTTGCAGATGTTAACAACCTCGCAGAGGTCACTTGCATTCACGAGCTCCTCTTGTCTGGAGGCGTCATCATCGTAGAGGGACTTTGCAATTTGGAGGAGCTTTCCGATCCCCGCGTTTTCTTCGCAGCATTGCCCCTGCGAATAATCGGGGGCGACGGTTCCCCCTGCCGCGCTTTTGCAGTGGAAGGCGATGAGGCGGTGGAGCACATGGCACGCTTATTACTGACGTGATCCCTCGACGTTTCTTACTTGTTACGACCACGTTTCTGCTGTCGGTCCTGCTGTATGTGGACCGAGCCTGCATTTCGACTGCCAAAGAGCCGATGACGAGGGATTTGACTCTGAGCAAGGAACAATGGTCGTGGGTTTTGGCCTCATTCGCGTTCGGGTATGCCATGTTCCAGACTCCTGCCGGGGTTTTGGCCGACCGTTTGGGAGGCCGTGCCGTGCTTGCGTCCATTGTGACCGCATGGTCGATATTCACCGGTCTCACGGCCGCGGCTTGGAATTTCGTGAGCCTGCTGGTGATCCGCTTCCTCTTTGGAGTCGGTGAAGCGGGAGCGTTTCCAGGCATGGCGCGTGTGGTATACTCTTGGATTCCTGTGCGGGAAAGGGGAGTGGTCAAGGGAATTAACTTTTCCGGATCGCGCATCGGCGCGGCTTTGGCCATGCCCGGCGTCGCGTGGTTAATTCACCAGATCGGCTGGAAGCTCGCGTTTATTGTCTTGATGGCGGTTGGATTTGTTTGGTCCGCGTGGTGGTGGTTTTGGTTTCGGGATGATCCCACGCAGCAGAAAGGCGTTTCCAAGACCGAGCTCGAATATATTCTGCGAAACCGGCAGGATCCCGACAGAGCAGCAGCCCCGGCCACCCGGTTGCCCCTCTGCTCCCTCCTGAGATCTGTCAACTTGTGGCTGATGATGGTGCAATACTTCGGTAGCAACTTCACCTTTTTTTTCAGCCTGACCTGGTTATATCCCTACATTCAAGCCCAATACCACTTGGAGGCGGTGGACGCAGGATTCTACGCCATGGCACCGGTGCTCAGCGGGGCAGCCGGCAACATTGTTTCCGGTGCCTTGGTGGACATACTTTACCGGAGGGGTTGGACTTCGATTTCGCGCAAGGCACCTGCCGTCTTTGGTTTCGTTTTGGCTGCGCTGGGTATGGTGATGAGCGTGGATCAGGCTACGGCAATAGGCGCGGTGTTTTGGCTTTCGATTGCCATATTCGGCGCTGACATGACACTAAGCCCCTCTTGGTCGTTTTGCATTGATATAGGGGGTCGGCATGCCGGAGCGGTCAGCGGTACCATGAATATGGCCGGCAACCTGGGGGCGGCCATCACTGCCTTGGCGTTTGCTTACTTACCCGAATCGGCGCGTGGCAACGTCGCATTCTTTTACACGGCTGCGGCCCTGAGCGGGGTTGCCATCCTCTGCTGGCTGCTAGCAAATCGGGCCAGAACAATTTGCGCCCAGCCGATTGTGGCCGGCGTGAGCCTGTCCGCACCAACTCTGCACGGAAAATGACCATTCCACTCAAAGGTGTGTGCATCGGCGCCGGCTATTTCAGCCACTTTCATTACGAGGCGTGGCGTCGCATTCCCGAAGTCCAAATCGTCGCTTTCAGCAACCGCGACCAGACCCGCGCTCGCGAAGTCATGCATAAGTTTGGCTTGCAGCGATGTTATAGTGACTACCGCAAGATGTTCGACACGGAGAAACCGGACTTTGTGGACGTGATTACGCCACCTGCATCGCATCTGGAAATTTGTGCCGAAGCGGCGCAACGCGGAATCCACATCATCTGCCAAAAAGCCCTCGCACCCACCTTTGAGGAAGCAAAGCAAATCGTGGCGACGGTGGCGCGGGCCGGAGTGCGGTTCATGGTGCATGAGAACTTCCGCTTCCAACCGTGGTATCGGCAGATCAAACGACTGCTGGAGGCCGGAGCTATCGGTCAGCAGCTCTTTTCACTGGCGTTCCGTTCGCGGATGGGTGACGGCTGGGGGCCGAATGCCTACATTCCCCGGCAACCGTATTTCCGGGATTACCCGCGCCTGCTGGTGTTCGAGAATGGGGTTCATTTTATTGACACCTATCGCTATTTGGCTGGCGAGATTCGCCGCGTGACCGCCTGGCTGCGCCGGCTGAACCCGGTGATCAAGGGCGAGGACTGTGCCTTGGTCGTGTTTGAATTCGTTAACGGGGCGGTGGGGTTATGGGACGCCAACCGATACAACGAGACTACTGCACGCAATCCCCGCTACACGTTCGGGGAGTTCTTGGTCGAGGGAGATGGCGGCAGTATCCGCCTTGACAGCGAGGCCCGCCTCACGCTCAAGCGATTGGGCGAACCAGAGGAGGAAATCCCCTATGTACATGAGGACGTCAACTTCGCTGGCGACTGTGTGTATTTCACCCAGCGCCACTTTGTGGACCGCATGCTTGATGGGAAACCCTTCGAGACCAGCGGCGAGGAGTATATGAAAACGCTGGCCGTGCAAGAGGCCGTATATCAATCCGCCGAGACCGGATTGCCGGTAGAGGTTCAGCCTGTGTCATGAAACATCAAAGGCCCAACCATCTCGCCATTAGGGTTCCGGACACGGCGGTAGTCTTGAAGATTGGGCGTGACCGATTGGGATTCAAGGTCCTCGTCGGCGGAGACGTGAATGGCGGCACGGAGGTCGCCGGTCAACGCGCGCTCCGCAACGACTGGCGGAAGGCGACGTTGCTGGGGTATCCCGACGGCGGGAGTTGGAGCGCGCACGCAGATCAAGGCCCGCCGCATCCGCCAACCCCGGTCTGTCGCGCGTTCGAGCCGAGCGAATGTCGCGTTGAACTCTGCGGGCATTCCGCCCGATACATGATTGACCAGATCGCGTTGTGGCGAATCACTGGCAAGGGGGACCTGGAGATGCCCGGCGAGGCTGCGCTCTTCCTTTCAAGCCGTAGCATCCAACAATGAACCGCTTGACATCTATCAAATGCACACTCATCGGCAGCGCAGTCGTGTTGCCGCTCCTGGCGACGGTGCAAGTTGGCAAAATCGCCAACCCGCTGGTGACTCAAGGGCAATGGGAACTGGACTATAACCTCGTGGATTATCTGGATGACAATCCAGCGCTGAACAACGACCTGCGACAGAAGCTGTCCTTGGAATACGGACTGACCGGAAAATGGGCGATAGAAGCGGGCGCTGAATGGCGGCGTTCGGATTCCGAGTCCCTGCACACGGACTCGGTGTTCTTCGAGGTGAAACGCGAGTTCACCGACCAGAAGGACGGCTGGTGGCTCTCCAGCGGCGCGAAGGCCGAGTATGTGTTGAACACTTCCGGCGATTCCGACGCGCTTGAAGTGAAGCTGTTGCTGCAAAAGGAGCATGGCGACGGGAAGTTCCGGCATCGCGCGAACATCACCCTGCGACGTGAAGTCGGCAGCAGCGCGTCGAGCGACGTGGCGTTTCGCACGCGCTGGTATTCGCGCTGGAACGCGCATCCGAATTTCAAACCCGCCATCGAGTGGCACGCGGCCTGGGGTAATGTGGATAATTTCAATTCGTGGGAGGATCAGCGCCAATACATCGGGCCGGCGGTACATGGGCAGCTTTTCAAGCACGGCCAAGCGAAGGCAAATTATGAAATCGCTTACGTCTTCGGCGTAACCGATGCCAGCCGGGACGGCGCGCTCCGTTTGCGCATCGAAACCATGTTCTGAATTATGTTCAAAGGACTTGACCACCTCGCCATCGCCGTGCCGGACACCCGGGAGGCCCTTAAAGTCTGGCGCGACACGCTCGGTTTCAAAGTGCTTTACAGCGAGGTCGTGAATGGTGGGAGCGTTCGGCTCACCCATCTTGATTTGGGCAACACCCAGTTGCAGCTCGTGCAGCCGCTCACGCCAGATCATCCGCTGCAGGATTGGCTCGCCAAGAACGGGCCGGGGTTGCACCACTTCTGCCTCAAAGTCGAGAACCTGGACGCCGCACAGAAGGAGTGTCCGGTGCCGACCGCACCGTGCCAGCATCAAGGCACGCGGGGCAAACGGGCTTTGTTCCTTGACAAGAATGCCACTCAGGGCGTGCAGGTTGAACTCACGGGGCCATAGCCAGCCATGAAATGTTCGCCCACCGTTTTGAGAAGTTGTCTGGCGGTCGCCTTCGGTTGGCTGGCCGGGGGGATCCACTTCGCGGACGGTGCAGCCATGACGCTCGCTTACCGTCCGGCGCCCGTGGACAATCCGCTCAAGGGATTTGTCCCTTATCTTGGTGAAAAGCCCGCCTTTCCGCACAGTTTGGAGTGGGACTACACTCCACTCGCGGCGGTCATGGATGGGCCGACCCATTTCGATTGGACGGTGTTTGAGCGCAAGCTTGCTGAGGCTGCCTCACGCGGCCATCAATTCATCGCGCGGTTCTATTTGGAATGGCCCGGGCGGAAAACGGGCGTTCCGCAATTTCTGATTGCCAACGGCCTGAAAATGCGGACGTGGACGAACACCAACACACGGCCTTTCCCGCCTGGGTTGCAGCACACGCCGGATTATGAGGACCCGCGTCTGCGGGCTGCATTGACAAACTTCATCCGGGCTTTGGGCCGACGCTATGATGGCGATCCCCGGTTGGGTTTTTTGCAGCTTGGATTGCTTGGCTCTTGGGGCGAGTGGCACAATCATCCGCACACGGAATGGTTCGCCTCCAAAGATGTCCAGCGCGAAGTCATGGACGCCTACGGGGCCGCATTCAAGAAGACTAGGCTGTTGGCGCGTTATCCGATGGGACCGAACAACCGCCGCTACGCCGACAATTCCACCCGGCCCATCGGTTATCACGACGATTCTTTTGCCTGGGCCACGTTGGACACGGGAAAGCCCGAGGACGGTTGGTTTTTTGAGACCCGCCTGCGCGCTGCCGGGGCGCTCGACAAATGGCGCGATCAGCCTATCGGGGGCGAAGTACGCCCAGAAGTGTGGTCCTGCCTTTTCAACGAGCCAAGCTGTGCGCCAGCGGGGCAGGAGTTTGATCGCTGCGTGACCACGGTTCATGCGTCGTGGCTCTGTTACGAGGGCATTTTCCGAGCCGGGGTCCCGCTCCCAGCGCGCGAACGCGCGCTCAAAGCGGCGCAACGCATGGGATACGAACTTTATGCCTCAACGACTGAGCTGCTTGTCGCAGGCGGCAATCTGAGTGTGACCCTCACGGTGACCAACATGGGAATTGCTCCGTTCTATTACGACTGGCCTGTAGAGCTGGGTGTGCTGGATTCGGCGAATCAACTCGTGATGACCCTCACGACCGACTGGAAGCTCACCCGCGTTTTGCCGGGCGATCCGAATTGCCTTTGGAAATGTTCGGTCAACCTTCGTAGACTTGCAATCGGCAAGTATCACGTGGTGCTCCGCGTTGCCAATCCGCTGCAGGCAGGGCCACCGCTGCGCTTTGCCAACCGGAACCAAGACCGCCACCTTCACGGCTGGCTGACCTTGGGCGAATTCCAACGGCTATGACCGCGCGTATCAACAAACGCGAATTCTTTGCCTCGCTGCCGCCGGTGTGGCCCGAAGAACTGTTGCCGCGTATTCGTGCCGAAATGGCGCGCACGCACCGGAAGGTGGTGGTGCTGGATGATGATCCGACCGGTACCCAGACCGTTCGAGACATTCCAGTGCTGACCAGTTGGTCACACGAGGAATTGGTGCGGGAGTTCGCAAATGAGCTACCGTGTTTTTACATACTCACGAACACGCGCGCGTTACCCATGGCGGAAGCAGTGCAGATCAATCAGAAGATCGCCTGCAATCTGATGAAGGCAGTCCAGAGCCTCCCCGGCCGTAGCGACTTTGTGGTGGTGAGCCGGAGTGACTCCACGCTGCGTGGCCACTTTCCCGCGGAAACCGACGCACTGGGAAAAGTGCTTTGGGGTGGCGACCGGATGCCCCCCGTACTGCTCGTGCCGTATTTTGAGGCCGGCGGGCGCTACACGGTGGGCGACGTACATTTCGTCGCTGAAGGCGGGGAGTTGATTCCCGCGGCTGAGACGCCGTTCGCCAGAGACGCGGTGTTTGGATATCGCAATTCGGATTTGCGCGCCTGGGTGGAGGAGAAAACTGGCGGCGCCGTTCGGGCCACGGACGTGAAAAGCATTTCGATTGACGATTTGCGCGTTGCCGGGCCGGACGTGGTGAAAGCGAAACTGCTTGCGTTGCGTCACGGTGAGGTGTGCATCGCGAACGCTGCCGCGCCACGTGACTTGGAAGTGCTGGCGTGGGCGGCGTTGCAAACAGAGAACGCCGGCGCTCGCTTGTTGTATCGCACTGCGGCCAGTTTTGTCGCGGCGAGAATCGGCCTTTCCCCCGATACATTGTGGCGGCCCAGCCTCAGCAGGTTGTTCGCCCTTGTTCCGAGCGATGCAAATAGAAATGACGCTCGCGGCGGACTCATCATCGTCGGGTCCTACGTTCCGAAAACAACAGTGCAACTGGAAATGCTGGTCAGGGATGGTTTAGTCCATCCGGTTGAGATTTCCGTGGCCGCCATCATGAGCCCGGCACAGCGCGGACCGGAATTGTCCCGCGTGGCGCGGCAAACCAACGCCGCTCTCCAAGCCGGACGGGACGTAGTAGTGTTCACTAGTCGGCGGTTGGTCACCGGTGATAATGCCGAAACGAGTCTGGCCATTGGCAAGCAGGTTTCGGCGGCGTTAGTGGAATTGTTGCAGCGCATTGAGACGCGGCCTCGATATCTGATCGCCAAGGGGGGCGTCACTTCGAGTGATCTTGCAACGCGGGGCCTTGGCGTGAAACGCGCTCTAGTGCTGGGCCAGATTTTGCCGGGCGTTCCTGTGTGGGAACTTGGCCCGGAAACGAAATATCCCGGCATGCCGTATGTGGTGTTTCCTGGGAATGTTGGTGAACCGAACGCCCTCAGAGAGGTTGTTCGCAAGTTCCAGATGGCATTCGATCAAGCCACTGCATCACTCAAAAACGCAGGATGAATTCGAACCTGAAACGCTTAAGCCTTGCCCTCCTTTCGGCATCCATCACCTCGGTGCCGGCCGCCGAACCGCCACCTCTAACACCGATCTTTCGTGACCTCACTTTGCTCCATGATGCAACCCGCATTCTCCTCAACCCGCACAAGGGTTGGTACCATCACTACCCGGACAATCATCCGGACAAGTACCGCATTGTCCGGGACGAAGACCTGCTGTGCTTCCCGGGCATGGATCACCTGTACATCCGGCTGGCTTGGGCATACCTTGAACCGAAAGAAGGGCAGTTCGATTGGACTATAATCGACCGCCTCATCGAGAAATGGACCGCCCGCGGTCTTGGTATCGCGTTCCGCATCTCCTGCAAGGAAACCAGCGTAGATCGTCTTGAACAACAGTTCGCTACGCCGCGGTGGGTTAAGGAAGCCGGCGCCCGCGGGGGCTTTTATCGCGCGGGACAACCCACCGGACCGGATGGGCCGTGGGAACCGGATTACGGCGACCCTGTCTTTCTGGCCAAACTGGAACGCTTTCTGGCTGCCTTTGCGGCCCGTTATGACGGCCGGCCTAAAGTGCGTTACGTGGATATTGGAAGCATCGGCGATTGGGGCGAGGGCCATACTTGGGCCGGAAGCCGAACCGAGCCCGGTTTCGCGGTGCGCAAGCGGCATGTGGACCTGCATCTGCGCCATTTCCGACGCACCCAATTGGTTATCTCGGATGATTTTGTTTACGCGCTCCAAAACCCTGCCGAGCGCCGCGCGCTGCACGAGCACATCCTCGCTCACGGCATTAGTTATCGCGATGACAGCATCTTGGTGGATGGCTATCTGGCTAACTATAGTGCCACCTTCACTGTCCGCAGCCCGGAATTGTTCGCCGACGCCTACCTTCAGACCCCGACTGTTCTCGAGCTGGAACATTACAGCAAGGTGAAGCGGCTCGGAAACTGGGACGGACGCCCGGGATCTTCTTTGGCGCGTTACGGCGGGGGGCGGTCCGGGCCCGACTTTTTGCGAGGTGCACTCTCATTGTTGCATGCCACCTACATCGGCTACCATGGTGATGCACACGAGTGGCTGACCGACAACCCCGAACTGACCAAAGAACTTCTGAACAAGTGTGGCTATTGGTTGTTCCCGATGGCACTCGAACTGCCAGAGAAACTGGTGGCTGGTGTAACCGCACCATTAACTCTCACTATTGAAAACCGCGGTGTGGCGCCGCCTTATCACCCCTACGAACTGCGGGTGAAACTCTCCGGCGGGCGTACGAACTGGGTGCATGTCGTTGGCCGGGCTGATAAGTCGTGGCTGCCAGGCAGGCCGATTGTCCTGCGGTTCGAGCTGCCTTTGCCTGCCACCCTCCGGCCAGGCCAATACCAATTTGGCATCGGTCTTTTCGACGCCACCACCGGGAAAGGGCGTCCGGTGGAGTTCGCGCTCAAAGAGTCCGCGCGCGACCCCGATGGCTATTATCGAGTGGGCACGGTGACCGTCTCCGCCGATACGGCTGACGGTGCGGCGGGATGCCATCTGTTCAATGGCAATAACCCGGATGATTGGATTGTGAAATGCAGACCGGCTGATCGGCACAAGGTCGGATACTGTAAAGTCGTCGACACCGCGATTACTAACGAACCGTCGCCCAACAGCAAACACGACTACACACGGCTCCTGCCAGGAAAAGAGTATGGCGACATCACCTTCCGTTTGAAGGTCCAGAGTTACAACAAGTCCACGGGTAACGGCGGCACATTCGATTCAAGGACATCGAGTTAAGTCAGCCATGTTAAACGCCATCGCTATGAGAACTGCCCACAACATATGGTCCATTTTGGCTCTGGCATCGTTTTGGATCAGCGGCCAACACAGCTTGGCAGCCACTTTGGTGGAAGGGGCGATGAAGGTATGGCAGCCGGTCACCATCACTTTTACTGGCAAAGAGGCCAGTGAAACGGAGACCACCTTCCGGGATCACCGGTTGGACGTCACCTTCACCCATGGCGACAAGTCCTTCCGAGTGCCGGGATATTTTGCCGCCGACGGCAACGCGGCGGAAACCTCGGCTACCAACGGCAACAAGTGGCGAGTAAAGTTTACTCCGAATGCGGCCGGCGAGTGGAAATATTCCGTTTCCTTCCGTGAGGGGCCGGAGATTGCCGTACCAGCGGTCAGCAGTCCGACGGCCGGAAAATCTGCTGGTCCGCCTGACGGCGAGACCGGTTCCTTTTTCGTGAAGCCAGCGGACCCGAACGCGCCGGGCTTTTACGGCAAGGGTAAACTTGCTTATGTAGGCGAGCACTACCTGCAGTTTCAGGGCAGCAAGGGTTGGTTTGTCAAGGCCGGGCCGGGCAGCCCCGAAGATTTCTTCGGATACCAGGATTTTGACGGCACCTACGACGATCCGAACAAGCGAAACGATACGGAATCCAAGGACACCTATTTGTATGAAGATCACGGATTTGGAGCCGGCAAAGGCATGGGACTTCACCGTTATCTGTTCCATCTGAAGCATTGGAAGGAAGGCGACCCCACGTGGCAGGGGGGCAAAGGCAAGGGCATTATCGGCGCGATCAATTATCTCAGCGACATCGGCGCCAACACCCTTTATCACATCATACTTACCCGTGACGATGACTCGGACAACACCTGGCCCTGGACACACCGGGAAACCAAGCTGATCTATGATGTTTCCAAACTGGACCAGTGGGAGATTGTTTACACCCACATGGACCGCAAAGGGATCAACGCAGACCTGTATTTGTGCGAAGCCGACAACGCGCGCTATCTCAACGGCGGCAACATGGGAACAGAGAGATGCATCTACTACCGCGAGATTGTGGCTCGGTTCGGCCATAAATTGGGTCTGCGTTACAACATCGGCGAAGAGCACGGTCTAAAGACCGATCAGATCAAGGCGAGCACCTCCTATTTGAAAGCCCTCGACGCCTATGACCACCCCGTTGTCAGCCACAGCTTTGCTGAACTGGAGAAACAACGTCAACAGTTTGAAGCCCTGCTTGGTTTCCAGAAATTTGACGGCGCGTGTTATCAGTTGCACAAGGAGCATCATACCGAAGTGATCGCCTGGCGGGAAAAGTCCGCCCACGCGGGTCACAAATGGCTGGTGGCAGAGGATGAAAGCTGGCCGATTGATGAGCATCAAATTGATCGCGCTGAGAGTTATGCCTGGGCGGTCATGACCGCCGGCGGGGAGGGCATGAACCTATACGTTGGCTACAAGGATCCCAGCTACAACGACATTGGGATTGAGGATTTTTCCCGGATGAAAAAGACGCTGGATTATGTGATCAGCCCGGCGCGGCTGCTGGCGCTGCCGCGAGTCAACGCGCACCTGCCAAAGATGACCTCTGCCGACGGTCTGGTCGGAAATTCAGGAAAGAATGAGCCTCCGTTTTGCTTTGCCAAAGCCGGCAGCGTTTACGTCGTATATCACAAGAAAGGCAGCGCCATCCGCTTGGACTTGACCCGCCAATCCGGAACCTTTGCCGTAAAATGGTGGAATCCCCGCCGAAGCGACGGCGGCGGACTCCAGGACGGTTCGATCACCACCATCTCCGGCGGTGACATCCGTTCCTTGGGCAATCCCCCGAGCGATCCCGATTCATCGTGGGCCGCGGTGGTGCTGTTGACAAATTGAATCCATGAAACAAAACACGATAACAAGCCTGATGGCCGTTGCCTTGCTGGCAACGGGAAATGCCGCCCAAAGTGCCGACTCCGCCACGCCCATCGCCGCGCCACTCGTGTTGCCGCGAAAAGCGGACGGCAGGGGCACGGTGGCCATTTCCGGCGAGTTGAAACAATGGCACAAGGTCACCCTGACACTGGACGGGCCGTCAGCCCGGGAGACGGACACCGACCCAAATCCGTTCACCGATTATCGGATGGAGGTGACCTTTACCCACGAATCCGGAACGCCCAGCTACAAGGTGCCGGGGTACTTTGCAGCCGATGGTAATGCTGCTGAGACATCCGCCACGTCGGGTAACAAGTGGCGCGCCCACCTCTCGCCCGACAAGACAGGCAAATGGACGTACCGTGTGTCATTTACCAAGGGTCGGAACGTGGCGGTGGATGAGAGCGTCAAAGGAACGGCAGTGGCCGGTTGTGACGGTCTGCATGGCAGTTTTGAGATCGGGCCCACGGACAAGACGGGCCGGGATTTCCGCGCCAAGGGTCGCCTGCAGTATGTGGGCGGGCATTACCTGCAATTCGCCGGTAGCAAGGAATATTTCCTCAAGGCCGGTGCGGATGCGCCGGAGAACTTTCTTGCCTACCGGGATTTTGACGGAGACTTCAAGACCGACGGCCACAAGGACAACCTGGTGAAAGACTGGAAACCGCATGTGCCGGACTGGAGGCCGGGCGACCCGACGTGGCAGAACGGCAAGGGCAAGGGGATCATTGGGGCGCTGAACTACCTCGCGAGCAAGGGGGTCAACGCCGTATCGTTCCTCACGATGAACATCGGCGGTGACGACCAGAACGTGTTCCCGTATGTCCGCTACGACGACTACGCGCATCTGGACGTATCGCGGCTTGACCAATGGGAGATCGTGTTCGCGCACGCGCAGAAGCTGGGTCTGTTTCTCCACTTCAAGACTCAGGAGGCCGAAAACCAGGGTCTGCTCGATCGCGGGGAAGTCGGACCGCAGCGCAAGCTGTATTACCGCGAACTGATTGCGCGCTTCGGCCATCACCTCGCGCTCAACTGGAACATGGGCGAGGAAAACGGCCCGTGGCAGAAGAAACCCGTAACGCCGGAGCAACAAACACCGCAGCGCCTCGCCATGGCGGAGTATTTCTACCAGCACGATCCCTATCACCATCACGTGGTCATCCACAACGGCATGCCGTTCGACGATCTGCTCGGGCCGAAATCCAAATACACTGGCGTGTCCATGCAATACAGTTGGAGCGCGTCACATCGGAAGACGCTGGAATGGCTGAACAAATCCGCCGCCGCTGGTAAGCCGTGGGCTGTTGCCCACGACGAGCAAAATCCAGCCGACATGGGCGTGCCGCCCGATCCCGGCTACCGGGGGCATAGCGGCGAAGGCATTCAGGACGGGAAACCTTACACCATGCACGATATTCGCAAGAGCACGCTGTGGGGCAATTTGCTCGCCGGCGGTTGGGGTGTGGAATACTACTTCGGCTACAAACTCCCGCAGAACGACCTGGATTGCCAAGATTACCGCAGCCGGGACAAGACCTGGGATTACTGCCGCATCGCGTTGGAATTCTTCCCGGCAAATCGCATCCCGTTCTGGAAAATGAAAAATGCCGACGCACTGGTTGGCAACCCCAAGAATGACAACTCCAAGTATTGTTTTGCCAAACCTGGCGAAGTTTACGTTGTATTCCTGCGTGACGGCGGCACCAGCGATCTCGACCTGATTGGCGCAAGCGGCAACTTCACTGTGAAATGGTTCAATCCGCGTCTAGGCGGCAGGTTGCAGAACGGTTCCATCAAGTCTGTGACCGGCGGGGGCAAAGTTTCCTTGGGCCAGCCGCCCTCTGAATCGAAGCAGGATTGGATTGTGGTGGTTCGCAAATGGGATTGATCCAGCGGAGAGAAAAATCGGCTTGTGCGCCTTGCTATTCGATGTTGCGGCGGCGTCACACATTGTCGAGCGGGGTGTGCTACAGGGTCGGCCATGGACACACGTGTGCGACGGAGATCCGCAATCGCACTCCGACATATCAAAGCAGATTGGAAAGATGTCCCCACAATGTGCTCTGGTAATTAGTTCATCGAGAAGAGGCATGAACATATTGCACCGGTATGCTTCGAGATTTCTACCACTCTGAAGCTGTTGTAGCGGCGGTCGTTGTTGTTTGGTATTTTCATGAGAGTATGGAATTACGCATTAAAGGACAAGGATGTGGTCGCGCCTTGGAAATAAAATCCTATGGTGAACCTGCCGGTAATAGTATTGTTGAAGCTGGACGCAACGCACAACGCGTGGTTGCATGAGCATTGCAATGTTGTCTTGTACTGTTAGCCGATTTTGATTGTCACACCTTTCAATAGCAGCAGGCGTCTCGCCTTTTTGTGATACATTTAATCAATGTAGCCTCTTTTTTTGAAATCAAAGATTGTGCATGCGGAGACGACTCAAATCATCGTGAATACGGTCAACGCAACGGAGGCTCTCGAAATTGTGAAACACCGAATATGTTTTGGGAAAGAGGAGCAATGGAATCCAGCAGTGCCATGTCCATGGAGCCGTCGTCGGTGGGGCGTGCTGGAATGAGATGATTCCGACGCTTGAGAAACCCTACATCATTGTGCAGGCTTGCAGTGCGGGCGTGCAAAGGACATCTTTAGCGTTGATCCGATGTTTCGGCGTGGCAATTTGGGCCGTGGTTGTGCGGAAAATATGACGCGGTTGTACAGCGTGATTTGCACTTGCATGGTGAGATCAAGCATGCAGGTTAATTTGATAAAATTAGTGGTTCGCCAGATTGACATCACCTTATGAATACAACAGGCAAGAATTTCAATGGCAATTGGAGTCGGCGAGAATTCCTTGCTGCTACACTTGCCGCTTCAATGGGGGTTGTCACAAATCGTTCCACGGCAGTCGATGCGCAGTCGCCCTCGGATGCCGGGGATGGCGCAGTTGGCAGCCGGCGTCCTTTGCCCTTCAATCCGCGCACTGCTGCAGCCATGCCGATGCGTAATCTCGGTAAAACGGGTTTCCGCGTGGGTATTCTCAGCCTCGGCTGCCAGGCGGCCATCGAAGTCAGGGGAAATGCAAAGTTGGCGGTCGAAATCATGAACCGGGCGCTCGATTTGGGGGTGAACTATTTTGACACGGCCAACGCTTACGGCGGTGGAGTCAGCGAAGAACACGTGGGCCTCGTCGTGCGAGACCGCCGGCGCGAGGTGTTTCTCGCTTCGAAGACTGGGAGGCGCGACTACGACGGCGCGATGCAGCATTTGGAGCTGAGTTTCAAGCGCATGAATACCGATCATCTCGATCTGTGGCAGATTCACAATCTTCAGAGGATGGAAGAGTTGGAAAAACTGTTTGCGCCCGACGGGGCGTTGAAGGCGTTTCAGAAGGCCAAGGCTGAGGGGATGGTCCGGTTCATCGGTGTAACCGGCCATTACGAGCCGAATGTGCTGCGCGAAATGATTCAACGCGCCGAGCTGGATTGCATCCTCATGGCGGTGAACGCGGCGGACCGGCATTACCTCAGTTTCATTGACCACCTGCTGCCGCTGGCGCTGGAGAAGCAAATGGGCATCATCGGCATGAAGGTCGCCACCCGCGGGCGACTGCTTTCCACGTGGCGACCAGAGCCGTTGGAGCAGCAGCCGGAGCGCATGCGCACCGGCAAGCCCGGCGCGCTCACGATGGCTGAATCCCTCGCCTATAACTTCTCGTTGCCCGTGGCCACGAACATTGTGGGCGTGGACAACGTGGCGCAACTGGAGGAAAACGTGAAATGCGCGGCGCGCTTTGTGCCATTGAGCGGCGCGCAGATGCGGTCGCTCGAGGAACGGACCCTGCCGATTGTGCGCCAGGCGCTGTATTTCAGGCGCTGGGATTTGGGGGCGTGACCCCTTTGACGAAAGAAGGAGCGTTCATGCGCTTCAATCCATGTTCAGCCACTCTGTGCGGGCTGCTTGCGACGGCTGCGAACACTTTTCCCGCCTCGATCACTTATGAGGCGGAGACTGCCAATTTCCCCAATCCGGAACGGGGGTATTACATCAGGAGTCTTTCAGCCGACGCCTTGCGGGCCGCTCGGAAAGAGGGCATAACGCTGGTGCGGAAGTATTACATCCTGGAACCGTATTGCGACACAGATGTCCTGCCGCCGTCGGTTTTGGACAACTTCAATAAGGACGCCGCCATTCTCCGCGAGACCGGGGCCAAACTGATTCCGCGCTTTGCCTATAATTCCGGCGCGTGCAAAACTCCGCCACTGGAGCGGATTCTCAAGCACATCGAACAGCTCACCCCGGTTCTCCGCTCGAATTCTGACATCATTGCGTTTATCGAAGCCGGCTTCATCGGTCGATGGGGGGAATGGCACTTTTTCAGTTGCAAAGAAACGAATGCTATCAGCAACCCCGAAGCTCGCAAGGCGGTGCTCTTCAAGCTCCTTGACGCCGTGCCCGATCGCATGGTGGCAATGAGATACAACTTCCACAAACGCGAGATTTTCGGCGATGTTCCGCTGGGCCCGGATTCGGCCTTTAATGGATCGTATCAGGCGCGTACGGGGGCCCATAACGACTGTATCGGTTACGATGCCATTGACAGGGGCACCTATCAAGGCGAGCGCCCGGTCGAGTGGCAAAAGACCTATTTAAGTCAGGACAACCGGTATGTGCCCCAGGGCGGTGAATCCTGCGGCGTATCCTCCTATTCCGAGTGCGAAAAGGCCATGGAAGATTTCAAACGCATGCACTGGGATGTTCTGAACAGTACTTTCCACAAAGGCGTGATCCAACAGTGGAAAAGCGGGGGCTGCTTTGACACCATCGCGAAGAGTCTTGGCTACCGTTTGGTGATGACCCGCGCGGAACTGCCGGATGCGGTCAAAGCGGGTGGCAGTTTTGCCGGGACAATCACCCTCATGAATGTGGGGTGGGGCAAGATTTACAACCGGCGCGACTGCGAACTTGTTTTCCGGAATGTTGAGACGAAAAAAGAGTTTGCCGTCAAACTCACCAATGACCCCCGGCGCTGGTGCATGACCGAGGCAGCGGCGACCGTCGAGGTGTCCGCGCCGATTCCGGCGGATACACCTTCTGGAACGTATGCGGTGTTTTTGAACCTGCCCGATCCAGCTCCCAGTCTCCGCAACCGGCCAGAATATTCAATTCGGCTGGCCAACAAAGGTGTCTGGGAGGACGCCACTGGCTATAATGCCCTCCGTCACAAAGTTGGAATCACATCGGCTCATTGATGCGGCCGAGTCAGCAACCCGTATGGACAGCCGTCATGACGTTCATCTCATTATGCGACCCGAGACCAACAATGGCTCCGATCGTGTCGGCGCTCGCGGTCAGCACGGCCCGCGCTCAAACGCCCGCCACGCTGATGTCGAAGGTCGGCCCGGTTGCCTTTGCTGCGGGCAAGGTGAAGACGGCGCTGACGGCGACCATCCGTTGCTGATGTCGGTCAAGGAATACGTGGATGGGGCGAAGCCGGACGGACGTTTGAACCCCGAACAGGTGACGGATCAACTGCAACCATTCGCCGAGCGCGGCCTGGGGAGCATCGCCGGGCTCGACGCGGGGACGAACAAGCAATTGCGCCTGACTCTTGGCGACATCAAGGCGATGGCGTCACTTGGAAATTATTACGCGGAAAAAATCCGCGGGGCGGTGGCGCTCCACCGTTACCAAACGGGCAGCAACGCCGCCGCTTATGCTCAGGCACGGAAACATCTCATCGCCGCCTCGGATCACTGGAGGCAGTATGCCGCGCAATGGTCCGTGCAGTACCACAAGCAAGTGCTCACGTGCATGAGTTCAACCGCCGTGGACATCGCGGGCATCCATGGCCAGGTGGACGCGGATATTCCACCGGAAACTCCGCAGACGAATCGGTCGTCACCGTCTCCTTGAAAGATTGCAGCAACTGTCCACCGTCCCCAACCGACCATCAATATGCAACGCCGGGAGTTCTTCAGACATGCGGCAGTACTGGCCTCGGGCGCAGCTCTTGGATCGCCCTTCATCGGCTCCGCAGCCGGGTCTGCCGCCGCGCCCGCCAGGCGCAGTTACCCCTACCACGGGCGGCCAGACGACTACACCGAGTTCCGCGTCATCGAGCCGGGTCGGGTCATCCAGAAGATTGAGACTTTCAACCGGGGCATGTTCGCCATCGTGCGGGTGACCACGGCCGACGGTCAGGAAGGCTACGGCCAGATTGCCACCTATGAGACCGAGATCAGCGTTCTGACGCTGCACCGCAAGATCGCGCCGCTGGTGCTCGGCAAAGACCCCGCGGACATTGACACCCTTGTGGATCACTGCATAGACGCCAACCACAAGTTCCCCTGGTCCTTCATCTGCCGCGCGCTGGGCGGGGTGGACACGGCCATTTGGGATCTGTATGGCCGCCTCCGGCAGAAACCCGTGGCTGAATTGCTGAGCGGCAAGGTGCGTCCGCTGCCCGCCTATGGTTCGAGCATGAGTCGGACGATTTCACCCGAGGACGAAGCTGCGCGACTGGTGAAACTGCGGGACGAGCACGGCTTTCGGGGTTTCAAAATCCGCGTCGCCCAGGAAAATGGTCACGACCGTGATGCCGCGCCGGGGCGGAGCGAAAAAATCATTCCCACGGTGCGCAAGGCGCTGGGCGACGCCATCGCGCTGAAGGCCGACGCCAACAGCGGTTTTACCCCGCCGCGTGCCATCGCCATCGGGCGCATCATGGAAGACCACGGCTACGACCACTACGAAGAGCCGTGTCCGTATTGGGAGTTGGAATGGACGGCCGAAGTGGCGGCTGCGTTGAAGATTCCGGTTGCGGGCGGCGAGCAGGACAACGACCTGGCGCAATGGCGGCGGATGATCCGGATGAACGCTGTGGACATCGTGCAGCCGGACGTGCTGTACCTCGGTGGCATCACGCGCGCCTGGCGGGTGGGATTGCTGGCGCGGCAAGCGGGCAAAACCGTGGTGCCGCACTCGGCAAATCATTCCCTGGTCACGCTGTTCACGCTGCACCTTCTGGCCGCCACACCGAATGCCGGACCGATGATGGAATGGAGCATCGAACCGGGCGGCGTGAACCAACAGGCAACCCAGCTTTTCAGCCCGAAGCCGTTTGTGAAGGACGGCTTGGCGCACTTTGAAGCCGGCCCGGGCTGGGGCATAAAGATCAAACCAGAGTGGTTGAAAGCCGCCGCGTATCAAAAGAGCGAGCGCAAAGTGTGAACTCAAAACCGGAATGATGAGCCGAAATCCAAATCTCGGCTGGCTCGGCCTGGCGCTGGGGCTGGCGTTGCTGACGGCCTCACTCGTTGGCGCCGACCAAATGAATCGCGCCGAGCCGGGTTGGTGGCTCACGCCGCGCCGGATGATCCAGACCAACTTGCGCGAGATTGATGCCGGGATGGATGTTGAGGCCTACGTCGCGTCGCTCAAGGCGGCGGGCGCCAACGTTGTGTTGTTCAATGTCGGCGGGATTGTGGCGAACTATCCCACCGAGCTTCCGTATCACTATCGCAATCCGTTCCTGAAGGGCGATCTGACCGGCGAGGTCGTGAAGCGCCTGCACGCCGAGGGCATTCGCGTGATCGCGCGGTTCGATTTCAGCAAAGTCAACGAGCGCATCGCCCAGGAGCATCCCGAATGGCTCACGCGCGACGCCGACGGCCGTTCCGTGCCGCCCTACAACGGGCAGGTGGCGGTATGTTTGAACAGTTGGTATCAGCAGGAAGGGATGCTGAAGACTTACGACATGGTGCTGTTCGAATATTGAAAAGCATTTCATGAAAGTGAACCCAGCAAGATGCAGAGGTAGAAAAGTGAACATGCCAATACGAAAATGAAAACCATGAACAACCGGATTAAGACCTATCTTCTAACCTTGATGGTGGGAGGACTGATGGCTGCAAACGCAACGGCAGCCGTGCCGGCGAAGATGTCCCGCGAAGCCGTTGCGGTCTATTATGACCAGACCGAACCCGCCATCGAATTCTCGGCCCGGGAGCTTCAGAAGACGCTCCGCTCCATCGGCCACAATCCGGTGACTCTCCAATCGCTCGCCGAAATGCCGGCTTCGCCGGAGGCTTGTTATGTCGTTCTTGCCAAGAGCGCGTCGCAATCAGTTTTGCGGTTGTTGGAAAACCGCGGCGGCCAAAAGACCGGCACCCTGGGCGCGGAAGCCTACGCTCTCAGGAAGACCGATGACGGCGGCAGGAAGGGTTATTGGGTCATCGGCGGTGATCGCGTCGGCGCGATGTACGGCGGCATAGACATCGGCGAGATTGCCTCTGCCGGCTCAATCGCAGACGTCGTTAATGGCGACCACAAGCCTTACATCGCGAAGCGGGGAATGAAATTCAACATCCCGCTGGATAAACGCCAACCCAGTTTCGACGACAACGGGACTTCCGCGCGGGAAAACTTCAAGCATGTGTGGGATTTGAACTTCTGGAAGGAGTATCTCGATACTCTCGCCCGGCAACGTTACAACGTTCTCAGTCTGTGGAACCGGCATCCCTTCCCCACCCTGGTCAAGGTGCCCGGCTACGAGGGTGTGGCCCTGGACGATGTTTATGACAAGAGCGGGGAGCTGATCAGGAAGATGCCTCATGCCGAGAAGATCCGATTCTGGAATCAAGTGATTGATTATGCCCAGGACCGCGGAATAGATGTTTGGTGGTATGTCTGGAACATCCACGTTTATGGGAGCGAAGACACAAAGTATGGTTTGACGGACAGCCCGACCAACGCGATCACCAAGGACTACATCCGCAAAGCCGTCACACAGCTTTTTCAGACCTACCCGAAGCTGACCGGCTTGGGGATGTGCCCGGGAGAAAACTTTGCCGACAAGAACAAGGATCACGACTTCAAGGAGCAATGGTGCTGGGATGTTTACGGCCAGGGCATCCTCGACTACAAAAAAATCAATCCAGCCCGAAAGATCGGGTTCGTGCACCGTTACTGGCTGACGGATTTCAAGTATATCGGAAAACGTTTCGACAAGCTGCCGGATGGCTATGACTTGGAATACAAATACTCGAAGGCGCGGCTTTACTCTGCTCCGAATCCTCCCTTTGCGAAAAAGGATGTGCTGGAGGTGACACCTGCCGAAATGAAGACGTGGTGGAATCTCCGGAATGACGACATCTTCCTCGTGCGCTGGGGGGATCCGGAATATGTGAAGCAGGCCGTTTTGAACTTTCCCGGCGATGGGAGGACTGCGGGCTACGTCTGGGGTTCTGACAGATTTTGTTGGGGCCGGGAAAGCGCGAGCAGGAATCCGACCTCGCCGAGGCAGTTGGAGAACGAGAAGCACTGGTATTCTTTTCTCCTGTGGGGAAGACTCGGATACGATCCGGAGACCTCGCCTCGACTGCTCAAAGGACTGTTCAAACATCGTTTTCAGCTTGCTGATGGGGACGCTCTTTATGATTCATGGCAGTCGGCCTCCCGAATCATACCGCTGGTGAACAGGACTCGTTATTTGCCATGGGATTTCATGTCGTGGGTCGAAGGGTGCAGGGGCAATCTGCTGGACAAGAGCATTCAAGGTTTCCACACGGTCAATATGTTCCTGGATGAACGTTGGGGCAGCATGGAGGGCTCTGGCATCATTGGCATTCCCGACTGCGTCTCCGGGAAGAAAACGTCAGGAACAACTCCGTTGCAGGTGGCCACGCAATTGGATGAACTGGCCGAGAAAGCACTCCGGGGGATTTCGGGTCTGAACGCCGGGGAAAACGTAGAACTCCGCGAAACGCTCGGCGACATCCGGGCGCAGGCTCAGCTCGGGCAATATTACGCCGCCAAGATTCGTGGGGCGGTGGCGCTGGGTTTATACCGCAAGACGGGCAGGAGCGAGTATCAGAAGGACGCGATCGCCCAGCTTAAGAAGGCGCTGACCGCCTGGCGCAACTACGCCAAGGAACTGGACGCCAACTATACGAACAAGCTGTTTATCTCGGGTCAGAGAGTGTTTGATTGGTTCGACGAATCCGGGCCGCAGCTCGATATAGCCATTGCGGAGAAAGGTTGAAGGCTTCGGGATCAAACGTCCAAAGTCCTCTGATGAAAACGATGCAAATGGAACGCTGGTCGCTGGGTTTTCAAACCCTGGGCGCGGTGGCGCTGGGTTCAGTTTTGACCCTAAGCGGGGCCGAACCGCAGGCCGCCGATGCGCCGTGGGTCTCGCTCTTCAACGGACGGGACTTGACCGGTTGGAAGATCGTCGCCCTGAGCAATCCCGCACCCGTCGTGGTCGAGGAGGGCGCAATGGTGCTGCGGCAACGGATCAACACAGTCGAGCACACGTTTGTCGCCTCGGAGGGGGAATACGATGATTTTATTTTGGAACTCGATGTGAAGGATGATCCCGGTTTCAACAGCGGCATCTTGCTGCGCTGCGTCAAAGCGCCGGCTGACGCGAAGGTGCGGCTCAACGGGTATCAGGTCAAAATTGACAACACCCCGCGCGCCTGGACCGGTGGCATCTTCGACGACTTTGGCGATTCCTGGACGTGGCTGCACGATCTGGCAGATAACGAGCGCGGCCGGGCGGCGTTCAAGCTGGGCGAGTGGGCGCATTTCCGCATCGAGTGTCTCGGCCCGACGATCAAGGTCTGGGTGAACGGCGTGCCCACCGGCCATCTGGTGGATGAAAAATATCGGAAGGGTAGCATCGCCTTCAAGATTCACTCTCTCGGCAACAATCCCAAGGCGACGGAGAACGCCATCCGTTTGAAAAACATCCGGATCCTCACCGAGCATCCGGAGCGTTATGCGCTGCCGATGGAACTGCCGCCGCGCCGCGCGCCCACCGAGCCGGGGAAGTTTGACAAGGCGAGGCCCAGTCGCAGCGCGTTGCTCCCGACGGGGACTGTTGGCAGCGACCGCGTCGGGGCCCGGCATGGTGGAATAGACATTGGACTGGCGGGGTGGTGGTATTTGGGGGGGCGAGTGAACGACATGTTATCCGCGTAGCATGAAAGGCAATTCCAGGCCAGTCGCGGAAACTGGCTGAAATATTGAATCAAAAACATCTATGAATCGAAATGTGTTTAGCGGTTGTTTCCTGGTCTTGTTGGCAGGCTTAACCGTGCGCGCAGAGGGGGACAACCGGCTGCTCGATAAGGATCTCAGCCAGTTTGAAACGTGGATTGGGATCCCGCACATAACAGTTAAAGGCCTGCCGGCGGGAACGTATCAGTCTGGCGACATATGGAAGAACGGTAAACCCCTGGGACTGAATGCCGACGTCAAAAAGGTTTTCAGCGTTATCGAAGAGAATGGCGAAATCGTGTTGCGGGTCAGTGGCGAAATTTTCGGCGGGCTGACCACCAAAAAAGAGTATGGCAATTATCACTTCAGCACCCTGTTCAAATGGGGAAACAAAAAATGGGAGCCGCGCCTGAACGAAAAACGCGACAGCGGGATTTTATATCATTGCTACGGCGAACACGGCCGATTCTGGCTCGCCTGGAAAACGAGCATCGAATTTCAAGTGATGGAGAACGATCTCGGCGACTTCATTTCTCTGGGGGAAACTTTCCGCACCAATGGCGACCCCGGCCCTGTTTCCAAAGTCTCGCGTCCCATTCCTAAATCGGAGGCATCAAAGCTGGACAAGCCGCAAGGAGAATGGAATCTGCTGGAAATCTATACGGTCGGTAATGAGTCCATTCACATCGTCAATGGGCAAGCCGTTCAAGTGGCCAAAGATACTCACCTGAAAGACGGCACACCGCTCACGCGGGGACAGATTCAGATCCAGTCCGAGGGCGCGGAATGTTTTTACAAGGACATGACATTGACCCCGATTGATGATTTCCCAGCAGAAATAAAGGCGTATTTCAAGAAATAGAAACCGGTTGTAAAATCCAGCCATGAGTTTACACGGTGAGCGAATCTAAAACCTGAAAATCAAAACCATGAAAATACAAATCATTTCTCCAAGAATCCTTATCCGCACCACCATCATCGCGCTGCTGCTGGCCTTGACCCCGGCCCTGCACGCGGCGGATAAATTGAAAGCCCTGATTGTGGACGGCCAAAATGCCTTCCACCCGGTTTGGCCGAAGTCCACCGTGATGATGAAGCAATACCTCGAGGCCTCCGGGCTCTTTGAGGTGGACGTGGCGCGCACGAAATACATCTGGAACGCCGAGCGCGAGAAGGCGTTCTTGCCGCTGGCCGGCGCGGGCGAATCGGAAATGACGAAGGAACCGCAGCCGGATATGAATTTCAAACCGGACTTTGCGAAATACGCGGTGGTCATCAGCAACTTCGGGTGGCGGGCCGCCGACTGGCCCGAGGAAACACAGCGGGCCTTTGAGAAATATGTGGCGGGCGGTGGCGGATTTGTTTCCGTCCACGCGGCGGACAACGCCTGGGGCAACTGGGCCGAGTTCAACAAGATGATCGGCCTGGGCGGCTGGGGCGACCGCACGGAGAAGCATGGGCCTTACGTGTATTACAACAACGAGGGCAGGATCGTGCGCGACACCAGTCCGGGCAAGGCGGGCAAACACGCGCCGGCGAATGAATTCGTCGTGACCATCCGCAACCACGAGCATCCCATCACGCGCGGCCTGCCGGATTTTTGGATGCACACCAAGGACGAATGTTATTCGCACCTGCGCGGCCCGGCGGAAAACCTGACCATCCTCGCGACAGCCTGCGACTCACCTGAACTCAAGGCCGCCGGTCGCCACGAACCGGTGTTGATGGTGATTCACTATCACCAAGGCCGCGTCTTTCACACCACGCTGGGCCATGACACGGAGGCCTTTGAAGGCGTGGGTTTCATCACCACCTTTCTGCGCGGCACGGAATGGGCGGCCACCGGCAAGGTCACGCAGAGCATCCCCGCCGATTTTCCCAGCGCGGACAAACCGTCGGCGCGACCGTTTCAGCCGGCGAAGGCGAAGTAAGCGTGAACCACGCAGAGTCATGAGACTCAAGCCCGCCATCGTTGTCTGCGTCGTATGTTTTGCGGCCGTCAGCGTCTTATCTCAATCGCTCGAACAACTGCGGTCGGCATATTCCGGCAAGCTGGCATGGGACAAGGCCGCCGCCACGGTGCGCTTCACCGAGTCCGGCGCGATCAATTTCACCAACGCCGGCGCGAAGTCGTTCATCTGGCAGATTCCGCCCGAGGTGAAGCAGGTGCGCATCGCCAGGGGCGTCACGGTGAACGGCGCGTTTCACTCGAAAGCATCAGTGACGATTGCGGGTGAGGATCGCAAAACTTCCATCGTTTTCGGCACGGACGAGCGCTCATGGGCGGACCAGCGCCAGTTAGAGGCATACGAGATTTGCACCTTCCAAAACTTCGGCGGCGTGATGACCATTTCCAATCTGACTTCGCTGAACCCGCGCGGGTTCCATGTCCGCGGCTGGAGCCAGGTGGTGCATGCGGCATCCTGTGACTTTATTGACAACCGCGGCGGGTGGGGCAACCACAGCGACGGCTTCGAGGGCGGCGATGGTTCGACCGTGGACCACTGCTATTTCGAGAGCGGGGACGACATCATCAAGGTGTATTTCAAGATCACGGTCACCGACACGACCATCAAAATGATTCGCAATTCCGTGCCGATTCAACTCGGATGGGGGAATTATTCGGACGGTGCGGTGGGCACCTTCAAGGACCTCACCATCTTCGGCGACGGCGGGCGGCCCAGCGAGGGGAACGCCATCATCTCCGGCCGTCGAGGACGTTACACTGTAACGGTCAACATTGACGGCTGCCGCATCGAGAATCCGAACGGCACGCTCGTGAGCCTGCGCGAAAGTACGATGACGTTACGCGGTGCGATCACGAACGCGTACATCAAACTCAAGAGCTATGCGGGGGAGTTCCAGCAGGGCAGGAACCTATTGACGGTGTGCGGAACAAGAGAGCGCAAGGCATTTTACAATTGCCTTGAGTCGCAAGGGTATGGCCTTTCAAATGAACACTGAAACCTCACCACCCATGATTATGACACGCCGAGATTTTTTACTGCAGACTGCCGTTGTGGGCGGTGCGTTGGCGACTCCCGTGAGCCTGTTCGGAGAGTCGGTCGCAGCCACATCGGGTGAAGCGGTGGAGACGATCGAACTGCAGCGGGGTTGGAGACTGAAATCCATGGAGTCGCAGGCTGATATGACTGCGGAGTTTCTGAGCAAAGCAGGACAGGCGGCGCCGGAGGATGGTTGGCTGTCTGTCGCGGCCATGCCGGCCATGGTGCACGATGTTCTCCTTGCCCACGGCAAGGTCGAAGAGCCCTGGCTACCGGGCGGAACGGAAAAGTGCTTTTGGATACGCGAACGCGATTGGGTGTATGCTGTAACGTTTCCAGCGCGGCCCGGACGCATGAGCCGGTTACATTTTGTAGGACTGGAGGGACGTGCGGAAATCCATCTGAATGGCATGCATATCGCCTCCCACTCGGACGAGCATGTGCCGCTCTCGGTTGAAGTCACTCACTTAATCCGACCAGAGAATTCGCTCATAGTTCGTTTTCATTCCCAATCGGACGCGGCCAAGCGCGGCACACCGGAAACAGGTGTTCAACGTCCACTCGGGACTTACCTGGGGCCCAATCCACCGCTGAGTTCTGTCGGCATCTTCGATCGGATATTGCTGGAAACCTCCGAAGGCAACACGCTGGATGAGGTTGTGGTGGGCGTCTCGGTGGACGAGTCGTTGAAGATGGGGACAGTGACAATTGATGCGAGCGGCAAAGCAAGAGCGCCGCGAGTGACCGTACGTATCAGATTGATTGATCCTGAAGGCGAGCCGGTGGCGCAATCAAGCACATCTGCAGAGACCAGGGGGGACAGCTTCAACTGTCGCTGCATGGTGAAAGTGGAGCGCCCTCGGTTGTGGTGGCCGCGTGGTTACGGTGGTCAGCCGCTTTATCGTGTGGAGACGACGCTCCTGGTTGAGGATCGTCCGCAACAGACGCTGGCGCGGGCCATTGGTTTCCGGCGCATCACCATGCCGGAGCCCCTGCACTTTGTGGTCAATGGTGTTCCGGTCTTCCTTCGCGGTGGCGCTTGGGTGACGCCCAATCTGATGAGCCGCGTGTGGGATCCGGTCCGCGTGGAGAGGCTTTTTGCTCTGGCGGAGAATGCGAACTTCAACGCCTTTCGTATTTGGGGGGAGGTGGCGGCGCCGCATGACAATTTTTACGAAATGGCCGATGCCCGGGGATTTTTGCTGTGGCAGGATTTCTCGCAGTTGCCCCTGAAACCAGATGATGCGAGCCGGGCTCGTGCCCGCGAGAGGGCGACCTTCCAGCTCAAACGCCTCAAGCATCATCCGTCGATCCTCTGCTGGTGTGGTTGCAATGAAGATGCCATGTGGGCACATGAGGATTACAACAAGGACTTCACGGATCATGGTCCCTGGCCCGGTCTGGCGGCGGCCGAGGAAATCGGAATGATTTGCCGGCAACTTGATCCTGAACGCTATTACCAACCGAGCACGCCATACTACGGCATGAATCCAAACGATCCGCGTGAGGGTACCACCCACGGTTATACCAATATCTGGTTCGTGCCCGGCTATGATTATCTGAACTTTGCTGCAGAAGACACGCGGATTGCTGCACCTGTAGTGCATAGCCTGAAGCGGTTCATTAAGCCCGAGCATCTCTGGCCTGAGGGTTATTCCACGCTTTATCTGCATGGGAACAGATATCCGTTTCCCAAAACCTGGCTTCCGTACACAACCGGCGAAAGCTGGAAAAAGACGGGGCCGGTCGAACAATTTTACGACGCCATGGATCTCGATGGATTGGTGTACCGGCTGGGCATGGCAGAGGGGCTGTATTACCAGACCACCGTCGAACGCCAGCGGCGAGGTCGGCCCGCAGAAGAAGCGAGCGAACGCCGTTGCTGTGGCGGTTATCTCGTCTGGAAATTCAACGACTCTTGGCCTCAGATCTACAGCGCCAAGGTGGATTTCTTCCTGGAACCCTATCACGCCTATTATGCGCTGCGTCGGGCCTTCGCGCCCGTGATTCTCTCCTTTGACATCGGCACATTTATTTATTTGTGGGTAGTCAATGACAGCCTCGAGAGCGTCACGGGCACGGTCAGGATTCAACTTTACCATCTCGAACGATGCGAGTTTCGAAAGGAAATCGCACGTGAGGTAACCGTGGCGCCGGGCAAGTCCAAGGTCGTCGTGCGTTTGGATCAGGCCGGTATCCGAGCCTTTCGTAAGGAGCACCTGCTGTTCGCCATACTGTCGGACGAATCAGGCAAGGTGCTCGCACGCGCCAATGCGTTTGCCGACATTGAACGTAGGCTGACGTTCCCCGAGGCCAAACTGGACGTGAAGGTGGAAAACGGAGATCTAATCATTGCCACCGACAAGTTTGCTCGCGCGGTACATCTGGAAGGCGATGCGAATGGTGACCGCTTCGGTTGGTTCTTCGAGGACAACTATTTTGATCTGTTGCCCGGTGAGACCAAGATTGTCCGCATCCTAGGGCACCATACGCAGGGGCAGATTACAGCCCGGGCTTGGTATTCGCCGCACAGCACCACGGTGAATTGGCGACGCACCGTTCCCGTTGAAGCCAGGCGTTGAACGGGTGTGTTGGCGCACAGGATGTCCCGTCGAATCGGGCGTTTTGGAAGAAAAGTCTCCCTTGAATTTCAAGGTCCTGACCGGAGTGCTGTTCTTGTGAGCATCGCTGGGCGCTACGGCTGCATCCGCAATGCCAGCGCGCGGCGTTCCTGCTCCCGATTGTGCGCGTCGTAAACGTCCACCGGATTGTAATCGTCGGTGAGCACCTGACCGCGGTCGGAAGCCATTTCGATTTGGGTCGCGAACGCCGCGGCGACCTCGTCCCGGCAGAGCGGGTGGACGAACTCAAAATCGTTCGGCGCTCGCAACGTCAACGGCTCGGTGGAGGCCGCAAAAAACACGTTCAACAACGGCGCCTGGGCCTGCCGTCGGTTGTCGCAATGCACCCGCACGTGCGGGAAGACGGCCCTCAACGTTTTGTGGACGGACGTGACGAGGAAATCCCTGCCGGGCTCGAAATTGCCCCAGCAATTCAGCACGACCACGCCGCCGGGTCGCAACCGCTCGCGCATGGCCGCAAACGCCTCCCGCGTCATCAGGTGCGACGGCGCCGAATCGCCCAGAAATGCGTCCACCAGGATCGCGTCGTAGCGGCGCGGTGTGGCGTTGAGAAACGGACGCCCGTCGGCGAAGACCACATGGACGCGGTTTGGGTCGAAATCGAAAAACCGTTGCGCCACCGGCAGCATGGCCGGATTGATCTCTACCACGTCCACCTGCGCCCCCTCGCGGGCAAACTCCATCGGCACGATGCCGCCGCCCAAACCAATGACCAGCACGTCGTGAATCGGCTCGCGATATCCCCGCGCCAGGCCGTGCAACAGATACGAGAAAATGGTGGTGCTCTGCCGCGCCGTCGCGTCGTAGCTTGCCTGCATCAGAAAATCGTTGAGCAGGTATCGGCGCTGCCCGTCGCGCGACTCGATGACCTGGAGCAGGCCGAAGTTGGAGTTGGCGCGAAACACTTCCCGAAGACGCGGCCCGACCAACAGCGGGCGGGATTGCGTCTGCCAAAGGCATCCGAGGCCCGCGGCCAACACCAATCCGACCAGCGCCGCGCTCCGAAGCGGTCGGCGTCCCCAGCGCACCAGCCAGACTGCGGCCACCAGCGCCACGGCGAGCGCCGTGCCGAGGATCGTCACCGAGTTGGGCAGCAGCGGGATCAACACGTAACCGATCAGCAACGTGCCCGCGACGCTGCCGGCCGTGCTCAGAGCGGTCAACCGGCCCACGCTGCCGCCCACGTCCGCCA
>Ga0272448_1001371_pt1 | contig 33208 bp, 26 predicted proteins | sample YNPCB0191_FD_202220 | JGI IMG/M metagenome (GOLD analysis project Ga0272448, IMG submission 202220) | Hot spring sediment microbial communities from Yellowstone National Park, WY, United States - YNP-CB-019-1 | ecosystem: Environmental > Aquatic > Thermal springs > Hot (42-90C) > Sediment...
CTTCATGATTTCCTGGTTTTGGGTCTCGGAACCCCTGATTGATCTTCGTCTGCTCATCAATCGCAATTTCTTCCTGGCCAACATCATCAATTTTGTCCGGGCCATCGGGATTTTCGGTTCCATCTTCCTCATGCCCATGTTTCTGCAGAACCTCCTGCAATACTCCGCTTGGCGGACAGGAATGATCCTGGCCCCCTCGGCGATCACGGTAGCCCTGGTCGCCCCCTTTTCGGGCTTGATCACCGACCGGATTGGCCCCCGGCTTCCGTTATTCCTGGGAACCTGCTTTCTGGCCTTTTCGCTCTATGCCTATCGGGATTTATCCCTCAATGCCGATTACGGCTTTCTCCTATGGCCCCAGATCTATCGAGGGATCGGCTTGGGTCTGATCAATGCGCCCCTGATGAGCACCGCCCTCAATGCCGTACGACGGGAGGAGACGGGAATGGCTTCCGGGATGCTCACGGTGGTCATGCAATTGGGAGGAGCCTTCGGAATTGCCATTTTGGGGACGATCCTTCAACGGAGGGAGTTCTTCCATTACGCCCATTTTCTTCAGGGATGGACCCATGGCGATTTTCCGCCATTGGCTCAGGCCCATTCGATCAGCCAGGCGCTCCTCTTCGATGCGGGATATTCTCCGGCCGACGCCTCGAGGAAAGGGAAGATGCTATTGGCGCTCTGGGTTCACCGGCTGGCATCGGCAAGCGCTTTTGGGGATGCCTTCCTCTTTGCCGGCCTGCTTACGGCCATGGGCGTCCTGCCGGCGCTCCTGATATCGCCCAAGTCTTTCCTCCAAGGAGCGACCCAAAAGGAGATAAGCCTAAGAAATAAGTGAATAATTTTTTACGATCCTGGGTTTCGGAGATGCTTGGAATGGGCAGTGAAGTAGATGATTCGAGGATGGGTTGTGGTAAAATGAATATACCAACCCCTTCAGTGGGTTTTTATGTCATGGGACAACCCTCCATGGGCCGTAGGACCTGCCCCGCGGATCTTCCAGTAGAAAATTCAGCTCAAGGGAGGAAGGGGATGATCGATCCATTGTTCCGGCGATTCTTGAACCTTTTTGTTCTCCTTGTTTTTGGCCTGGTCCCTTCTGCGGCTTTTTCCCAGGATGAACTTCCGCCAGCGGGGAAGCCTTTGACCCTGAAACAATGCATTGCCATTGCCCTGAAATACCAGCCTTTGCTGCGGGCCAGTGCGGCCAATGTCGAGGCCTCCAAAGCCGCTTTGGAGCAATCCCTGGCCAACTATTATCCTCAGGTGAATTTAAACAACACCTATTCGACTTCGACCTACAATTACGGTGGGGCCGCCAGTGCGACCGTCCGCCGCTACAATTGGACCTTCACGGACGTGACTTCTTCGGCCCTCACCTTGAATCAAAACATCTACGATTTCGGCCGCACTTCCAATGCGGTCAACATCAGCAAGGAGAATATTCGGGCCAGCGAGGAAGACTTTGCGATCGTCCGGCAGAATGTCATTTTCAACGTCCAGCAGGCCTATTACACGGTTCTTCAGAATCTGCATCTCGTCCGCGTGGCCGAGGATACGGTGAAGCAGAACCAACTCCGGCTTGAGCAGGCCAAAGGGTTCTACGAAGCGGGCACCCGGCCGAAAATCGATGTGACCAATGCCGAAGTCAATTTGGCCAATGCCCAATTGGCCCTGATCATTGCCCGCAATAATTACCAAGTGGCCCGGGTGAATTTGAATAATGCCATGGGGTTACGGCAGGACCTGGATTTCGCCATCGAAGATTCGCTCGGGTTTGCCCGGCGCGAGATTACGCTGGAAGAGATCCTCCAGAAGGCCTACGGCCTGCGCCCGGAGATTTCCCAAATCAAAGCCAAGGCCCGGGCCCAAGAGGCGGCGATCAAACTGGCCGAATCGAGTTATTACCCGACATTCTCCGGAAATGCGAGCTACACCTATCGGACGGGGGACTTCAATCGGGATTATTATTGGGACTGGTATTTCGGGTTCTCCCTCAATTTTCCCCTATTCAGTGGCTTTTCCACACCGGCCCAGATCGCCCAGGCCAAGGCCACCCTGCGGAATCTGCAGGCCCAGGAGGACAATTTGAAATTATCCATCCGGCTGGAGGCCGAGCAGGCCTTTTTGGCGCTGCGGCAGGCCGAGGAGCGGATTCGGGTGACGGAGAAGGCCGTCGCCCAAGCCCAGGAGAATTTTGATCTGGCGACTGGGCGGTATCAGGTAGGCGTCGGGTTCCCGCTGGAAGTCACCGATGCCGAAGTTTCGCTGGCCAATGCCCGAGCCAATCACATCCAGGCGCTGGCGGATTATAAGATCGCAGAAGCGAGGATCGAGAAAGCCATGGGGCTGGCCCGGTGAGAGGAGGACCCCTTCACAAGGCTTTCCCTGGATTCAGAAAAGAATTCGGAAGGACCCTTCGGCCCCGAAAGGAAATCCATGACGCGAACGACGAAATCCATTTTCATCATCGGGCTGGTGGCCCTCGCGGGTTTGGGGATTTTTCGTGCCGCCCAGGTCATCTCGGGCAAAAAGAGCGAGGGCCTCAACCCTCGGAGCAAGAGCGCGGTACCTTTGGTCGAGGTGGCGCCGGCGATTCAAGGCTTGGTCGAGGAGAAAATTTTCCGCGCCGGGGACATCGTGCCGGAGACCCAGGTGACCATCTATTCCAAGGTCCAAGGCTGGGTGGAAAAAATCAACGTCCGCGAAGGGGATTTAGTTCAAACCGGACAGATCCTGGTGACCCTGGACGCCCGAGAGGCCCAAGCCGCGGTTGCCCAATCCCGGGCGAATCTGGAGGCCGCCACGGCCCGCTTGAGACAGGTACGGGCAACCGCTGAAGAGGCCGTCCAATCCCAGCTTCAACAGGCCCGGGCCAATGTGGAACTGGCCGAATCGGATCTGCGACGTGCCCAAGAACTTTACCAAAAGAACTTTATCGCTCGGGCCCAGCTCGATGAAGCGCGCACCCGGTACAACGTCGCCAAGGCCAATTATGACCTCGCCCTCAATAACATCCGACAGCGAACCTGGGAAAACGAGATCGCCCTGGCGGAGGCTCAGGTCCGACAGGCGATGGCCAATCTGCAACTCTCCGAGGCCCAATTGGCCAACCTCATCATCCGATCTCCCATGGACGGCGGGGTCACCAAACGGTATGTCGACCCCGGAACCATGGTAAAAGATACGACCCCGATCCTGACCCTGATGGATATGAGGGAGCTCAAGATGGTGGTGAGTGTGATCGAGCGGGAGTTTGTTCGGCTAAAGGTCGGTCAGCCGGTAAAAGTGACCGTCACGGTTTTCCCGAATCGAATCTTTTCCGGACGGATCTCCATCATAACGCCGGCCCTGGAACTCCAATCCCGGACCGCGGAGATCCAAATCGCCATCCCCAACCCCGGCTTGGTGCTCAAGCCGGGGATGTTCGGCCGGGCCGAAATTCTCCTCCGCTCCAATCCCCAGGCCACCCTGATTCCGATCCAAGCCCTCATCGCCGAGGAAAACAGAGATGTTGTCTTTGTCCTGAAGGATGGAAAGGCCTTTCGCCGGGAAGTGGAGAAAGGCCTGGTGAAAGATACAAGTGTGGAAATCCTCAAGGGGATTTCCCCTGGAGAGGAAGTCATCACTGCGGGCCAAAGCACGCTCCGGGATGGAGTCCCGGTGCGCCTAACCCTTCGGGGGGAGAAGGGTTGAAGCCGAAAGAAAGGGGTTCATGAACCTCGCTCGATTCGCCTTGCGCAATCCCATTACGGTCTTGATGGGCGTGTTGATGGCCATCATCTTGGGGGCGATTTCCTTCAATCAACTGCCCGTCGATATGTTCCCCGATATCACCTTCCCTTCCATTACGGTGGCCACGTTCTATCCGGGGGCCAATCCGCAGGATATGGAACGGATGGTCACCTATCCGGTGGAACGGGCCGTCTCCACGGTGAATGGGGTCAAATATGTCCAATCCATTTCCCGGCAAGGGGCTTCCCTGGTCACCATTTATTTCAACTGGGGAACGAACCTGGATAGCGCCCAGTCCGATGTTCTCCAGGCGGTCAATCTGATCCATGGAGACCTGCCCAAAGACGTCCAGTATCCGATCATCCGTAAATTCGATATTTCCCAGATCTCCGTCATCTTTATCGCCCTGATGGGGGGAGGGCTCAATGAAGGCCAACTCTATGATCTGGCCTACAATGTGGTAGAGCCCGAGCTGGAGCATGTCCCCAATGTAGCTTCGGCCCGAGTCGTGGGGGGCAAGATCCGGGAGATCCAGATCCATTTCGACCGCGATCGGCTGCAGGCCTTCAATCTCTCACCCGAGGCGATCATCCAAGCCGTCCAGCAGGCCAATTTGATCCTCCCTTCGGGGGACATCAAGGCTGGCCCCTATGATTATCGGCTCTTCACCGAGACCCAGTTTAGCTTGGTCAAGCCCATCGAAGACATCATCGTCTCCAACACGCGCAAGATGCCGGTCTATATCCGGGATGTCGCCCAGGTCCGGGATGATTTCAAAGAACAGACCGACATCATCCGGGTCAATGGCCAGCCTGCAGTGGCGCTGGCCGTGCAGAAGACTTCGGGGACCAATACCATCCAGGTCGTGGACGATGTCCGCAAGGTTCTGCCGCGGATTCAGAAGATGCTCCCGCCGGGCGTGGTCATGCTCGAACTCTTCGACCAATCGGTCTATATCCGCAATTCCATTACCACCCTCAAACACGAAGCCTTGATCGGCGCCGGACTGGCCGTATTCATCATCCTGGTTTTCCTCCGCAATGTTACGAGCACCCTGATCGTCTCCCTGGCCATTCCCATCTCGATCGTCTGCGCCTTCGTGCTCCTTTATTTCAACAACCTAAGCCTCAATGTCTTCACGCTCGGAGGACTGGCCCTGGGGGTGGGACGATTGGTCGACGATGCCATCGTCGTCCTGGAAAACATCTACCGCCACCGCAACGCCGGAGAATCTCCCGAGGAAGCGGCCATCAAGGGCTCCGGGGAAGTCGGTCTGGCGGTTTTGGCTTCAACCATTACGACCATCATCGTGTTTCTCCCCGTCGCCTTCATTTCCGGCATCGCCAAACTCCTCTTCATCCCGCTGGCCCTGACGGTCGCCTTTTCGCTGATCGCTTCCTACTTCGTTTCTCTCACCGTCATCCCGGTCCTCTCCCGCAAGTACCTCCACCCGGAGTTGGACGAATATGCCCCCCTCGCTCCTTCCGGACTCTCCAGTCTGAAGAGCCGATTGAAGGGCTGGTTTGACCGAATCGATGGCTTCTATCAGGCCAACCTGACCTGGGCCCTGTCCCATCGCAAGACGGTCGTATTGGCCGTGGTTCTCATCTTCTTGGGCAGTTTGCCGATCTACCTTTTTATCGGGACCGAATTTTTCCCCTCCATGGATGAAAGCCAGTTTCGATTCTTTGTCCAGCTTCCCGTGGGAACCCGCCTGGAGGAATCGGTGAAGGCGGCCAAGCGAATGGAAGAAATCATTCGGGAAACCATGGGCAAGGATCTTCGGGCCATTCAGGTGAACTTCGGCCAGCCGACGGGAACCGTCTCCGCCATCTGGTCCCAAAATTCCGGGCCCCACATGGGATGGATCCGGGTCCGTCTCGTCGATCCCAAAGAACGAAAATTGACCTCCGATCAATGGATGGAACGGCTTCGCCCCAAACTGATCCAGGAATTCCCGGGGGTGAAAATTTTCTTCACCTCCGGTGGGATCGTCCGGATGCTCATCTCTTTCGGCAACGAATACCCCATCGATATCGAGATCCTGGGCTATGATTGGAAAATCGCGGAGAAATTGGCCAGCGAAGTCGCGGCGATCGTCCGCTCCGTTCCGGGCGCCAAGGATGTTCGCATCAGCCGCGAAGAGGATTACCCCCAGCAGAACATCGTCATCGACCGGGAACGGGCGGCGTTGATGGGCCTTTCGGTTGCCCAGGTCGCCAAAGCGGTCCAGACCTTCATCAACGGATACGCGGCCTCGATTTTTTCCGACCCGCGAACGGGAAACCAATATGACATCACGGTTCAGGCCATGGAAAAGGACCGGATGTCGCTCAGCGATCTCAGCCAGATCTTCGTCACCAATCCGCAGGGAAAGCCCATTCCGCTCGATAATATCGCCACCATTTCCCGGGGGGCCGGACCCATCCAAATCGAGCGGAAATACCAGCAGCGGATCATCCATGTGACGGCCAATACCTTCGGTCGAGATCTGGGGACCATCGCCGCCGAAATCCAGCAGAAACTCGATCAGCTCAACCTTCCGCCCAATTTTAAGATCAACCTCTCCGGGGCGGTGGAAAGCCAGCGGGAATCCTTTATCGCCCTCCTGGGCGCCTTTATTTTGGCCGTGGTCCTGGTCTATATGGTTCTGGCCTCCCAGTTCAAATCCCTGGTGGATCCCTTCATCATCATGTTCTCCGTCCCCCTGGGGATCATCGGAGTCCTTTGGGCTCTCTTTCTGACCGAAACGCCCCTCTCGGTTACCTCGTTCATGGGCGTCATCATGATGGCAGGGATCGTCGTGAGCAATGGAATTCTCCTCGTCGATTACACGAATCGGCTCCGGGCGCAGGGGATGGAGCTTCGGGACGCCGTGACGCGGGCGGGACGCACCCGGTTGCGACCGATTCTCATGACGACCCTCTCCACGATCCTCGGACTTACCCCCATGGCCATCGGATTCGGCGAGGGGGCGGAATCGAACGCCCCCATGGCCATCGCGGTCATCGGAGGGCTGAGTGTCTCCACGATCTTGACGCTGCTTTTCATCCCCACCCTGTATACGATCTTCGAAGAGCGATTCAAACGAAAGATCCCGATGCAAGGGAAGGAATCTTCATGAAGAAAATCTTTTTGGGAATCCTCCTGCCTTTGATCGCCGCCGCACTTGGCTACTATTTCTTTTGGGGGAAGAACGAAGCCGAGGTCCGCTATCGAACCGCCAAGGTGGAACGGGGCCCCTTGTCTTCCTATGTCAATGCCAACGGTACGGTCAACCCGGTCATTACCGTCCTGGTCGGCTCCCAGGTTTCGGGGACCATCCAGAAGCTCTACGCGGACTACAATTCACCCGTCAAAGCCGGGCAGCTGATCGCCCAGATCGATCCCGCCCTATTTCAGGCCCAGGTATCCCAGGCCCGGGCCAAGGTCGAGAATTACCGCGCGGCCCAGTTGACGGCCCAAGCCGATATCGCGACGGCCCGGGCCAATGTGGAATCCAGCAAAGCCAATGTGATCCGGGCGCGGGTGGCCGTGGAGGACGCGAAGCGCAACCTCGATCGGTCCCTGGAACTCTTCCGACGGAACCTGATCTCGGCCAGCGATCGGGATAATGCGCAAACCAATTATGATCTGGCCCGGGCCCAACTGGAGGCGGCCCAGGCCCAGCAGAAGGCCAGTGAGGCCCAATTGGAATCGGCCCAAAGCCGCTTCGAAGCGGCGCGCGCCCAGATAAAACAGGCGGAGGCCGAGCTGGAATTGGCCCAGGTGAACCTAAATCACACGAAGATTCTCGCCCCCGTTACGGGGATCGTGATCTCCCGCAACGTCGATGTCGGCCAGACCGTCGCCGCCAGCCTTCAGGCCCCGACGCTCTTCACGATCGCCCAGGATCTCACCGAGATGCAGGTGGATACCAATGTGAGCGAAGCCGACGTCGGGAGGGTTGCCGTCGGGCAGGATGCGACCTTTACCGTCGATGCCTTTCCCCTGATGACCTTCGCCGGCAAAGTGGCCGAGATCCGCAACGCCCCCCAGACGATCCAGAATGTGGTGACCTACGCGGTGATCGTGAAGGTAAAGAACCCTGACCTGAAACTTCGCCCCGGGATGACCGCCAACGTCTCGATCCTCGTCGCCCATAAGGAAAATGCCCTCAAGATCCCCAATGCCGCTCTCCGCTTCCGGCCCGATTTTGTCAAGCGAGAAACGACAGCGACTCCCTCCAAAGCGCCGGTGCCTCCGCCATCTTCTTCCTCCCCTCCGACCCTCGAAAATTTCAAGGCGCAGCTTCGCCTCACACCGGAGCAAGAGGCGAGCTTGAGTCGAATCCTGAAAGAAACCCGGAAAGAAAGCCTGGAGGGCGCCCGAGTCGATCTGAAGGGTCTCCCGGAGGCGACGCGAATGAAAATTCGATCCCTCCTGACCGATGCCCAGCGAAAACAATTCGACCTGATGATCCTGGGCCGGGGTTCTGTTCAAATGCCCACCCCGGTCTATCGGGTATGGACCCCCGCACCTCAGGGTGGACGCCCCCTGCCCGTCGAGATCACGACGGGAATATCCGACGGGAGTTTCACCGAGGTGGTCTCGGGGGCGCTCCGGGAAGGGCAAGAGGTCATCATCGAAGCCCTGGGAGGAAGCAGCAAGGGAACCCCTCCCCCGCAACCGAGCATGAAAGGACTGCGCTGAGAATCGAAACTCCGATGGAAGAATTGATCCGGGTGGAACATCTGGCAAAAATCTACGATCTCGGCGAGGTTCAGGTCCCGGCCCTCAAGGGGGTAAATCTCGTCATCCGGGCCGGCGAATTTGTGGCCATCATGGGCGCCTCGGGATCGGGGAAGTCGACCTTCATGAACATCCTGGGGTGCCTGGATCGACCCACCGAGGGGCATTATTATTTTGAGGGGTTCGATGTTTCCGGGCTGAGCAAAGATGAATTGGCCCGGATCCGGAACAAAAAGATCGGTTTTGTCTTTCAGAGTTTCAATCTCCTGAGCCGCACCTCGGCCCTGGAAAACGTCGAACTCCCTTTGTATTACAACAATACCCCCTCCCGGGAACGAAGGCGGCGGGCCATGGAGGCCCTCATCAATGTGGGGCTTCAGGGCCGGGAACACCATTTTCCCAGTCAGCTCTCGGGTGGCCAGCAGCAACGGGTGGCCATTGCCCGGGCCTTGGTCAATCAGCCCTTACTGATTCTGGCCGATGAACCGACGGGAAACCTGGACAGCCGGACGAGTCTGGAAATCATGGATATTTTTCAAACGCTCAACGCCCAGTCGGGCATCACCATCATTCTGGTCACCCACGAACCCGATATCGCCCGGTATGCCGGCCGACACGTCTTATTCCGGGATGGGAGGGTGATCCAGGATCTGCCGAATCAACCGCGCCGGGCCATGGAAGACCTTAGGCAAATGCCGACGGGAACCGGGGAGGGAATTTCATGAACCTTTCGATGACGCTCCGGATCGCCTTGAAGGCCCTCAGCCGAAACAAAATGCGTTCCGGCCTCACCATGCTGGGAATCATCATCGGAGTGGGGGCCGTCATTGCCATGATTGCCATCGGTTCCGGAGCCAAAGCCCGGATCCAAGAGCAGATCGCCTCCATGGGATCCAATCTCATCATCGTTCTTTCGGGCGCGGCGACGAGCGGGGGAATGCGATGGGGGTCGGGTTCGGTTCCCACCCTCACGGTCGAGGATGCCAAAGAGATCGCCGAACTGTCCGCCGTAAAATATTCCGCCCCCGTGATCCAAGGGGTGGTTCAGGTGGTCTATGGGAATCAGAACTGGTCCACCATCGCCATCGGCAGCACCCCCGAAGCCCTCCTCATCCGCGATTGGCCGGTGGTGAAAGGAAGGCCCCTGAATCAAGGAGACATCGATGGCGCCACCAAGACCTGCCTTTTGGGCCAGACTGTAGTGGAGAATCTCTTTGGAGAGATGGACCCCGTCGGTCAGGTGGTTCGGATCAAGAAATTTCCCTTCACCGTCGTGGGCGTCCTCGGACCCAAAGGCCAGAGCACCTGGGGACAGGATCAGGACGACGTCGTTTACGTCCCCCTGACGACAGCCCAGCGTCTTCTCTTCGGTCAGCAATTTCCCGGAATGGTCCGGGCCATCAGCGTCCAGGCCATGGGTCCGGATACGATGAAAGAAGCGGAAGAACAGATCACCCAGCTCTTGCGCCAGCGCCATCGGCTTCGCCCCGGTCAGGAAAACGACTTTACGGTGCGGAACCTGACAGAGGCTTTTTCCACCGCCGAGGAATCGGCCCGGGTCATGTCCCTGCTCTTGGGGGCCATCGCCTCGATCTCCCTTTTGGTCGGTGGAATCGGGATCATGAACATCATGCTCGTCTCGGTCACGGAACGCACCCGGGAGATCGGCCTGCGCATGGCCGTCGGGGCCCGCGGGCGCGATATCCTTTACCAGTTTCTCATCGAATCTCTCGTCCTCAGTCTCATCGGCGGAGTGATCGGCATCCTCGTCGGGGTCATCGCTTCTCAGCTCATCTCCCGATTCTTTCAATGGCCGACGCTGATCTCCATCCAGGCCCTTTTCCTTTCCTTCTCTTTCGCCGGCGCCGTGGGGATCTTCTTCGGCTTCTATCCCGCCCGGAAGGCCGCTAGGCTCGATCCCATCGAGGCCCTCCGTTACGAATAGGCCGTTTCCCCTGCTCTCCTTTCACTTTTACGCTTCCTCCTTCCGGGAATGGGGCTTCATCCTCGCTTCGCGCCAGCCGTACCAAAGACCCGCACCCTTTCTCTCCAATCGCAAATTCCTGACCGCCGAGATCGCTTCCAGCCGATTCCATTTCCTTAAGGACAAGCAGCGGGTTTCCACCGCCTTGGAATTCAATGGATTCTCCCTCTCCGAGGAGGCCCGGTACCGCGCGGCGTTTGGACGGCCGAGGGGATCATTTCTCATTCCCCGGGTCTTTTCAGATATGCTATATAGAAAAAGGTCTTTCCGATCTAATGCTTCGGATGGAGGAACAAGCGATGGAACGATTGTATCTCTACCAATGGACTTGGGATGAAGTTCAATCCTATTTGAAAAAGGACCGCATCATTCTCCTCCCCTTTGGCTCGACGGAACAGCATGGCCTCCATGCCCCCTTGGGCAATGACGCCCTGGTGGCCATTCGCTTGGCCGAGGATGCCGCCCGGGCCACCCGGACCGTGGTTGCACCGCCCTGCTGGTACGGCTGGTCGCCCCACCACATGGCCTACCCGGGGACGATCTCGATCATGCCAGAGACGCTCACGCGCATTGCGTATGAAGTCCTGCGCAGCTTGATCTACCATGGATTTGACCGTCTCATCATTATCAATGGCCATCGCAAGGCCAATCTGCCTCCTCTCGAAATCGCCGTCTCCCGCATTCGGAATGAAACCGGGGCCTATGTATGCATCGCTGACCCATTCTTCATCGGAGAAACCGCGGCCCGCAGGCTCAAGGAGTCTCCCGAGGGTGGAATCGGTCATGCCGAGGAGCTGGAGACCTCCCACATGCTCTATATCTTCCCGGAGCTGATGAAGATGAAGAAGGCCGTAAAGAATCTCCCCAAGAAGAAAAGATTCCACATGATGGATCCTTATGCCCTTGTGGACCGGGTATCCATTCCCTCGACCCTGGAAGGATTTCGAAAAGCGACGGCCCCATCGGGCGTCACCGGAGATCCCACCTTGGCCACCCGGGAAAAGGGAAAGAAGCTCCATGAAGCCTTACTTCAAAATCTCGTGGAACTCATCGAGATGGCCCGGAAAGAGAAGGTGGTGCGAAAGCCTGTGGCCCCGATTTTCTGAGGGATCGAGATTTGACAAAAATAGAAAAATGAATTAATTTCAATTTCTTGATAATTTCTTACTGGATGATGAGACCGAATGGCCCTGCGGATGAAGATGACCCCCTCGGATCAGATGCTTTTGCAGATTCGGAACTTGAACACCTATTTCTTTACCGATGAGGGTGTGGCCAAAGCCGTCGACGGAGTGGATCTCGATCTTGCAGAGGGCGGGACCCTGGGGCTGGTGGGGGAGTCGGGCTGCGGAAAGAGCGTCACGGCCCTCTCCATTATGCGTCTGGTGCCCGATCCGCCGGGGAAGATCGTCAAAGGAGAGATTCTCTTCGGTGGAACGGATCTCCTTCGCCTCACGGAAGCCGAGATGCGGAAAATCCGGGGGCGGCGCATCTCCATGATCTTCCAGGAGCCGATGACCTCCCTCAATCCCGTCTTCCAGATCGGCGATCAGATTGCCGAGGTGCTACGCCTCCATGAAGGGCTTTCCAAAAAGGAGGCTTGGAATCGCTCCGTAGAAATGCTGAAGATGGTGGGGATCCCTTCTCCGGAACGGAGGGTCTTCGAGTACCCCCATCAGCTCAGCGGAGGGATGCGGCAGCGGGCCATGATCGCCATGGCCCTTGCCTGCAGCCCCCAGTTGATGATCGCCGACGAGCCCACCACCGCCCTGGATGTAACCATTCAGGCCCAAATCCTGGAGCTCATCAACCAGTTGAAAAAGCAAAAGGGGATGTCCGTGATCCTCATTACGCACAACCTGGGGGTCATCGCCGAGACGGCCCAGAAGGTGGCCGTGATGTACGCGGGCCGGATCGTGGAATATGCCGATGTGCGGCCTCTCTTCGCCCGGCCGAAACATCCCTACACCCAGGGCCTCTTGAAATCGATTCCTCGGCTCGACGCGGATCACTCGCGGAAGGAAAAACTCGAAGCGATCCCGGGTCTGGTGCCCTCCCTCCTGGACCTGCCGCCAGGCTGCAAATTTTCCAATCGGTGCAAGATGGTTTTCGAGAAATGCAAGGAGGAGCCCCCTCTCATTGAGACCGAACCCGGGCACAGGGCCCGCTGCTGGCTCTATGGGGGAAACCCTCGAAGGGTTTAGGTTAGTCCGATGGCCGATGGAAACGGAAAACTCGTTGAGGTCAGGAATTTGAAGAAATTTTTCCCCATCCGGGGACATTTCTTCTCTCGGACCAAGCTATTTGTGCAGGCGGTCGTGGGGGTGAATCTGGCGATCCATCGGGGAGAGACGCTGGGCTTGGTGGGAGAATCGGGATGCGGGAAATCCACCCTGGGACGCCTCATTTTACGCCTGGAGGAGCCCACGGAAGGGGAGATCCTTTTCGAAGGGGAGAATATCCTCCAGTATGACGCAGGCCGGCTTCGCCAGATGCGCCGGCAGATGCAGATTATCTTTCAGGATCCCTATTCCTCGCTAAACCCCCGCAAAACCGTAGGATCGATCATCGAAGAGCCGCTCCTGATCCATAAGATCGGCAACAAAAAGGAACGGGAGGAACGGGTGGTCCATCTGATGGAGGTGGTCGGCCTTCGCCCCGATCAGATCAATCGCTACCCCCACGAGTTCAGCGGCGGGCAGCGGCAACGCATCGGCATTGCCCGCGCCTTGGCCCTGAATCCCAAATTGATCATCGCCGATGAACCGGTATCGGCCTTGGACGTATCCATCCAGGCCCAAGTCCTGAATCTCTTGGAGGATTTACAAGAAGAATTCCATTTGACCTATCTCTTCATCGCCCATGACCTATCGGTGGTCGAGCACGTGAGTGACCGAGTGGCGGTGATGCATTTGGGCCGAATCGCCGAACTGGCGATGAGCGACGATCTCTATCGCAACCCCAAACACCCCTATACCCAGGCCCTCTTATCGGCCAATCCCATTCCCGACCCGACGGTGGAGCGAAAGCGCATCCTCCTGCATGGGGAGGTCCCCAGTCCGATCGATCCGCCGCCGGGCTGCAACTTCCACACCCGCTGCCCTTACAAATTTGAACCTTGCCCAAAGGAAGTACCCCCGCTCGAGGAGATTGAGCCGGGGCATTGGGTCGCCTGTTATCTCTATTCCCAATCTTGAAAAAAGGAGGAAATCATGGCCAAACGGATCGATATCAACTCGGATATGGGTGAGAGCTACGGCCCCTACACCATCGGTCAGGACAAGGAAGTCATGAACTATATCACCTCGGCCAACATCGGGTGTGGATGGCACGGAGGGGACCCGATGGTAATGGATCAGACGGTCAAAATGGCCAAGGAAAAGGGCGTCGGGGTCGGCGCCCATCCCGGATATCCGGATGTCATGGGATTCGGCCGCCGCCGCATGGACCTCAGCATGGCCGAAATCGAAAACTACGTCCTTTACCAGATTGGCGCTCTTTATGCCTTCTGCAAGGCCCATGGGTTAAAGATGCAGCATGTCAAAGCCCATGGGGCCTTGGGCAATCTGGCGATGGTTGACCTGGAAGTTGCCAAAGCGATCGCCAGGGCCACGGCCCGTTTCGATCCGAACATCCTCTTCGTCGTAATGCCCGGAACCCCCATGGTCCAGGCGGCCAAGGAAATCGGATTGCCCTATGTCCAAGAAGTCTTTGGCGACCGGGTATACAATCCCGACGGAACCCTTCAATCCCGAAAAATTCCCGGGTCGGTGATCCACGATCCCGAAAAAGCCGCCCGACAGGCCCTCACGATGGTCAAGGAAGGGTATGTGGTGGCCCATGACGGAACGAAGGTTTCGCTCCAGCCCGATACCCTTTGCGTCCATGGAGATAACCCTACGGCCCTATCCATTTTGAAGCGGATTCGGGAAGAAATCACGAAAGCGGGGATTGAGATTAAACCCATGGGGCAAAAATGACCCAAGCGCCCAGGATTTTACCGGCCGGCGACCAGGCCATCCTGCTCGAGCTGGGGGCGGAAATCGACCCGGCCATAAACCGCCGGGTTCACGCCTGGGTCCGCCGGGCCGGTCATCAAAAGATACCAGGAATCGGGGAATTGATCCCCTCGTATTGCTCCGTGCTGATCTATTACGACCCCTTTCTCCTTTCTTTTTCCCAGGCGGCCCAATGGGTCCAAAGCCTCCTTGCCGATGAGGCGGTCGGCGATGAAGTTCCTTTTGTCCTGAAGGAAGTCCCAGTCCTCTATGGGGGCGAGTTCGGACCGGATCTTCAATTCGTGGCCCAGCACAATACAATCAGCCCCGAAGAGGTGATTCGCCTCCATACCTCTCAGACTTATTTGGTCTATGTCGTGGGGTTTTCCCCTGGGTTTTCCGCCATGGGGGTCGTGCCCCCCGAGATTCAGGCTCCCCGGCTGGCCAATCCCAGAACCAAAGTTCCAGCCGGCTCCGTCGGAATCGGCGGCAAGCAAACGGGAATTTACGCGGTCGAATCCCCCGGGGGATGGCAACTGATCGGCCGGACCCCGCTTTTGTTGTTCGACTTGGAAAAGGATCCCCCCTCCTTTTTCCAGGCGGGGGATCATTGCCGTTTTTACGCCATCACCGAACGGGAATTTTGGGATTGGGGAAAAAAATGAACCGCTGAGGACGCCGAGAGAACCGAGACCACAGAAAAATTGATTCAATTAACCTCTGCGTTCTCTTTACCACAATTCAAATTATGATCGAAGTCATAAAACCCGGCCTTCTGACAACGATCCAGGATCAAGGACGATGGGGATACCAATGTTATGGGGTAGGGATCTCCGGGGCCTTGGATTCCTTTGCCCTGGCAGCGGCCAATCGACTCGTCGGAAACGCCGAAGGGGCTGCGGGCCTGGAGATCACCCTTCAGGGACCCACCTTGAAATTTCATCGGGAGACGATCTTGGCCTTGGCGGGCGCCGATTTGGGACCCAAACTCAATGGGAACCCCATCTCCCATTGGACCTGCCATTGGGCCCCGGAAGGCTCCATACTCAGTTTTTCCGGAAGAAAGAGCGGCGTCCGGGCTTATTTGGCCGTATCGGGCGGTATCGATGTCCCCTTGGTCATGGGCTCAAGATCCACCTATCTCATGGGGCGCTTTGGAGGGATGGAAGGCCGCCCCTTAAGAACCGCAGATCGGCTGCCCATCCCCAAACCCAAGGCCAATCATCGGGAATCTATCGGGAGGGAATTGCCCGCCGAGTACCGCCCTCCTTACGGCCGAAACCCCGAAATTCGCGTGATCCGGGGGCCCTTCGAGGAATTCTTTTCCGATCGGGGCATCACGGCCTTTTATTCCACCGAATATTCCATTACCCCCCAATCGGATCGAATGGGCTACCGCCTCGAGGGGGAGCCTGTTTCCCGCAAGAAATCGGAAGAGCTCATTACTTGCGGGCTGGCCCAGGGTACCATCCAGGTCCCTCCCAATGGCCAGCCCATTGTTCTTTTGGCCGACCGGCAAACCATCGGAGGGTATCCCATCATCGCCACGGCGGCCCATGTGGATCTGCCCCTCATCGCCCAATGTGCCCCGGGAGAGAAGCTCCGCTTCCGTCCGGTACTGCCCGAGGAGGCTCAGGACGCCTATCGATCTCTCTGGAGCGGCCTTCGTTCCTTTCTCAAAGACTGAAAGTCGATCATTTCCCCCATTCCCTTTTCACCCTTCTCGTTTTATCTTATCTCCATGAAACCGGTGATTGCCATTGTGGGCCGGCCGAATGTGGGAAAATCCACTCTCTTTAATCGGCTGGCCCGGAGGAGAAAGGCCATCGTGGAAGATCAGCCGGGGGTCACCCGGGATCGCAACTATGCCGAGGTCGATCTGGAGGGACGATCGGTCCTCCTGATCGACACGGGCGGATTCGAACCCGAGGCCAAGGAAAGGATCTCGCAACAGGTCCGGGAACAAGTGGAGATGGCCTTGGAAGAGGCCGATGGAATCCTTTTCTTGATGGACGGCCGAGAGGGATTGAACCCCCTCGATATCGAGATCGCCCAGTATCTGAGAAAGATCGCCAAGCCCGTTTTCTATGTGGTGAATAAGATCGACGGCGAGCGCCTGGAGGATCAGGTGCCGGATTTTTATCGCCTGGGGGTAGCGCCGATCTATTCGATCTCCGCGGCCCATGGCCGAGGGGTGAGCGATTTGATTGCCGATGTCATGAAGGGCCTGCCGTCGATCCCCGACCCAGCGGAAGGGGATTCGACGGAAGCCATTCGCGTCGCCCTGGTGGGCCGGCCCAATGTGGGCAAATCCTCCCTCCTCAATCGCCTCATCGGCCGCCCTCGGATGATCGTCGATGATGCGCCCGGAACCACTCGGGATGCCATCGATACGTTCTTCTCTTACGAAGGGAAAAATTATATTTTCATCGATACGGCCGGAATCCGGCGCAAGACCAAAGTGAGTGCCCGGCTGGAAAAATATACCATGATCCAGGCCCTCAAGAGTATCGAGCGCTGCCAGGTGGCGATCATTGTCCTCGATGGCTTCCAAGGCCTAACCGAGCAGGATGTGCGCATCGCCGAGTTTGCTGAAGAGAGGGGGCGGTGTATGCTCTTCGCCGTCAACAAGTGGGATCTCGTCCAAAAGGATGGCCAGACCAGTCAAAGGTATGTCCAGCGAATCCATGAAGAAGCCAAAACCCTCAGCTACGTTCCCATTCTTTTCATCTCCGCCCGGACGGGGCAGCGGGTAAAAAAAATCTTCCCGGCCATCCAGCAGGTGATCGCCGAAACGCACAAGCGTGTCGCTACCGCGGAGCTTAACGAGTGGCTCCAAGCCATCCTAAGCCGAAGGCCCCCGCCCCATTATCAAAATCGGGCGGTCAAAATCTACTATGCCACCCAGGTCAGTGTCGGCCCGCCGACCTTTGTCTTTTTTACCAACCAGCCCCAAGGGGTGGATCCCGCCTACCAACGTTATCTGACCCATCAATTGAGGGACCGATGGGGCTTTGAAGGAACCCCCCTGCGGCTTTTTTTCCGCCACCGGACGCCATCCCCCCGTCCGTAGCCTATGGCTTGAGAATCCGCAGCGCCTCCATCAGGGCCCGGGCCATCTCTTGGCCATTGGGAAATCGTTTCTCCCTGCCTTTGGCCAAGGCCTTCAGGATGATGGCATCGCATCGAGCGGGGACGCGAGGGTTCTTTTGCGAAGGGGCGAGCGGATCTTCTTCTTCGATTTTTTGCGCGATCGAAATGAAATCCTCCCCCGGGAAAGGCTTGGCTCCGGTGAGCAGTTCGTAAAGCACGCACCCCAGAGAGAAGAGATCGGAGCGGCCATCGATCGGCCCCCCTTGGATCTGCTCGGGCGACATATAGGAAGGACTTCCCAGGATGGAACCCGCCGGGGTCACCATGGAGGTTGGAAGCTTGGCGATCCCAAAATCCATCACCTTCGCTTGCCCCGTCAAGGTCCGCATGAGGTTCGAGGGTTTCACATCGCGATGGATGATTCCCTGTCGATGGGCGAAGTCGAGGGCCTGGGCCGCTTCCAAGCCAAGCTGGAGAATCTCCTCCACGGGCAAAAGCTTACCTTCCGTGGTATGATGCGCCAGCGTCGTTCCCGCCACATATTCCATGGCGATGTAGGCCGTCTCCCCCTCTTCTCCCACGTCAAAGATGGTCGCGATGTAGGGATGAATCAATTTACCGGCGGCGCGGACTTCCGCAAAGAACCGTTCTTTGTTCTGCTGGGTTTCTGCAGGCCCATAGAGGCGATCGAAACGGATCGTCTTGATCGCCACCGGTCGATCATTCAAAGGATCGTGCCCTCGATAAACCACCCCCATCCCTCCCTGGCCGATCTCCTCCAGGATTTCATAACGGCCCAATCTTCTCGATCCGGGCGCAGGGGTCACGGGAAGGTGGACCGTTGGGTCATCGGAGGCCGGCTGAATCCGAGGCTTCCCTCCAATGGAGCTGGGCTCGGGGAAAGGCACGGGCTGGGGATGACCCTGGAGGACCAACCGCATCAAGGACCAAAGGAAGAAAGAAATTCCGAGGAAGATGGGGAAAAGGAGGGGAAACCAGATTCCTTGGAAAAGTAGAGCCACCAGAAGGAACCCCAGTCCAAGGAGGACCGCCAAAGGAAGAAAAAGGGCATAAGATCTTTGGAGGCGCGGGAGGGTAAGGGTTAGAATAACGCCCAAGATGAATACGAGCGCCCATTCCATGTTTGACGTCCAAGGAGGCTGAACCAAGAATCGGCCTTCGATGATGGAGGCCGCGGACTGGGCGTGTTTTTCAACGGCCGGCATTCGCCTCGCCAGGGGGGTGGACACAGAATCTTCGATCCCCGAAGCAAGCCCGCTCGCCGTTACTCCTACGAAGGCGATCCGGCCTTGGAGTTTTTCCTTTTCGATCTGGCCCGACAGCACTTGGGCGCAAGAATAATGCGGAATCGTTCCCGGCCCGCCATAATAGGGAATGAACCGCATTCCATCGGGGGTCGTCGGAATCGTCCATCTGCCCAAGCGGATGGACTGTCCCACTTTTACGCTGACGGCGGTTCTCGAAAGCCCGTAAGCGGTGGCTGTGACCTGCAAGGTGAAGCAGGGGAAATAATTGCCGCCATACGCGATGATTAATGGTTCCCTACGGACGATGCCGTCGGGGTCGGGAAGGAGCGTGATGTGGCCCAAGGCCTTGGCCTGGGCCGCAATTTCCGGAACGGGAAGAAAGACCGCTTGGGCGATGGGAGGAGGAGATTCTTGAAATTTTTGCGGATCATCGAAGAGAAGAAAGGCACTATTCATGATGGCCGGGGGAAGTTTGATCTCCGGTGCACCCTCTTGCGGCCTTCCCATTTGAAAATAATAGGCCCCCACTACATTCCCGGCCCGCCCGATGGCCTCGGCGAGCATTCGATCGTGACCCGCTTGCACTTCGTCTTCTGCCGGGGGAAAAATCAGGTCCAAGGCGATCGCCCGGACACCGAGGGACGATAATCGATCGATCAACTGGGCGATATGCTTGCGGGGCCAGGGCCAACGGCCGATCTGCTGGATCGACGAATCGTCTATCGCCACAACGACCACTTCCGGGGGCGGACTCTTCCCGCCTCGAAGCTTGAGGCTTAGATCATAGAGTTTTCCCGAAGCGGCATCGAAGCCACTCCAAGGGATGAAGAATAGGGTCGCCCACAGGGCCGTGATCATCAATCCCGCGAAAAGGTCCCAGGGAGTGGATCTTTCCGGCTGCCTTCTGGAAAGCCTTCTCATCAAGGTGCACAACCCCTCATGTTCTTTCGATCCAGGGTTTATCAGGGCTGGCGAGATCTTGCAAGAGGCTGAAAATCCGTATCATGCGCTTCGTTATTTCCTTTGGGGAGGAATCCCTCAGGAGAGCTCTGGGTTGGGGAAATTAGCACAGCAGGGCTGCCATTGCAAGGAAAGAGACTTGGGGAATTATCAATTCAGGCCAGGGAGGCCTTCTTCTTTTCTTTTTCTTCGGCTTCGGCTTTGGTTTTACAATCGATACAAAGGGTTGTGACGGGCCTCGCCTTCAGCCGCTCTTCTGAAATCTCTTCTCCGCATTCTTCGCAAATCCCGAAAGTCCCATCGTCGATTCTGGCCAAGGCTTGACGAATTTTCTGGATGAGCTTTCGTTCGCGGTCACGGATCCGCAGTTCGAAATTCCGGTCAGTTTCCAGATTGGCTCGATCGGTTGGATCTGGAAAGGGATCCTTTCCATCCGTCATGCCCGTAACCGTCTTTTCCGCCTCCTCGAGGAGCTCTTTGAGTCTTTCATTCAAAAGCTCCCGGAAATAAGCCAATTTTTCTTTGTCCATGAGTCTGCCCTAACGCCTTGAAAATTTCATTTCCAATTATACCACTTTTTTATTTTTTCACATTTATTTTTCTATCCTTGCGAACATATCGGCCGCTTTTCCCCCCAGATTTCTTCATCAGCATAATCTCCGAGATGACCATTCCCCGATCCACGGCTTTGCACATATCGTAAACAGTGAGAGCGGCCGTGGCCGCAGCCACCAAAGCTTCCATTTCGACTCCGGTCTTCCCCGAACATTTTACTCGGCTCTCGATATTCAATTCCGACCGACGGGTATCGGGCGAGAAATTCACCTCAATGCTCTCCAGCGGCAGAGGATGGCATAAGGGAATGATCTCATGGGTTTTTTTGGCTGCCAAAATCCCGGAGATCCGGGCGACGGAAAAAACATCCCCCTTTTCGATTTTCTGCTCCAAGATTCGCTTTAAGGTCTGCGGCTTCATCAGGACTTTTCCCGCTGCAACGGCGATCCTTCGGGTTACGGCTTTTTTCCCCACATCGACCATTCGGGCCCGGCCTTCTTCGTCCAAATGGGTGAATCGATTCATCGAGTCTACTCCTTTCGCTGCCGGGAAAATAGCGCTTGCCTGGGCAAAATTCTTTTTGCTATAAGTATAGGAAATTCCCATCTCTCCAGCAATGTGAAATCCCAAGCTTCTCCCATCGACGAAAGGATCAGGCATGCTTGCCAAGGTTCTGAGCGGTGCGATTTTGGGAATCGACGCCTACGTCGTGGAAGTCGAGGTGGATATCGTCCAGGGCTTGCCGGTTTTCTCGACCGTGGGCCTTCCGGACGGAGCAGTGAAAGAAGCAAAGGAGAGGGTAAAGTCGGCCATCAAAAATTCCGGCTATGATTTTCCCCCCAAACGAATCACGGTGAACCTTGCCCCAGCGGATATCAAGAAAGAAGGGGCCGGTTTTGACCTTCCCATCGCCGTGGGAATTCTATCCGCCCTCGAGGTTGTCTCAAAGGAGAAATTGAATGATTATCTCATCTTGGGGGAGCTCTCCCTCGACGGTCGGGTGAAATCCATCCGAGGCGCCCTTTCCCTGGCCATGGCCGCAAAGACCAGCGGGAAGCACGGGGTGCTTCTTCCCAAAGAGAATGCCGCAGAAGGCGCTGTGGTCAAAGGAATTGAGGTCCTGGGGATCGACACCCTCCCCGATGCGGTGGATTTCTTGAACGGACAAAAAGCCATCCCTCCCACCGAAGTGGATCTTCAGGCCCTATTCCAACGGGAGCAGTGCTACGGAGAGGATTTTCATGAGGTCAAGGGGCAGGACCATGTCAAACGGGCCCTGGAAGTCGCCGCTGCCGGCGGGCACAATATTATCATGATCGGCCCGCCGGGAGCCGGCAAGACCATGTTGGCCAAACGGATCCCGACCATTCTCCCCGATCTTTCCTTTGATGAGGCCATTGAGATCACCCGGATCTATAGCGTCATGGGATTGCTTCCTCCGCATGGAGCCCTGATTGCCACCCGGCCCTTCCGCTCCCCCCACCATACGATCTCCGATGCGGGCCTGATCGGAGGCGGCCAGATCCCGAAGCCCGGCGAGGTCAGCCTCGCCCACCACGGTGTCTTATTCCTCGATGAACTGCCCGAATTCAAAAAGAACGTCCTCGAAGTCCTACGCCAGCCCCTCGAGGATGGACGGGTAACGATCTCCCGGGCCCTTTCTTCCCTTACCTTCCCATCTTCCTTCATGCTGGTCGCGGCCATGAACCCATGTCCGTGCGGCTTTTTCACGGACCCCAATCGGGAATGCACCTGCACCATGCCTCAGATTCTCCGGTATCGCTCGAAGATCTCCGGCCCCCTCATGGACCGGATCGACATCCATATCGAAGTGCCGGCGGTCCGCTATCGGGATCTCACGGGCGAGGCGCCCGTTGAGGACTCCCGAGCGATTCAACAGCGGGTCAATCGGGCCCGGCAGATTCAAAGGGAGCGGTTTGGCGGGAAAAAAATTTACAGCAATTCCCAGATGACCTCCCGGCATCTCAAAAAGTACTGCCAAATTGGGGAGGATTCCAAAGCTTTGCTGGAAAAGGCGATCGACAAGCTGGGCCTATCGGCCCGGGCCTACACCCGGATCCTCAAGATCGCCCGCACCATTGCCGATCTCGAAGGTCTTGAGAACATCGCCACGCACCACATATCCGAAGCCATCCAGTACCGAAGCCTGGATCGGACGCTTCTCTAAAGGCTCGTCCTTGAGGGTCGATCAGCGATATTCTTTCTTTGAAATCCTTTCCCCTTTGCGTATGATGGGAGAAGGAATAATGTTTCATATCCTTTCGAAGGCCCAAACATTTGTCCGAAAATGAGCGGTCGATTCTCATCGAAGAGCTCAAAGCCTTATTTTCCTTGCATGAAGAGATTATTTTCGCGATCCTTTATGGATCGCTGGCCAATGCCCAATTGGCCGGGAAATATGGGGATATGGACATCGGGGGTTATTTGAACTTCCATTCACTTCATTCACCGAATTACATATGGGTATCCCGTTTGGAAGCGGAAACTTACCGGGTCTTTTTGCAGCGGGGGTTAAATTTCCCTCCGGCTGAGGTTCTTATCCTCAATCAAGCTGCCAACCATTTCTTGGTTAAAATTTTCAAGGGGGGATTTCGTCATTCTTAAGGGAGGGGAGTTCCCCCGTCCTTATCGAGCCCGATTGGGGCTCGGCCCTTCCGGCCAAAACCGGGCTCACCACCGAACGCAAGGGAATCACCATCCTGGTTCGACTCGCCCGGGAGGCCGGCGCCAAAAGCGTTTGGGTGGGCGAAAGCGCGGTCTTGGGGATCGATGCGGGGCAAGTGTTCCCGCGGCCTTGGATCCGGCGGGGACTCGCCTCGACCGGAAAATCTTTTGGTGAACCATGAAGATTGCCTTTTCATGGAGGCCAGTTTACCAGGATTCCGGGTTCATTCGTCGCCGACCCAACCGAGATTCAAGGAGGAATGAAGATGGGGAATTATCCGCTTCTTTTTTCCGCTTTTCGCCAAGGAGGCTTAAACTTGAGGAACCGGACGGTGATGGCGGCCATGAACAACAATTTTTCGACCGAGCAAGGGACCGCCAATGATCGCGTCATATCCTTCATCGAGGAAAGGGCCAAGGGTGGGGCTGGACTCATTATATCCGAAGCCTGCCCGGTTTCGGAATCCGGACGGCACCGGGTTCGAAGTATCTGTGCCTTTGATGATCGATTCATCCCCGGCCTTAAGAAACTGGCCGAGGCCGTTCATTCTCACCAATCCTGCTTGGCCCTTCAGCTTCATCATGCGGGAAGGCTGGCGAACGAGGCCATTCTGGGGTTTCGCCCCCTGGCTCCCTCACCCATTCCTCGCGGACCCGGCCAGCCGCCCCCCAAGGAGATGACCGTCGATGAAATTCAAGAGGTCATCCGGGATTTTGGACGGGCAGCGCGACGGGCCAAGCAATCTGGATTCGACGCCGTGGAAATCCACGGCGCCCATGGATACCTGATCCACCAATTCATGTCTCCCCGGACCAATCAAAGAAAGGATGCCTATGGGGGGAATCCCGAAAAGCGCATTCGCTTTGCGTTGGAAGTGACCCGGCAGGTCCGCCAAGAAGTGGGACCGGACTATCCGGTCCTTTTTCGCCTGAGCGCAAAGGAATTCGCCGAAGGCGGGTATGAATGGGAGGAGGTTCTCGATTGGGCCGTGGAGCTCGAAAAGGCTGGCATCTCGATCCTGGATGTTTCCGGAGGAACCAACGAGGCCTTGCTGACGGCGGTCCATGTCATTCAGCCCATGTTTTTTCCCCCGGCTTACCACGCCCCTTGGGCGGCGGCCCTTAAGAAGGTCGTCAAAGTTCCGGTGATCGCCGTTGGGAGAATGGATTCGCTGGAGATCATGGAGAGGACCCTTCAGGCGGGGCAGGCCGATCTGATTGCCTCGGGAAGGCAATTCTTGACCGATCCCCATTGGGTGATAAAGGCCGCGCAAGGGGAGGAGGACCGGATTCGGCCCTGCGTCTATTGCAACCAATGCGTCTGGTCCTTGTTTCAGCAAAGGGACATCACTTGCCTCCAAAACGCTTCTTTGGGATGGGAGAAGGAGCGTCAAATCCTTCAAAGCGAAAAGCCCAAGAAGGTTCTGGTGATCGGCGGCGGGCCCGCCGGTTTGGAGGCCGCCCGCGTGGCGGCCAAACGGGGCCACCGGGTGAGCCTCTATGAAAAGAACCCTCATTTCGGAGGGCAGATGGTTCTGGCCTCGACCCCGCCGCGGAAAAAACTCCTATGGCGGAGCATTGAATGGCGAATCCAAGAGATCAAGCGGGAGGAGGTGGAAATTCATCTCGAAACCGAGGCGACTGTCGAAACGGTTTTGGAAAAGAAACCCGATGTTCTGATCCTTGCCACAGGAGCCAAGCCCATCATCCGGACGCCGTGCCACGATGCCGAGGTTTTGACGGCCTGGGAGGTCCTCGCAGGAAAGAAGGTGGGGAAACGGGCAGTGATTCTTGGCGGAGGAATGGTGGGAATTGAAACCGCCGAGTTTCTCTTGGAGAAAGGGTGCGAGGTAACGGTCCTGACCTCTCGGGAAGGAATGGATCGATTGGCCACCGACATGGAGGGGACCACCCGCGCCCTCCTTTTGGAACGCTTGCCCAAGCTGAAGATTCAAATCCGCTTTTCGGTTCAGGGGCTAACGATCAGCCGAGGCCGGGTCCGCTTCACCGCCGGGGGCCAGGAAGGATGGCTCGATGCCGATACCATCGTGATTGCCCAGGGCTCAGCGCCCAATCGAAGTTTGGGGGACGCCCTCAAGGATCAAGTTCCCCAGATTCTTTTCATCGGAGATTGTGTCGAACCCCGGAGCGCCAGAGAGGCCTTCCATGAAGGGTTCTTGGCGGCCCTTGAAATCTAACAGGCCAACCGGCTTTCTATTTTGGTCGAAGGAAAGGCGCCATCGATGGAAGATCGCGATCGACAAATTGGATATTGGCATTACCTGCCTGCCCCTTCCAGTCCCATCCAGACGATGCGGGGGCCTTCAAATGTATGGAGTGCGGGGGAGTCAAAGCCGGAGAAACCGTTCTCGTCTCTCCCGATACCAAGGACCTGCCCATTGCGGAAGCTTTGGCCGGATCGGGATCCCGAGACAAAGATTTTAGATCATCTTCCGAAAAAACCCGCTCGCTATCGCTTGGCGGAGCGTTTCTTCCACATCCACCACCCTTGGCCCATCTGGATCGAGCGTCAATTCATAGGATTCCCGAGAATCCAGCTCCAATTCCCGTTCGCCATCGAGGGCGAGAATCGATGAAGGATGACTGAGCCCAATGGTCTCACCGGCCTGCAGAAATCGCCATCGATGGATGGGCACTTCTTGAATGAGTCCAGGGGCGATCGGCGCCCGCACCGCCTGCCCTCCGGGGCCCAGTTCAATGAAGAGCCCAAAGGGATCCCTTCGCCCCGTGGGAGATAAGGCCGCCCCAATGGCACTCATCCCGATCGATCCCGGTTCGGCCTGAGTCAGAACGATCTGGCGAATCTTATGGGTCTCCCAGAGCGCCCGCGCCCCGATAAAGGATCCGGTAACCACCACCGCATCGATGAGGGCCAGATCCTTTTCCTCCCCCCGGCTCCGAAGGCGAAGCACTTTGGCCCGCCGGCTTACGCCCTCCCGATCGACGATTCGGCGCGCCAGGATCCCTGCGGCCATCCCGGCTGTGGTTCCTTCATTCATGACCGGAAAAACATTGTTCGTGCCCGTCGAGATGGGGATCAGCGGGACTTGGCCGCAGGCCTTGCTGACCACCCGATTCGTTCCATCCCCCCCGAGGGTGACAATACAGTCCATCTTCGCCTCTTCCATGATCCTTGCCGCCCGGACCGAATCCTCCTGCGTTCCTTCAATGACCATATCCATGATCGATACCTGAACCTTAAGGGAATGATGGCTCAAGGCCTCCATCGCCCGAAGACCCAAACCGTAGAAATCCGGCATGATCCAGACTTCCTCCACCCCCGTCGAATCGAGACCCAGGATCACCCGTCTGATCACGTCGGTCTTTTCGGCATTGGAAATCACCGTGGCATGGGATACCAACCGGCGGATGTCTTTTCCGGAGGCTGGATTGGCAATGATTCCCACTTTGCTCATGGACCCTTTCCTTTCTTCCCCGAATCCTTAACTTCCAAGCATTATACCAAGAAGATTCCGGGAGGCCCAAAGGCCCTTGCCGGCCTTCGTTATTCCCCTCCATTGAATGGAGCTTTGACCCGATCATCGAAAGCGGAAGATCGAAAGGAGATGGCCCGTCGGACCGGCATTGCGAGATCGGGGGAACGCCCCAACTGCAGGAAGGCGGCAGAGTTTTTCCATGTAGGGCATGGCCCGGCCTCGGCAAGATTTCGAAGGGCTCCCGTCGGACCGATGAGGGATCGAGGGGCGCTGCGGCGCCGGGTCGAATGGCTGGGAAGGAATGAAGGAATCTCGCGCTTTAGGCCTCTCGGGTCTTTTGACTTTGCCTCCCCTCTCGTTCCCAGCGCATGAGGCGGCTTACCATTCTTTCCAGGAAACGGGCTTCATGGGGCTCCAGGTTCACAAAGCGCAGCCCCACAAGGGTCCTTCCTCGGTCTTCCTTCCAGGTAAGATTGCGCACCTCGGCCTCACCCACGACAGAGTTTTGGTGGGGAAAAGATATTTGAAAGGGGACGATCTGCCCGATGGCCCAATCGATTTGACCCTCGAAGGAAACCAGGGCCCCGCCATAGGATAGTTTCAGCAGAGAATGGGCGATTTTTCCCGGAGGGATTTGGATGGTGATACCATATTCAGGAAGAATGGAGATCCGGTGGTGAAGGCGAAGTTCCGCTTCTCTCAGGGTACCCTCTGGAACCCCGATCCTCAAGGCCGGCCGGGAAAGATTCCCCCCGGGGTGCGGGTATCGAGGGATCATCTCCTGCAGGGTGGTGGCATACCCCCAGCGCCGGACGGTCCCCGCGGATTCATCTCGGAGCAAAAACGTGGCCTCGATTTCCTTCTGCAAGAACGATTCGTCGACGGGCGGATGGGTTTGGGAGACGATGATCCGGTCCGATTTGACTGCATAAACCACGACGGACCGGACATCGATCGTTTCCTTTAGCGGATCGAGGGAAAAGATGAGATCCATGCGGAACTCGGGCCCAACGATCTCCCAGAATTGGATGAGGGCGCCGTTCGCAGTTGGTTGGTTTGGACTGGCCATGGCGTCTCCTGAAAATTTCCCTTATTCCTTATTGAAGATCGAATCATGATTCGAAAATGGCGGACCGGGCGATTGGGTTCTCCTCTCTACCGATGACTCTTGATCTTTATCCTTTCCTCTTCTATGGATGAATAGTTTTTCATCCTCGAGCGGGCCGGCATCTTTCTTGTCATAGATCAATATGCTGATCCTCCGATTCTGGGGCGCATAGGGGTTTGCCCGAATCAGAGGATCCACGGCGGCGTAGCCGGCGACTTTGATGAGCCGGTCCGGGTCCAACCCGTGTCGTTCCAATTCCTGGCGGGCTTCGGACGCCCGGGCGGTGGATAATTCCCAATTGGTATATTTGGTCGTCGAATAGTTCAGCGCATCCGTATGCCCCTCGATGGCGATCCGATTTTCCAACCCTTTGATGCTTTCCGCAATTACCTTGAGGGCCCTCTTGGCGTCCTCGGTCAATTTGGCGCTGCCCAACTGGAACATGAGGCGTCCTTGCTTATCCACCACCTGAACCCGCACGCCGGCCTCAAAGGTATCCACCCATACCTGGTCGCGAAGGTCGCCCAGGCGGGCATTGATGATCTGGGCCAGGTCTTGACGGAGCTGTTCCGATGCAGGGATCGGCTCCGCCGGCGATTCGGGTTCCCCCCTGGCGACACTCCCCTGGGTCTGGATCGCCCCAGGGCTTCCTTTTCCCACCAGGTTATACTCTTTGAAATACCTGGCCACTTCGGCCCGTTTGGCTGGAGCCACCATGGCGAGCATCCACATGAGGAGGAAAAAGGCCATCAAGGCGGTCACAAAATCCGCATAGGCGACTTTCCAACTGCTCCCGTGGACCTTCTCCCGGGTCTTAGGTTTGACCCTCAGAATGATGAGCTTTCTTGCGGCCACTGCTGAGTGCCTTTTCCAATTCTTCAAAAGTCGGCCGGTACTCGCTGGGGATCGCCCTTCGGCCCGACTCGACCGCCATGGCCGGCGGCATGCCCACGGCCATGGCCCCCAGGGTCGTCCGAATCACATTCAGTCGCGCTTCCTTCTCCTGGATCTGATGTTCCAGTTTCGTGGACATCGGACCCACGAATCCATAGCACCCCAAAACCCCCAAGAAGGTTCCCACCAGGGCCGCCCCCACGCTGTGGCCCAAGACCTCCGGAGGTTCATTCATCTTGGCCATGCTCAAGACGACGCCCAGGACAGCAGCCACGATCCCGAGTCCCGGAAGGGAATCGGCCAGTTTGGCCAGGGCCTGAGGAGGCACCATGGCCTGCTGGCGCTGCGTTTCGATGTCAATCTCCATCAGGTGATCGAATTCATGGGGATCGACATCGATGGTGATGTAAAGCTTAAAGTTGTCGCAAATGAAACGCACCAATTCCTCCCGCTTGAGGATCTCGGGGTATTTCTTGAAGAGGGCGCTGCGCTCGGGCTCATTCACGATGACCTCCACCGGTATCGCCCCTTCCCGACGGAATTTGGTCATGAGCGCGAAGAGAAGCAAAAGGATATCCAGGAAGATTTGTTTCGAATCCCTCTCTTTCTTGAAAAGAAGGGGGAGGTTCCGGAAGACTTCCCGTCTGACATGGCGAGGCGAGGCGATCAAAAACGATCCCAGGGCCGCCCCTCCAATGATCAAAAGCTCCGCCGGCTGAAACAAGACGGAGAGGTTTCCCCCTTCCAATTTGTATCCGCCCATCACCGCCAGAAAAACGACGAATATGCCTGCAACGGTCAACATGGGCGAGCGATCCTCTCCCTTGGTTGCTTCCCCTTTGAATCGAGGATGGGAATTCGATCGAAACTAAGCCGCCTGGGCCAGACCATTGCTGGGATCCAATTCCCATATGCCCTGAATGTCCAGGATTAAAGCCACCCGGCCGTCGCCCATGATCGTCGCCCCGGCCACGCCTTTGACGGACTTCAATTTTTCGCCCAAGCTCTTGATGACCACTTCTTGCTTTCCAAGTAGGTCATCGACCAACAAACCCTTCCGATGACCGGCATTTTCGGCGATGATGACCAGCCCATCCCAGGGATTTTCTCTCTCGGGAGGGATCCCCAGGATCTCATGGAGGCGGATGAGGGGAAGGACACTTTCCCGTACCTTGATCAACTCTTTACTTTTTTGTAAGGTCTGAATATCTTTGGGCTTGGGTTGGAGGGTCTCTTTGATAAAAACGGTGGGGATGATGTATCGTTCCGTTCCGATCCGAACGCCAATGCCGTCCATGATCGCCAAGGTCAAGGGGATTTGCATGACGAACCGGCAGCCTTTTCCGGCAGCAGAAAAAATATCGACCTTTCCTCTCAACTGCTCGATGGCCTTTCGGACGACATCCATCCCGACGCCTCGACCGGATATGTCGGTAACCCGATCCGCCGTAGAGAACCCCGGTTCAAAGATTAGATTGTCGATCTGAGATTCGGACAAAAAGGCCTCTTTGCCAATCAACCCCCTTTCCCGGGCCTTTTGGAGGATCTTCTCCCGGTTGAGGCCTTGTCCATCGTCTTCGATCTCGATGACAATATACCCCCCCCGCTGGAAGGCCCGCAGATCGATCCTTCCCGTCTCTGCCTTGCCCTTAGCCTTCCGGACCTCCGGAGGTTCGATTCCGTGATCCACTGAGTTTCGGATCATATGAACGAGAGGATCATAGAGCGTGTCGACCAGGTTGCGGTCGATCTCGGTTTCCTCACCCGCCATGAACAATTGAACCTGTTTGCCGGATTTTTTTGTCAGATCGCGGACCAAACGGATCATCTTTTGGAAGGTCTGCCGGATGGGTACCATCCGGAGGGACATGGAGATTCTCTGAAGGTCTGCCGTAATTCGTTTCAGCCGGGAAAGGTCCCGAATCAATTGGGGGTCCTGGGTTGAGGAGATCGAAGGGTTCAACTGGATCATCGATTGGGAGATGATCAGCTCCCCCACCATATCGACCAGGTTATCCAGTTTTTGGGTATCCACCTTCACGGTAGAGTCCGTAATTTGGGACAGAACTTTCTTTTGATCCCGAAGAGCCTCAATCACTTCCTGGGGTCTGGCCTTCTTCTCTTTTACCAGAATTTCCCCAATCTTCATGTCTGGGGTTTTTTCGGCCTGATCCTTTAAGGCTTGCTGGATATCCGCCTTCGAGACGACCCCTTTGGCATGAAGGATCTCTCCCAAAGGCGGGGGAATCGATTCGTCTTTTTTCGACTGGGCATTTCGGTCCAAGCTGTGGGAATCCTCGCCGGCCGCTGATCGCAGGGCCGAAGCCCTCTTTAGATAAGAGTCCATTTCCAAAGGGGCATGCCCCACACGTCCAGCATCCAGATTTCCCTTTAAATCCAGAAAGGTCCCCTTGAGGACATCTACCGCATCGAGAATAAAATCTATGATTTCCTGATTGATCGAAAGGCGGCCGTTTCGGGCATCATCGAGGAGGGACTCCATGGCATGGGAGAATTTCTGAATCTCATGGAGATTCAGGAATCCGGCTACCCCTTTAATCGTGTGAAAAGGGCGGAAGATGGCGTTGATTGTTTCCTGATTGGCTGGCTCTTGCTCCAGGTTGATGATATGGAGTTCAATGGCCGAAAGGTGTTCCATCCCCTCGCTGATGAAATCCATATAAATATTAAGGTCTTTACCGGAATCGGCCATATCGTTTGCATGGCCAATGCTGTTTTCGCCCTTTTCCGATCGAACCTCCTGGGGACTGTCGAAAAAGGATTCAATTTTCTTGTAGAAATTTTTTTCTTCTTCATTCACAGGAGACGATGGTTGGGGTGTAAGCCTTTGCTGTAAAACGCGTATCCCTTCCCGAAGCAGCTGACAGCCCTCCTGGGGGTTGGGGAATTCCTGGAGAACGATCTTCTCTACAAGTCTTTTCAAAGCCCCGCCCAATCCCCGGAGAGACGGAAAATTTCCTTCTTTTTCTTCTTTCTCAATTAATTCCAGTTTTTCCAGAATCGACCCGAGGGCCATGATGTCGTCAGGCTCGATCAGGACGGTCTGTAAAGCAAGTTGCTCGACAAGCTCGGGAATCTTGGAGGTGTAAGACATTCATTCCTCCTCTTCGATAAATGAATCAATTAATTTTCCCAGGTTATTTATCGGGCGAGTGGACCGATTTCTTAAACTGGGAAAGATGAAGGAAAAGGACTTTTCCCTTTAAGTTGGCCGAGGGAAAGGCCGATACATTGGATAAATTACCGGGGGGGAGAACTATCTCATGATCCGCCTGACGCGCCTGAATAATACTCCCTTGGTTGTAAATCCTGATCTGATTGTTTTTATGGAAGAAACTCCGGATACCATCATCACCCTATCGAATGGGGAAAAGGTGGCGGTGCAGGAGAAGGTCGGCGAAATCATTCGGCGAGTCATTGAATTCCGAAGAAGGGTCTTCAATCCCTCCCTTCCCATCGAATAAATGGATAAAGCTTCTCTGATCGGATTGGTGCTGGGAATCGGTGCGGTGCTGGGAGGCCAGGCCCTCGAGGGAGGAAGCCTCCATTCCATCACTCAATTTACGGCAGCCGTCATCGTATTCGGCGGGACCTTCGGGGCGGTGTTTTTGAGTTTCCCCCTGGAAATCGTCTTGGGGGGCTTTCGGGATCTCAAAAATGTAATTAAAGAACCCCCTCAAGATCCCGAGAAAATCATTCAGCAGATTACGGCCTATGCCAATAAGGCCCGGAAGGAAGGAATTCTTTCTCTGGAAAAAGAGACGAAGAACATCGACGATCCCTTTCTCGCCAAAGCGCTCACCATGGCCGTCGACGGGGTGGAGCCCCATCTGATTCGTGAAGCCATGGAGACGGAATTGACCTATTTGGACGAACACGGGAAGATGTCGGCCAAGATTTTCCAATCGGCGGGGGGGTACGCTCCGACCATCGGAATCTTGGGGGCCGTCTTGGGTCTCATTCACGTCATGGAGAATTTGAATGACCCCAGCAAGCTGGGGGCCGGAATCGCCGTGGCCTTTGTCGCTACGGTTTATGGCGTCGGCTCGGCCAACCTTCTTTTTATTCCGTTCTCCACGAAACTCCAAGTGAGACACCGCCACAAGATGATCCTCAAAGAAATGATGCTGGAAGGAATCGTGGCCGTCTCCACGGGAGAAAACCCCCGGTTGATTGAAGAAAAATTGAAAGCGTTCCTCCCGGAAATTGAAAAATTGAAAGCGGGAAAGAAAAAATGAGCCCAATGGGGAGCCGATCCCCCTCCCACTGAGGATCTTCGATGTCCAAAAAGAGAAAACACCACGAAGAAGAACATGAAAACTTAGAGCGCTGGCTGGTTTCTTATGCCGATTTCATCACCCTCTTGTTCGCCTTTTTCGTCACCATGTATGCCATCTCCCGGGTCGATGAGGCGAAACTCGGCTCGGCCGTCGAATCCCTTCAAAGAGCCCTGGGCTCGCTGATTCCCATTCAGATGCCGGCCCGCGATGCCGGCGTGCTGGAATTTCAGCCCTCGCCCATTGACCCGGCGGCCGTGACCCTGGTCAAGGCCACAGGGGAAGGGACCAAGACCCCCGAAACCGAGCAATTCGAAAAGATTGCCATGGAGATCCAGCAGGAAGTGGCCCAAATCCTGGGGGCCAAAGAGAATCAGAAGGGTACCCCCTTGGATCAGATCAAATACATCATCGATAAACGGGGACTCACCATTCGGGTTC
>Ga0272448_1001372_pt1 | contig 33196 bp, 37 predicted proteins | sample YNPCB0191_FD_202220 | JGI IMG/M metagenome (GOLD analysis project Ga0272448, IMG submission 202220) | Hot spring sediment microbial communities from Yellowstone National Park, WY, United States - YNP-CB-019-1 | ecosystem: Environmental > Aquatic > Thermal springs > Hot (42-90C) > Sediment...
CATCTGTAGGATAGTCCACAAAGATAGAGCAGACAGGCAAGGACCTTGGTCTCCAAAGGTATTTTATTGCGCTCGAAGATACCATAATCCTGAACGGCCTTGAGAAGCATGTCGTATGCTCCCATTTCAGATCAATGAGAGCATGCCCTCAGGGCCGTTCGTTCATACATCGCAGCAAAGACGGTTAGACCTGATGCTCAAAAATCCTTATTTGAACAGTATCGCTCGGCAGGTTTATATGGCTGGATAATCCATCCAAGTGCCGTGAACAAGGCAGCAGTAATGACGATGATGATCGCCCTCATTCTCAGCACCAACTACGTCATGTTCGGCCTTCCCAACGTGAAGCTAATGGACATGCTGGTCTTTCTCTCGGGCTTCTGGCTCGGCCCCCTTTACGGGGCGGCCACCGGAGCGCTTTCTTGGATGGTCTACGGGACCATGAACCCGCTCGGATTCTCTATCTTGACCTTCGTCACAGTCATCCCCATGGAAATGGTGTACGGCCTCCTCGGGGGGTTCCTGGGCAAGAAGGCCCCGCGCTCCACCTCCTCTTTGGCTTGGTCCTTCGCCGTCGTGGGCCTACTGTCCACTCTCCTTTACGACTTGGTCACCAACGCCGTCACAGGCGTCATATACTATGAGAACGTCCTAGTGGGCATCCTGACGGGAATTCCTCTTAGCATCACCCACATCGCGTCCAACCTGCTTCAGTTCGCAGTCCTGGCCCCCTTAGTCGTCACGCAGGCCGACAAGCTCTTCCTATGGAGGTTGAACCACATTGACAAATAGCGCATTGAAAGCCCTCACTGTGGCGCTCCTGATGGCTGTCGTAATTTCGTCTTACGCCGCGCTCTTCTACTACGGCCAAGTCGTTTCTCTCGACGGACAGAACCAATTCCTGAGGAGCAAGCTGGCTTCCGTTAGCGCGACGGTGGACATCGAGCTGAACTTCGGCAACGGAACCTCGGTCTGGTTCAACAAGACTTACGTCCCACTTGGCTCCAGCCTTCTCAACGCGACCTATTACGCCACCGGCGGCCGAATCAACACTAAGACGTTCCCCTTCGGCGTCTTCGTGACCGGAATGATGGGCGTCGACAGCACGTCCACTTCGTACTGGCTCTGGTACTATTTCGACGCTCCATCCAGCTCTTGGAGGGAGGGGCCGGTGGGCGCCGACCAACAGGTAGTGAGAGACGGCGACATATATCTGTGGAACTACACGTCATGATTGAAGCCTTAGGGGCGCCATCCTACGCCTTTTCACAAGCGAACAGCCTCGCTTATATTTGAGCACCTGCGATGGCGTGGAGTGGATAATGTCGGCGGACAACCCCGTTCCCAGGCTCGATGAGCTCTTCGCCCAGCACAAGGGCATCATAGAACAGCTGAAAAAGATCAATGCTCGGCGTGCCGAGCTCAGGAATGAAATTGGCTCGCTCACAGACAGGCTTGACGTCGAAAACGAAGAGCACAGACAGCTGAGAGAGAGGCTTAAGGCCCTGAGCGAGTCCAAGCAGGAGGTGGCCACCAGGCTGCACGAAGGGCGGATGAAGTTCAGGAGCTTATCTGAGAAGCTGAAGGAGATAGAGCCTCACCTCCTTCGAAAGGGTGAAGGCATGGAGGATGAGCTCAAGAAGCTCGAATGGCGCCTCCAGACTCAGCCTCTTACAAGGGAGCAGGAGCACGAGGTCCTAGCCCGCGTCAAGGAGCTGGCCAAATCCGTCAGCGTTTGGAAGAAGGCCTATAATCTCAGGGAGGAGGCCTACAAGCTCGAAGTGCAGCTGAACGAAGATTCTGCCCGCATCTTGGAAGTGAAGGCGGACCACGCCGACGTCTTGCGTTCCCTGAAGGAGAAACGTCGGAAGATCAGGGACCTGATAGAGGCCAGAAAACAGGTTTCGGAGGAGCTGAGGGCCACCGACGTGGACATCGCCGAGCTCGAAAGGGCGCTTCATGAGGTGGATTCCAGAATTCGTGCCGCCAAGGAGCAGTTGGCGAAGGAGAAGGAGACAAGGCTAGCTGCCGCAGAACGAGAGAGGCTCCACTTGGACAGGCAGGCCCTCGAGCGGGTTCGCAGCGAAGCCTTGGAAAAGGTCAGGGGCGGGAGAAGTCTTACGTTCGACGAACTGCGGGTCCTCTACGGCGAGGACCAGTCTTCGACGACCGAGTAGCTGACCGAATGCCGAGCGCAAAGCCCACATCCTTCGTTCACGGGAGAGGCGGATGCAGGTGGGAGGGCCGAAGGGCCTTGAGCCCCGAAAGGACGATCACATCGGAAGAGCGAACGAGGATTCCCCGGGACGATGGGGAATCTCACGTGATTTGGCCCCGAGGGGCGTCAAGAAACCGTCTCGTCTAGAATACCTTAAAAGCTCCTGAGCGGAAGCAATTAATGCGCTTGGACCAGCTAAGCAAGCTCTTGATCGTCAACGTCGACAGGGACAACGACATAGGGGAGAAGACTGGCTTAGAGACCCCCATCGTCGGAAGGGAGCAGTGCCTGCAGGCGGCGGCCAAGCTCAGCCTTGCGGATCCAGAAGAGGCCGACGCGAACGCCATCTTCGCTTCCGTGAAGATGTACGACGAGCTGGTGGCCAAGGGCTACACCTGTAACGTGGCGGTCTTGGCGGGTGTCCGTAGCAGCGACTTCGACGCCGACCAGAAGGTGCGCCGGGAGGCCACCATCATAATAAACAGCTGGAAGCCCGACGGTCTGGTCCTCGTCTCCGACGGCGTCGAAGATGAGAAGCTAGTCCCCGTCCTCCAGTCCTTGGCACCCATCGTGAACGTCAAGAGGATGGTCATCAAGCACAGCGCAAGCGTGGAGGAGAGCTACGAAGTGTTGGGGCGTTACCTTAGGATGCTCATATACGACCCACGTTATTCCAAGTTCTTCCTAGGCGTTCCTGGCGCTCTCCTCATAATCTACGGCGCCATGGCCTTCGCACGGCTCAACATTTCCGACTATCTCTACACCATCGCCCTCGTCCTAGGACTGAGCCTCATCGTTCGGGCCTTCGACCTGGACAAGATGGTCATGGAGACCAGAAGGCGTACCTACTTCTACCCGCGTTTCTTCGCTTTCATAGCTTCGCTGATCATACTGATCGTTGGCTTCTTCCAGGCCTACAGCTTCATCACGACTTTGAGCGAATATGGTCGCCTTGTCAACGACCCCAGGGTGTTTTACGACGTCATAGGGGTATTGGCGGGAAACTTCATCCAGAAGTCCGAGCCCTACATTTGGATCGCCATAGGCATGAACCTCGTCGTCGCGCTCGTCTATCACGCGTTAAGGCGGAGCACCAAGGCCATAAGGGACTCCATCGCCATAATAACCATGGCGCTCCTGTACTTCCCCATCTACGGTTTCGCCAACGTCTTCATAGCGCCACAGACCGCCAATCCTTTCGAATTCATCTTCCTCTTGCTCGCGGGCCTAGCGGTGCTGCTCGTCGTGGTCTACTTCGCGTACAGCTTTTATCAAGGGAGACGGACGCTGAGCCGAGATGAAGGCTGACGCGGTCTTAGACGTCCTCTTCAGGAACCTGGGGGTCTACAGGCTTTATACTTGGCTTCTCTCAAGGGAAGTGAAGCAGGCTCCCCGGCCTCGCCACATAGGCGTCATCCTCGACGGCAACCGACGCTGGGCGCAGGCCAACGACTATCCACGCTGGATGGGTTACACCTTCGGCGCCGAAAAGGTCGAGAGGCTGCTGAACTGGTGCCTCGAGTACGGCGTTCGCACACTCACGCTTTATGCCCTTTCGACGGAGAACCTTACAAGGACTCCCGAGGAGCTCACGGCAATCTTCGCGGTGATCGAGGACAAGCTTGACAAGCTGGCGACCGACGGTTCGGTCGAAAGGCACGGCGTCAGGGTGCGCGGTTTGGGCGACCTTTCTCTCGTCCCACCCAGCGTCGCGCAGAAGATGCGCCGCCTCGAACAGATGTCCGCTGCGAACAACAACCTTTACCTCAACATCGCCATTGCCTACGGTGGTCGGATGGAGATCGTGGACGCCGTCAAGAGATTGGCGCAGGACGTAACGAACGGCGACCTGGACCCCACTAAGATCGATGAGCCCACCTTCGCCAAGTACCTTTCCACCTCCGACCTGCCCGACCCCGACCCCGACTTGATCATAAGGACTTCGGGAGAAGTGAGGCTCAGCGGCTTCCTTCTTTGGCAGTCGGCCTACAGCGAGCTCGTCTTCCTGGACGTCTACTGGCCTGGCTTCAGAAAGATGGACTTCTTGAGGGCCCTGCGCACTTACCAGCGGCGTCAGAGACGCTTTGGGCACTAGAGCTCGTCTGCGGTCAGCCTCCACAGCTCGTCAAGGACCGTCTCCCCCACCTCTTCCTTGGCGCCCGAACTCTTGACCAGCGTCCTGTTCCTACCTGTAAAACGCCCGATGACTGTGGCGTCCGTCCCCGTCCGCCGAATGACTTCCGTCACGCAGTCGGCATGAGAGCGCTCCACCGCCATCAACATCGACCCCGACGCGATGAGCCTCAGCGGGTCAACTTTCAGCGCTCCACACACGGCCCTGGTGCACGATTCGAGGGGTATCTTCTCTTCGTAGACGACGAAACCCAACCCTGAGCCCACGCTCATCTCATACAACCCGCCCAAGACGCCGCCCTCCGTCGGGTCGTGCATGGCATCGACATGTCCGGTCTTGAAGGCCACTTCGGCTTCTTTCACGACGCTCAGCTTGCGCCTCAATCCCCTCGCTTCGGAAAGCACCCGCCTTCCGAGCCGACCGAGCCTTTCCTTCCGGGCCGTCGCCAGAATAGATGTACCTTCGATGCCAGCCGTCTTTGTGAGAACTATGTAGTCGCCTTCCTTCGCGCCCGCGGCTGTTACGTAGCTCTTGGCAAAGCTGAAGGCGGTGGTTGCCACGACGCTATGAGTCAATCCCCTCGTCCTCTCCGTGTGTCCCCCTACGATGTCGACGCCCAGCTGAGACGCAGCTTTGGCCAGCCCCTTCGCTATGTCCTCCGCCCTGGAGTCCCCTTCGTCTTCGCCTAACAGTATCAGCACTTCGGCGAACTGAGGCCGGTTCCCGCTGGTGGCCACGTCGTTCGACGAAACGTGCATTGAGTACCATCCTATGTCCTCCACCACTCCAGTTATCGGATCGGTGGACGTTATCAGGAAGGCTCCTCCGTGCCTGATCACCGCGAAGTCCACGCCGAATTCGGGTCCCAGCAGCAGCTCCTTCCTCTTGGGTTTGAAATGAGCTAGGACGTTCTTGATCAGCGATTCCCTTTCCAGCTTGCCCAGCCTCATTTCTTTCTCTTCCTCCTTATCTCCCTCCTTATTTCGAGGTTCACCGCATGGAGGACGGTCCTGACCGCATCACGCGCGGTGCGCGCGTCCCGCAGAGCGGCCTTTGGATCGATGAGGACATTCCTCTGGGAACTACCGACGGCGTCCACGGCCCTCCTTAACAGGGACAGCCTGTCTCCTTTTCTCATGGACTCGTCATATTCTGCCGGCGACTCATCGTCGGTCACGAGCTTAAGCAGGAAGACGGCATATTCGAGCTTGGCGTAGGCCCCTCTCAGTTGAGCCGCCTTGTTCGTCTCCACCGGCCCTTCCAGCAGGGCATTCATCGTGTCCGAGGACTCTCCTAGGGCCTTTATCGCCTTCTTAAGTGCGCCGACTTCGTCGAACTCGCTTCGGCGAGACATACTGTCGCTACGTGTCATCGGCCGTCGGCCTTTAAGCTTGCTGACGCGCTCGAGGGCACCGATCCGGGCGGCTGGATCCGCAACGATTGCGGGCAGATGAATAAGTATGTATGTGAAGTCGCCTGCGAAAGGAAAGCTCGTTACTTGGGTTCAGCCCGAGGATGAAAGAGCAGGTTGGCCAAGCACGCTGATGGCGCCTAAAATCCTATATTCCGGCCAACACGCGAAAGCGCGAACTTGGAGAGATGGCATAGTTTAAATAGAGAGGTTCTTCGGCATTATGAAGAGTTAAACATTGAAAGAAGCGCCGATCTTCAGGCGCCTCGAGTCCGTTAAGGATCTGGCTAGGCTGGCCTGCGCTTTCGAAAGGATAGCGCGACCCATCTTCGCTATCCCGGCACCGTCAGGAGGCTTCGCCCTCTCCGTCCACGCCGAGCAGCTCGGTGAAACTCCGGTCTTCTTCTTCGTCAGCGTTCAGTCCTACAAGCCCTACCTCCGATATCGCGCCGACAACGGAATCGAAGAAGTCTCCATGGCGGACGAAGCCACGCTCCCCCAGTACCTGCACGCCCCCATCCTGAGCGTCAAGGCCGCACCGGAGCAGTTCACGGCCGCGCTGGGCCAGGAGACGGAGCTTGGTGACAGAGTGCAGAGGATGGAGCTGGGCGACGTCAACAGCCTTCTCAAGCTGGGCGCCTACCGTTACGTCATCGACGAGTCCTACGCCCCCGTATACTTAATCAGGGAGCGCGATGAACTTCACCTTGGCACCTTCGTCCATATGGGCGACTACGACGGCTCCGACTTCTATTTCTACGTCAAGATGGACAGGGACCCCGACCTCCCGTTCGTAAAGTTCGACCCCTCAAAGCCAAGCGACTGGGCGTTCACACCACGCACTGCCGAACACGGCTATTACTATGCCAAAGTCATCCGCCTAGCTGAAGACTCGCTGTGATCGATCCACTTTCTTCTTCGATACCCTTTTATATGGTTTTTATGAGCATAAAAGCCGATGCCGAGGGCTAAGGTCAGGGTGGCGGTGGCCGGCGTCGGAAACTGCGCTTCAGCGTTGATCCAAGGGATCCACTATTACTCGCACAGGAGGCCCGAAGACGTCATAGGCCTGATCGCGTACGACTTGGGCGGCGTCAACCCTGACGACATCGAATTTGTGGCTGCCTTTGACGTGGACAGCAGGAAGGTGGGGAAAGACCTGAGCCAAGCAATCTTCAGCGGGCTCAACAACACGTCCAAGATCTGTGACGTGCCCAAGATGGACGTAAAGGTTCTGAAGGGGAAGGTCTTGGACGGCCTTGGCAAGTACCTTTCGCAGGTCATCAGGGTGGCCGATGGGCCTGAAGCTGACGTTGCCCGCACCCTCAGAGAGGCTGAGGCCGACATCCTGGTGAACTACCTCCCCGTGGGCAGCACGAAAGCCGTCCAGCATTACGCATCCGAAGCGATCAAGGCCCGCGTGGCGTTCATCAACGCGATGCCCGTCTTCATAGCGTCTAACCCGGCGTGGTCGGCCAAGTTCGAAGAGGCTGGCCTCCCCGTCGCCGGCGACGACGTCATGAGCCAGCTTGGAGCCACGGTCCTCCACAAATCCATCGTCAAGCTGGCGCACGAGCGCGGCGTGAGGATCGATGAAACCTACCAGCTGAACATCGGAGGCGACGCCGATTTCCTCAACATGCTAGAAGAATCGCGCCTAGTCGACAAGAGGGAAAGCAAGACGAGCGCCGTCAGGGCCATGACCCCCTACCCGGTCCCCACGAGGATCGGTCCCAGCGACTACGTAGAGTTCTTGGACAACGACAAGGTGTGCTACATCTGGCTCAAGGGCCGCTATTTCGGCAACACCCCCGTCACCATAGAGGCCAAGCTTCACGTTGTCGACGCCCCCAACAGTGGGGGCATCATGATCGACGCCATAAGGGGGACCAAGCTCGCCCTGGACAGGGGCATCAGGGGCCCGCTCACGAGCCTCTCCGCCTACTGTTTCAAGCACCCTCCCATCCAGATGCCATACGAGGAAGCAAAGGAGGCCCTCCTCGAATATGTCGCAGGAAAGAGGGACCGCTGAGCTAGATTCGGACTATCCCCCAGGCTAAGAGGCCGTCGTGTATCATTTGTACGGCGATGGCCGCCAGTATGACGCTGAACAGGCGGCTGGCGGCCCTGAGCCCGTTTCCGCCCAACATCCTGCTTATGGTTGAAGCAAATTTCAGAATCAGCCCCACGAGCATCACGATCACGACGGCCGATATGATCAGATTGATGAGCGACTTTGTGCCCTGCAGCACTATTATGGTGGCCATCGTTCCCGGTCCCACCAAGAGCGGTGACGCAACAGGGACCACGGCCGCCTCGTCGGGGTCGATGCTCTTTGTGCGTGAGCCTTCTCCCAGCATGTCGATCGCCAGGACGATGAGCAGTATGCCGCCTCCCAGCTCGAAGCTAGAAACCGATATGTGAAGCAGCTGAAGCATTACGGGACCGAGAAAGATGAAGAAAAGCAGAAGGGCAAGCACGGCCACCACTATCGTCCTCACCAGGCGACCCCTCTGTTCGGCCTCCGTCGCCTAGTCGAACATCAAGTAGATTGGCAGAGCGCCAATGGGGTCGATTATAGCGAAGAGCTGAGTGGTGATGATGGCAACGTCGGTCAAGTTGATCTGAAGGTCCCTGCTAATGTCCCCCACCATGGCCTCCACGGCGACAAGAAGTATCGCCAGCACGACGGCTAGGACCACGAAGACGAGGAGCACCACCCTGTTTCTGTACGTAAGCCAATACTTGATGAAATCCCGCTTCGACAAAGCTTCCCCTCCCTCGTTTCAATCGCTCAGTCTGGCCTGTCTATTAGTCTTCTCGACTGTCGGTCGTATCCTCTTCCAGGTCTTCCAAGTAAGGCGAGCGAACGATGGCGCCTCTTCGTGGGTGTCCGTCCACCTCTCCAGGAATTCTATGGTGCGGGGGTCGCTTGGGTAGCCCGAGCCGAAGTCGCCGTGCTGTTTCTTCAGCTCTTCGATCTCTCTGTCTCGCTCCACTTTGGCCAGTATGCTGGCCGCTGAAACGACGGGGAAGATCCTATCGGCGTAGTGCGTCGCCACCACCTTCACCTTCCTCGTCAAGTGGCCTTCTATCTGCTTGGCGAAGCGCACGACATCTGTGTCTGAAGCGTCGACGTACGCCACCTCACCATCAAGCTCGTTTATGACCCTAGCCATGTAGATGGCCTCCAAATAGTTGAGCTTGGTGTACTTCTTCTTCCGCCTGACGTATTCGTCCACTTCCCGTGGAGGTATCTTCAGCACCATGCTCTTCGGCACAAGTGCCTTGATTTCATCATAGAGACGATCTCTCTGCTGGGGCGTGAGCAGCTTTGAGTCCTTGACCCCCATCTCGACAAGGTCCTTCTCCATAGAAGGAGGGACCGACACTCCGCCGATACAAAGGGGCCCGATGATGCATCCCCTTCCCGCGTCATCGGTGCCCACGATCATGGTTGCCCTTTTGCCCGTCAACCGACCTACGCACCCTGCCTCAGCACGCCGTACACATCATCCGGAAGCAGAGCCCTGTTCTGCTCGGTCACTTCTATCATCGTGGCGCCCTGCGTCCCCCTTATCCTTACCAGCAACGGGTCGTCGAAGGTGGCGCTCAGAACGATGAGCCTGGGCTTGTTACATACGGCCAGCGCCTCCACCGCCTTCCTGAACTCGGGGCTCATCAGCTCCATGGGGCCGACCTCGTCGCAGACTACCACATCGCTATGCCCGATGCCCCGCATTATGGCCGCCGCGCCGAACTCCGCCAGGCCCCTGATGTTCACCCTGTATTTGCCCAAGCGTGGGCCGACAACGTCCAAAGCCGCCAAGGTCTCGTGGTCATCGGTAGACAGGTCTACCATTTCGAAACCAACCCTCCTGCCATAGGACCGCCTTTCGCGAGAGTACACGCCGCCCACCGCAAGGCCGTCGGTCCTGAGCTTCAAGACCACTCGGGAGACCACCGTCGTCTTGCCCACCCCTGGCTTCCCGGTCAGGAGCACCATTCTTCGCCCAGCTTCGACGGTGGCCAATTCCGACAAGGGTTATATGAGGCGTTATTTAAGACGATGGCCGGCTTGAAGGCCCCAGGCTGGCGTGAGATCAAGAAGCTCATACGCCATTACGGAGTCGCCAAGTTCGATCAAATGAGGGACCCGTTCGAAGTCCTGATCGGCACGATCCTTTCACAGAATACGAACGACTTGAACAGCCGGCGTGCCTTTGAGTCTCTGAGCCTCAAAGTCGGCGTTACGCCTCGGGCGCTGGCGGAGGCCGACGTCGGAGTCATCTCCGACAGCATAAGGACAGGAGGCCTTTACAATATCAAGTCGGCTAGGATAAAGGAGGTCTCCAAATCGCTCCTACGAAGGCATCCTGACGGCCTGGGCTTCCTCCGGCAACTTGCAGACGAAGATGTCAGGAACGCGCTTGCAGGGCTAAAGGGCGTGGGACCGAAGACCATCGACATCATCTTGGCCTTCTCTTTGGGCAGAGACGTCGTCCCTGTGGACACCCACGTCAGCCGCGTTTCCAAGCGGATGGGCTACGTCGAACCCAAAGCTAAGTACGAGCAGATCAGGGCTTCCTTGGAGAAGGTGATTCCCAAAGGGATGAGAGTGCGTGGGCACATCGCGCTCATAGCCCACGGGCGCACCGTGTGCATCGCCGGTCACCCTCGTTGCGCCGAATGCCCCGTTTCTGTGAGGTGCCACTACTACCGTACGTCCTACGTCCAGAGTCGGAGGGGCAAATGAGCATCAGGGGCTTTGTTGAGTACAGGGAGGGATCCACCCGGCTGCTCGTGCCAGAGCTCAGCCTCACCAGGGAACCTCCCGAGATGCAGCCTGCCTTTTTCAATAAGAGGGGACGGGTCGTGAGAGACGTCTCCGTTCTGGCCTACGAGGCCTTCGGCAGAGACAGGGACCCCCCGGCTGTCATGGCCGACCCCCTCGCAGGGGTGGGCAGCAGGTCCCTCAGGGTGGCGGTCGAATGCCCCTCCATAACGAGGGTGCTGATCAACGACCTCAATCCCGCGGCTGTCAAGGCTGGCTTGAAATCAGCCCAGCTCAACGGGGTGTCCCGTAAGGTCAGCTTCACGACCAAGGACGCCAACCTCTTCCTCGCCGAGCTGGCCGAGCGCGACTCGAGGGTGGACATCGTCGATGTTGACCCCTTCGGCACGCCGGCTCCGTTCGTCGAATCGGCGATCAGGGCCGTCAAGGACGGCGGCGTCGTCTCTCTGACCGCCACGGATACCGCGCCCCTCAGCGGCCTCTATCATGAGGTGGCCTACAGGAAGTATGGCGCCCATCCGCTTAGGACGGACTACAGCCGGGAGGTGGGGTTGCGTCTCCTGCTTGGCCTTCTTGTTCACAGGGCCCTCGTCTACGATATGTGGGCTCAGCCCCTCTTCTGCCACGCCGACCAGCACTATATGAGGGTCTATGCGTCCCTTCACATATCTCCGTCGTATGCCAACGACTCCTTGAAGAAGCTGGGGTACATTCTGCACTGCTTCAAATGTGACTACAGGGAGTCCTCCTGCTACGTAAAAGTGGCGTGCCCCCGCTGCGGGGGGAAGCTCAAGGCGGGCGGTCCGCTTTGGACATCCGACCTCCACGACGCGGCTTTCCTGCGGAGGATGATGGAGTTGGCGAAGGGTCCCTTCCGGCGCTACTTGCAGCTGTTCAAAAGGGCCGAAGGCGAATTGGGGCTGCCCCCTTATTACTATAAAGTGCCTTACTTCACAGATGCTCTGGGCCTCCCCAGCCTCAGCCCCGCCGTCTTGGCCCAACGATTGATCGAAAGGGGCTTCAAAGCCGCGCCCGCCTGCGTCGATCCCCAAGGCTTGAAGACCGACGCCTCCCTCGACGACTTCCTATCCTGCCTCAAGCGCGATCAGCCTTTGAATCCGAAGCAAACCAAGTAGAGCTCGCTGCTCTGCTTCCTGCTCGCCTCAGGCTTGGCCAGCACCGTCCTCTCGAAGCGACTTCTTGCCTTGTCGATGAACTCGTCGGTGAATTCTCCCTGGAAGATCTTGAAAACGGCTGGCCTGCCCCTGCGCAACACCTTCGAGGTCACCTCGAAGGCCGCCGTCGTCATGTCGATCTGCTTTCCGCTGTCAACCTCCCACACGCCTATCATGGTGGGTGACAAGTCCGAGAAGACAGCATCGAAGCCTCCCGGGGCCCAAGCAGATATCTTCTCCGCAGCATCGGGCGCAGTGATGTCCAGCACCCAAGTCTCCACGTTGGCCGAGGGGGGTTCCACGGGCCTGAGGTCCACTCCCAGCACTGCACCCTCCTCCCCCACCCTCTCCGATTCGGCCTGCAGCCAGCCGCCAGGGGCACACCCTATGTCGAGGACCTTGTCTCCCTTCCTTATGAGCGAGAACCTTTCGTCAAGCTGAATGAGCTTGTACGAAGCCCTGCTCCGGTACCCCTCTTTCCTCGCCTTCTTCCTGTAGGGGTCCCTCTTAGCCTGCAGGGGCCGCATCTTCGTTCTTCACCCTGTACTCCGTATTGTACCAGTTCTCAATCTTCAAGCAGGTCAAGGGACTTATCTCGCCGTCAATGAAGCATCTCTCTTCGTCGGGGCATCGGATGCAGGGAGCATCTTCGATGCTGCCCGTGTCTATAGGTATGACCAAGGGCAGCAGCTTATACGTCCAGCGGCCCCTCTCCAGGACCTTCTCCCTCTTGATCAGACGCCTCTTCTCTAGCCTCGAGGCTATCCTCGAACCATCCCTGCTGGTGAGCCCAAGCACCTTCCACAGCTCGCTCTGCAGGATGCCTGACTCCCCGTTCTCAATTACAAGGCGGTAAACCTTGCTTATCAAGTCCTCATCAGGTTCTTGCAAGTTTCAACAAGTCCTCTGGCGCATTTTAGCGAAGATTACTGAGCGTTTTCCCGACTAAAAACCCTTTCTGCAGAAGGCCCTCTCCCGGCCCTATACGGCCCTGACCCTGACCGTGATATTGTAATTCTCAAGCAGCTCCTTGCACCTCTTCCTTATCGTCACTTCGGTGATGCCCGCCGCCTCAGCCACTTCCCTCTGGGGAAGGTGTTCGTTGAGGAGGTTGGCTGAAACGTAAAGGAAGGCCGCGGCCAGCCCAGCCGGGGACCTGCCGCTGCTCATGGAAGCGCCGGAAGCCTTCGTGGCGAGTCCGATGGCCAGCCTCTCCACCTTCTCAGGCATCTTCATCCTCATGTTCAAGTTGTTGAAGAGCTTGGAGATGTGCTTCTGAATGGACGCCATCGGGACGCTGTTCACCTCCATCTCCCTGACCATTTGGCGATAGTACTTCGCAACGACCTTCTTGTCCAAGTACGACTTCTCGGCGACTTCAGAAAGGGACCTGTTCACTTCGCACTTGCGGCAGGCCAAGTATATGGCCGCCGAGGCAACGCCGGAGACCTGTTTCCCTCGTGCGCGCCCGTGCAGGGCCGTTCCGCACTTGGGGCAGAAGGGCTCCGTCGGGTACTCCTTCTGGCACTTTGGACAGTAGCTCTTCAACGAAGTTCCGCAAACGTGACAGTACCTTTCGTCGCTGGTGCCCCTCGCCCCGCACTGCGGGCACTTTCTCACCAGCGGTATGGCGCAGCTCAAGCACAAAGGTGGTTCGTTGGGCGCGACTTCCTCCCTGCAGCTGCGACAGAAGTTCGGCTTGGAGTATTGGCGAAAGATGTAAGCAGCCGTCTCCGACACGTTGGCCGGGAGGTTCAGCCCCGCCGATATTTCGTGGATTTTCTGGAGGACGTTCGACATGCTGCGTTCCTTGCTGTCTATGGTCCTCAGCCTGTGCTGCCACGTCTTCATGCGCTCCATCTTCGCCCTTTCGTCCCCCCTTATCCTGTTGCCGTGGAAGTCGACACCCGTTTCGTCCATCGTGGTGGAGAGGCCGAAGTCGTGCAGAGTGTACGTCAGGGGAGCCCCGACCCTGCTCTTCCTCAACTTATCTTCAGGATCGATGGCCTTCCACTCCGGCCCCTCGAACTCGACTTCGTCCAGGAGGACGAATCCGCACGTGGGACATACAACCTCCCCTGCTGCCCTGTCGCCTATGAGCGGAGAATTGCACTGTGGGCATTTAGACGGCTGGTCGGCTTCACGGTCGTACTTGAACTTCAACTTCGCGAGTACACCTTTCTGCCCACCAGACCGCCCGCCCTGTCGGCGTATGGCGCCAGGGACGCGAACGGGCTCCTGACAGGCCCGAAGATCTCCGTCACGCGTCCTACAGGCCTTTCGTTCTCGTCATAGAGGACCTGTCCTTCTTTGGGCTCCCTGGTCAGCTTGATGATGACCATGCCGCTTCTAGCCCGTCGAAGTACTGTCCCCACTTCTTGCAAAACGACCAAAGGTGTGGCTGCGCTTCATATTAAGCTTGATGCTGCATCCGCTTCGTTCAGCGCTTCTGCTGCGACCGGACGTCGGCCAACGCCCTAGCCAACTGCACGAGCACGCCGTTCTTGGGCCCTTTCTTGGCGATCTGTATGTATCCAGATTCCTTCATCGTTCTGCTGGGCCTGCGCGCCTTCTGCACGGCGGGCTCGTAGCCCAGCCTCCGCGCGGCGGAGGCCAATTCGTCCAAAGTCGGGTTCTTCGTGGCAAGGGACAAGCTCACTCTCCGCCCCTCCTCCCTGCTCAAGCCGGAGTCGAAGTACTCCAGCCAGAAGAACTGTCTGTCGTAATCCTTCAATTGGCGCTCACGCAGGCGAAGGCCTACTTCTACTTCTGAATCAGGACGGCGTTCACCACGCCGTGTTGAGAGGGCCTTGAAGTCACTCTGGCCCTTCCAGATTCGGTTTCTATGATGGCGCCCCTTGTTATCACGCCCCGCCTTTCATAATCCCTGTTTGCGGCGTTGCCCAAGACCTTCGTGATGGTCACCTTCTTGCTGACGTGAGTGGATGGGTCCACAACGTTGGCCGAATCGAGCCTGACTGCGGACACCTTGGTGTTGCCTCCCCTGACCCTCCTCAGGACCAACTTCTTCTCGCCGAGGACGGTCTCAACGGGATAGCCGTCCTTCTCAAATCTCCTTCTGCCTCTATGAGGGACGCGCCGGCCGCCCGTCTCCTTCCTCTTTCTCAGGTTTTCCAGTGGTTTTCTCAAGGATGAAGCGCACCCTTCACTTTCTAGGGGGTCCGGCAGCCAGCATTTAAGCCTTGCCGGAACCTGGCGATTCAAAGAGCTTGCCGAGCTTCTGCTTCAGAGCGTTGGAGTCTGACGGAAGGCCGAAGTACTGAGCGAAGTACGGCGTGGTGTGATAGATGCTGTTCTTGCCTTCTTGGACATAGTCGATGAAGCCCATGGACTCCAGGAGCTTCAGGTGGGCATATACCTGAGTTCCCCTCTTGTTCGCAAGCTTGTTGCCGCTGATGGGCTGGAAGTAAGCGACCATGGTGAGAGTCTTCAGCACGGACCTGGTGAGCAACGGCTGGGTGGCGAAGCGCCTGGCAACCGGATTGTACTCGGGCTTCAGCTGCAAAGCGTAGCGCCCTTCGCCCACTTGAGCCAGCTCGATGGCTGCAAACGTTGAGTTCACTTTACTCTTCAGCCCCTGCAACGCCGCAAGCGCCTTGCGCTTTGAGGTGGTCCCTGCGGCCCTGCAGAGCTCGTCCAGGGTAAGCGGCTTGCCCGCCGCATAAAGGGCGGCTTCGATCTTCGCTTCTAGCCCATCATCGGACATCTGGTTCCTCCACTCCCAACAGGCTGAAGTCCTCTTCGTCCTCCTCCTGGACCACTATTACCTTGCCTTCGTGGGCCAGGAAAAGGAGGACGATGAACACGCGGGCCACTTCGAGGGCGTCCATGCCTGCCGTCAGCTCCGTAAACCTGACGGGCTCCTCTAAGCTCAGTCCAGACAGAAGCTGCTGGGAGTAGGTCTTGAGCATGGCTGCCACCGTGTCCTGCTCCATGGCCCTCGTCTCCAGCCCTGGTTGAAAGACCCCCTCCTCTATGGGTGAAGCGGGCTTGCGCGATATCTCCTTGAGGAGCGCCTCCAGCGCCTCCACCAGGTCGTTGATGTCCGACACGGGCGCCTGGAGGCGGAAGGGCATGTTGAGCGCTTCGACGGGCTCCTGTAGGTCAGAGGGCTTCCTCCTGAACGTTCGTTTCTCGTCGTAGAAGAGCCTCTCAACCTTGAGCTTGTATATGATGCTGGAAGTCAGCAGCGCCAGTCCGCCCAGCCTCATGTCAAGCACGGGCTGCCTCTTCAGATAGGTCAGGAACTCTTCGAGCAACAGCTCGATGTTGATGTCCCAAGGCCTCTGCCTGGCTGCCAGTTCAGGGTTAAGAAGTATCCTTATCCTCTCAGATCCCTGCTCAGGGTCAGACGTTCACCGTCACCTCGGCTTTCGGGCGGAACCTGACTACGTTGCTGGCTCCGTGGGCTGCGTAGACGCCTAGCAGGTTGTAAGCTTCGGCGACCACTGCCTCCTTCAAGGTGACGACGAGGATCTGAGACTTCGAAGACCATTCAGAGAGAAGGCTGCCCAGCCTCTGGGCATTCAAGGCGTCCAGCGGCGAGTCTATTTCGTCCAAGAGGTAGAAGGGCGAAGGATAGGCAGCCTGAAAGGCAAGAAGGAAAGACACGGCCACCGCCGCCTTCTCGCCTCCGCTGACGCTGCTCGACTCCCTCGGGGGCTTCGTCGGGAACTGCGCCATCAGGAATATGCCACCTGAGAAGGGGTCCGCTGGGTTCTCCAACTCCATCCAGGCTGCGCCGTCCGTCATCTTGGCAAAGATGCTCCTCAGCTCCCTGTCGATCTTCTCGTAGGCCGCCATGAAGGTGGATTTCTTTTCCGACTCAACCTCTTCGATGAACCTGACGATGGCATTCCTGTCCTTCTCCAGCTCGTTCCTGCGCTTTGAGGCTTCCCTGTAGGACGTGAAGGCCTCCTTGTAGCTTTGGTCCGCAAGGAGGTTGACGCTGTCCTTGAGTGCCGCCTGCTCCTGCAGATACAGGTTCAGTAGCACATCCGTCTCGCCAACATACTCGACTTCCTCTTCTACAGCCAGCTCTCCTACGGCCCGAAGCGAGGCCTCTTTCTCCCCCTTCAGGCCCTGAACCGTCCCTTCCGTCCTTATCTTCTCCTTCTCGAGCTTCAGTATGCGCTGCTCGATGCCCGCCACGCGTTCCCTGATCTCCTTGGACACCCTTTCGAGTTCTCTGAGCTTCGGCAGGGATTGTTCGCTTTCCTGCCTTATCTTGGCCTCCTTCTCGGCCATGGCCTTGCGGTCCGAGGCCAAGACGGAGAGCTGTTTCCCTATCGTGGGCAGGTTCTCCTCTGCTTCACGGATGCGAGACAAAGACTTGGCGAGGGCCTCCCTTATCTGCGTCGCCTTCGGGGTGAGCTCGCCGTTCAGTCGTGCCTGCAAGGTGGAAAGGTCGGCGTTTACGGCCAGAACGTTTCTGGCCCTCTCCTCCTCCGACTGCGAGATCGAATTCAACTGATCCTCCAGCTCGTTGTCCTTCATCGTCAGTTCGAGCAAGCCCAGCTCCGCCCTTCTCTCCGCCATCTTTGCCCACCGACGCCTCAGGCGCGGCAGAGCATCGTTGACTGCGTCCATCTTCCTCCTGAGCTTTGCCGCAACTGCCTCCTGTTCAAGGATGCGGCGAGCCGACAACCTCTCCAGGCGCCCGTACCTTCGAACGAGCGGCACAAGGGTCCTGAGCCTGCTCTCCGCGTTCTCCAGTTTCAGTGCCGCCTTGAACTTCTCCTTTTCGAAGGCTTCGCGGTTCTGCGCCAGCCTCTCCAGACCCTTCTTCTGCCTTTCAATGGAGATGCGGAAGGCCTTTAGCGACTCCTCCACAAACTTCAGCTCCTCGGGGTCGCTGATACCCAGCTGCTTCAGGGTCAGTTGGCTCACCTTCCCCGTCTCCAACGCCCTGCCGCCCGATTCGAAGATGTCTCCTTGCAGGGTTACGCAGCGGAACCCCCTCTTCGAGAGGAGGTAGGCCGACTTGGCCGAGCTGCACAGGACCGTATTGCCGAAGACGAAGTCAACCGCGGGCTCACACCCGCCCTGCGATTCGATGAAGTCGCTGAGACGCCCCATGACGCCTTCGCCGTACGGCACCTTGGTCACGGGTGTGTTCCTCAGTTCCGAGAGCGGAAGTATCCTGATCCTCGCGCTCCTGAGCCGCTTGGAGAGGGCAGCCAGCTGCAGGAGCCCCTGCATGTCATCCACGAGCATAGCGCTCAACCACTCCTGGCCTGCGGCTTTGACCGCAGCGGCCAGTTCATCCTTGTACCGGAGCTTATCGGCGAGCCTCCCTCTGAACCCATCGACGACCCCCGATTCAGCCAGCTCCTCCACCTTGCGCGTGTTCAGTTCGTCCACGAAGTATTTCTCGGCCGCCTCCTTGCCGGATTCGTATTTGACTATCGTCTGTGTGGCGTCAGCGAGGATGCGCTCCGCCGCCTTTACCTCCGCGGCCAGCTTGTCCTGCTGGCGCTGGCACGCCTCGGCACCTTCAGCGGCCTCCTTGAGCTGCTTCTTCAACGCGTCGATATCCGCCGCCACGACCGAGAGCTGCTGTTTCATCGACTCCACGATGCCTTTGACTTCGTTATGCTTCCTGATCAGCTCGTCCCTGGCCGCCAGCATCTGCCGCAGCTCTCCACTCAGGGCATTAACCCTAGCCACCGTTTCGGATATCCTGGCGCCCAACCTGTCCGCCTCTCCGCTCAGGCGCAAGTCTCTGACCACTGTCCTCTGGAGCTCGCGTTCCAGCTTCCCTTTCCTCTGGAGGAGCCCCTTCTTGCGCTCGGCCTCCTGCCTGCCTTCCTCGTCCAGAACCCTGAGCTTTTCCTGAAGGGTTGCGACCTCTGCGCCCACTCCGGCCGCTTCCTGGTCGATGCTCTTGAGCATCCCCTCCAGCTGGCGAGCCGAATCTTTCAACGTGGACAGATCACTTTCATAGCTTCTCTTCTTGTCTTCCAGTTCGGCTATCTTGGTGTCGATCCTGCCTATGTCCAGGCCCAGGTCTATAAGCTGCCGGTTAGGGACGGACACTTTCGTGCTGTAGTACACGTCTCTTTCCTCTTCGACCGATTTCAGGCTGGCCTGCAGCTCCAAGATGCGCATCCTAGCCTCTTCCTGCTGCGCTGTAAGCTCGGCCACCCTCTTTTCCGCTACTTCGATCTGGTGGTCCATGTCGCCGATCTTACGATTCAATATGGCCTTCCTGAGCCTCCGGATTTCGTAGTCCACTTGCCTGTATCGCAGCGCGTCGTTCCTCTCCAGCTCCAACCGCTCGATGGCGGTTCGCCTCTCATCAAGCTTCGCAAATGACACCGCCAGCTGGTTGTCCGCCTCCCTTAACCTATCCATCGCCTCGGCCTTTTTCTCATCGAAGTGCTTCAGGCCTATGGCGGACTCGATTGCCTGCCTCCTTTCGTTGGGGTGCAGTTCCCCAAGCCTGCCGATGGCGCCCTGGGGCACGACGTTGATGCCCTCCGGCATGATGTGGGCGGCCCCCAAGAGCTCGGTCAAGTTGCTCCTGGCGATCTTGCGGCCGTTAATGTAGTAGGAATTGTCTCCGTTCGGCTTTAGCTCGCGCACAATGGTGACGCGATCGTCTTCAACCGCTAGCGTCCTGTCTTCATTGCCGAAGGTGACTGACACTCTTGCCGATTGCGCAGGGCCGGTGCCGGGGTCATAAATGAGCCCCGTCAAGCTACTGCTTCGAAGGGCCTTGGCGCTGTTCTCTCCCATGGCGAATCGGATAGCGTCTATGATGTTGGACTTGCCCGAACCGTTGGGCCCCGTAATCACATTGAGGCCCTTCTCCAGTGTGATAGTTGCCTGCTTCTGGGGAAAGGACTTGAAGCCCTTGATGGTCAGCTTGGTGATGTGCACCATTCTAACTGCGCGCTTGAAGGAGGAATCATCGCGTGCGTATTTAAGCTATTAAGCTTGAAGCGGGTTCACTTTATCGCGAAGGCGTGACAAAGGCTAAATAGCATTCTCCTCCACTGCCGCCTTGTTGGACATGAATCCTCCCTATTCCGGAAGGCGGAGTGCCGTGCTGTTATACGCCCAGTCCAAGGGGTTCGACGGCGTCCTCGTGGGGGAACCCCAGAACCTCTACTACCTTACGGGCTTCTGGGGAGAGGCCTTCGTCGTGCTCACCCCCCAGGGGACCTCCCTGGTCGTTCCTGCCCTGGAGCTCGACAGGGCCCAGTCCAGCGTCACCGACACCGAGGTCGTCGCCAGCGACCGAGGCCCCGACATCTACAAGAAGGTCAAGGAGAAGGTGGGCAACAACAGGATGCTCACCGATGACATTCCAGCCAGCACGTTCGCGCTCCTTTCGGAAATCCTTCCGACAGGCACGAAGGTCGACCCGGACGCCCTTCTGATCTCCCGTCGTGTCAAGGACGAAGCAGAAATCGAGCTCATGGTGCAGGGCGGAAGGGTTATGGACAGGCTGTACGACGTAACTGCCGAGATCCTCTCGCCGGGCGTGGATGAAAGGACCGTGGCGGGTTCAGTTCTTGACGAGATGGTCAGGCTCAGGGCGGACCCTCCTGCCTACTCCTCGACGTTGAACCCATTGATTGTCGCGACGGGCGCCAATGGTTCCCTCCCTCATGCCTACACCACCGACAGGAAGGTAGAGAGGGGAGACTTCGTGGTTTGCGATTACGTCCTTCGTTTCGGTGGTTACGTCGTGGACGCCACTCGCACCTTCGCCGTCGGTTCTCCCACCCCCGAGATGGTAAAGGCCTACGATGCCGTCTTCTCTGCGCAAGCCGCAGGCCTCGAGGCCACAAGGGTGGGTGCGAAGACCGATGACGTTGACAGGGCCTGCCGCGGCTACCTCGAACGAAGGGGACTGGGTCAGTACTTCGTCCACGGAACGGGGCACGGCATAGGCTTGGACGTTCACGAGCCGCCCTGGGTGAGGAAGGACGACAAGGAGGTGCTCAAGCGGAACGTAGCCATAACGGTCGAGCCTGGGGTGTACATGTCTGGCCGCTTCGGTGTCCGCATCGAAGACTCCGTCATAGTGGCCGACAGGCCGCTCGTTCTCACTCGCTACACGAAGGAGCTTCTCACTTTGTGAGGGCGCATAGCAGCGTTTATATCGATTTGTAGTAGTTTATACCCACTATGGAGTATCGCAAACTTCAGGCCCTAGGGGGAGGTACCCTTCTAGTGTCCCTTCCCAAGAAGTGGGTCGTCAAGAACAGGCTCAGAAGAGGAGACACCGTAGGGCTGGAGGAGTCACGTTCCGGGCCGCTCCTGGTCTATCCGAAGGACGTCTCTAGCATCGAAGAAGATAGATGCGTCTCCCTCAAGGCAGTGAGCCAAGACCCCCGCGCGGTCATAAGGGAAGTCACTGCGGCATATCTTATGGGTTACAACATGGTGAACGTGGTGGGGGAAAAATCCCAAGTGGCCAAGCTGAAACATTACCTCAGGGAGTCAGTGCACGGCCTGCTTGGGCTCGAAGTGGTCGCCGAGGAACCCACAAGCCTGACCTTGCAATTCCTGCTGGACCTAGATGCACTGCCCCCCGACAAGCTCTACCGTCGGATGAACACCCTCGCGCGCAGCATGTACTTGGACGCGCTGGAGGCGGCCTGCAACGACGACCACGACGCCCTCGAAGACGTGATGAGGAGGGACGAGGAGATCAATCGGCTCTTCTTCCTTATGGTTCGGCTGCTGAGAAGTGCCCTTGTCGACACTAGGGTGGCGACTAGGGCCGGCTTGACCAACGTCCAGTGTCTGGATTACAGGCTGGCGTCTCATCATGTGGAGCTGTTGGCCGACCACTCCTACGCCCTCGCCGGTTTCTTGAAGCCCATGCTTCCGCTCGACGATGTCCTATCTTCTCGTTTGAAATCTGTCTCCACCCAGCTTTCGGAGCTTCACGACGCCGCGACCGCATACTTCCTGGGAAGCAAGGGCGCCGACTATCCTTCTTTTCTGACAAAGGCGGGCGAAGTGGAATCTCTTCTCGGCTCCCTCAAGGAAGACCCGAGAGCCTCTCGTGTCGCTGACAGGTTGGAGGACATCCGTCGGCTCCTCGTCGACATCGCCGACCTCGCCGGAAGCCTCTATCCCTACGTGAAGTAACGGCACAGGAAGGGTTTAAGAAGACCTCCGCAGCAGGTATTATGTGCAGGACGTATCTTCCTCCAATCCCAAATACATCTTCGTTACCGGAGGTGTCATGTCGGGGCTGGGCAAGGGCGCAACCGTTTCGTCGACGGCTAAGCTTCTCAGCCTGGCGGGGTTCAAAGTCACGTGTGTGAAGATCGACCCCTATCTCAACGTGGACGCCGGCACTATGAACCCTCTTGTGCACGGAGAAGTCTTCGTCACTGACGATGGGGGCGAGTGCGACATGGACCTCGGCACCTACGAGAGGTTCCTCAACGCGAACCTGACTCGCGATCACAATATCACCACCGGCCAAGTGTACCTCGACGTCATCAAGTCCGAAAGGAAGGGGAGCTACTTGGGCAGCTGTGTTCAAATAATACCTCACATCACCGACGAAATCAAGGCCAAAATAAGGCGCCTTGCGGCTTCCACCGGCGTGGAAGTCCTTTTGGTCGAATGCGGTGGGACGGTGGGCGACATTGAAAGCCTTCCTTTCTTGGAGGCGTTCAGGCAGATGAGGTTGGAGGAAGGACCGGAGGACACCCTTTTCATTCACGTTACGCTAGCTCCGACCTTGGACCCCGTTGGCGAAGTCAAGACCAAGCCCACTCAGCACAGCGTCCAGGAGCTGAGGAGGATAGGCATACAGCCCGACATCATCGTAGTGAGGAGCACTTCGTGGCTTCCCATCGACGCCAAGAAGAAGATCGCCCTATTCACCAGCGTCGACTCTGACGCCGTCATTTCCAACCCAGACCTCAAGTCCGTCTACCTCCTGCCAGGCACGCTGGCTTCAGAAGGCGTGCTTGCCCCCATTTTCAGGAAGCTGCGGCTGCAGCGGAAGGAACCGGTCTGGGGGACGTGGCCTCAGGTAGCTTCGAGCTTCGTCGACTTCTCCAGAGTGGTGAAGGTGGCCATGGTCGGTAAGTACGTCAACTTGGCCGATAGTTACGTCAGCGTCAACCATGCCCTGCATCATGCCGCCGCCAGCTTGGGCGTAGGCGTCAAGCTTGAATGGATAGATTCGGAACGCTTCGAGCAGGAGCCGCCATCCGCGCTCAGCTCCTACGACGGCGTCGTCATTCCAGGAGGCTTCGGAAAGAGGGGAAGCGAGGGGAAGATAGCCGTGGCCGATTACACGCGTGACAAGGACATCCCCTATTTGGGCCTCTGTTTCGGATTCCAGCTCGCCACCGTCGCCTTCGCCAGGTCCGTCGCGGGCATGAAGAAGGCCAATTCCACGGAGTTGGACCCCCTCACCCCAGAGCCCGTCGTGGACCTCCTTCCCGAACAGACGGGCGTCCTAGAAATGGGAGGAAGCATGCGCCTGGGCGGCCACGACATCACCATCGTGAGGGGCTCCATGGCCTTCGAAATCTACGGCTCAGAGAGGATACGCAGGCGCCATCGCCACAGGTACGAAATCAACCCCAAGCTCCGTCCTGCCCTCGAATCCAAAGGCTTGGTCTACTCCGGTTTCAGCGACGGTGGCCTGAGGGCCGAAATCCTAGAGTATCCAAAGAACAAGTTCTACATGGCGACCCAGTTTCATCCGGAGTTCAACAGCAGGCCCGGCGAACCCGAGCAGATCTTCAAAGCGTTCATGCAGGCTGCGGTCCAGAAGTCTTCGGCGAAGGCCGTCTCAGAACAGCTGACGCGCTCTCGGTAAGGAACAGTGACGATACGAGTCCCACTGCGACCTGCCCTACGTTGACGGGCATCTCGACCAGGGCGTTGGCGACGCTCAACCCAAGGGCGAACACCTCGTACATGAAGTAGCCTGCGACCATACACGCCCCTCCCACCAAGATCCCCAACGTGGTCCATCCTATTCGAGGGTTGGCTTTGCTCCCCCTGTACGCTATGGCCACGAAAGTGACGACGCTCAAGGCTAGCCAGAAGTAGTAGGGGACGCTGAAGGGGTAGTCGCCCAGCAACAGGTTGGGCAAGCTTACCGTGAGCACGGCACTGCCGGTGTAGTACACGAGGCCCACGGCGTCGATCACGAAGGCTACGAGAAGCCCCATCAAGTACGTCAGCGCCCTCCAATGTGTAGACACTAATCTGGAGCCACCTTTCTTGTACATGTAGCCCACCACGAAACCCTCGACCCCCTTTATCACCAAAGTCCCTGGCGCGTACGCAGGCCCCAGGAAGGCGTCGGAGATGGCGGAGCCCACGCCGCCCGCCACGGCGCCCACGTACGGCCCGGTCAGGATCGCCGTAGTGTACACCATTATCTCGCCCAGATTGAAGTACCCTCGTGTGGCGGGGACGTTGACGGTGAACGCCATCGTCGTGGCGGCCACGAATGCCGCAAAGACAGCGCTGTAGGCTATCCTCGTCACTCTGTCATGTGGCTCGAACACGGGCGCTCCTTCGTCCTGTCGAATCATCGCCCCTCTCGTTTAAGTCTTTGCCCGAAAGGTCAAGTAGCGCTGCATGGTTTTTAAGGGCGGGCACAGCGTGAAGAATTCGCCCCATGTCCCAGGTGAGAAGGGCCGCCCAGACGACGGAACTGCTGCAAGACGAAGATTACCTCATCTTGACTATCTTCGTCAAGTGCTTGAAGGACTTCGACAGGGTGCCGTCCGAAGTCATCATGGGACTCTCTTCTAAGCCAAAGGACAGAGTGGACTTCCGCCTGTCGAGGTTGGAGAAGCTCGGGCTCATCAGTGGCGGCCCACGGGGCTTCAAGCTCGTCGCTCTGGGCCTAGACGCGCTTGCCCTGCACTCCTACGCCAGAAGGAACCTGCTGGCCCGGGTGGGACCATCGATCGCCGTTGGCAAAGAGTCGGACGTATTCGAGGCCATCGACAGGAACGAGCACCCCTATGCGCTGAAGTTCTTCCGTTTAGGCAGGATCAGTTTCAGGGACATCAAGAGGAAGAGGGGATATGCAGCCCCTGAGGAGCACGCGTGGCTGAAGGCCAACATCCAAGCGGCTTCAAGGGAGGCCAGAGCTCTCAAGGCCCTTGAAGGCTACGGGCTGCCAGTCCCTTCGCTCAAGTCCTTCTACTACCACACAGTGTTGATGGAAATGGAGATGGGCATACCCCTCTTCAAGGTGAAACAGCTGGACGACGCCGGAGAGGTGCTGGAGCGAGTCGTCGACGCCTTGCGAGACTGCTGCGCCAAAGGCGGGCTGGTGAACGGCGACGTAAGCGAATACAACGTCCTGATCACGCCCGAACATCGGATCGTCATCATCGATTGGCCCCAAGCGTTGCCCAAGGCTCACCCCAACGCCATCGCCTATCTGCAAAGGGACGTAACCAACATCGTCCGCTTCTTCAACAGGAGGTACGGCCTGCGCTACGACATGGACGGAGCCATCAGGCGCGTTCTGTCGGCTATATCTTGAGGGCTTCCTCCACCATCACGAAGAGGACGTTGTTGCCCCTTATTACGACCTTTCCGTAGTTCGTGACGATGGCGCCCGTATCGTCGAATTCAGCCGCATCAGACAGAAAGACGTTCATGTAGGGGTCGATGTTCACCATCACCCCCCTGTATTCCTCAGCGTTCTTCAGCCTGACCCTCACGGGCTTGCTTATGGACTTCTGGAGCACGACGAGCGGCTTCTTCATGGAGGAGTTACCTGTGAGGTTTTCGCTCAAGCTGGAAGGGGTTGAAGTCAAGCGGTTAAAAAAGCTTCTGCTGCACTTACCTACTTGGCCGTACCCCTCATTTCACTCGAGCCTGTCGGGTATGTTTTTAACCAGCTTGCGTCGAGAACCTGTCGAAAGGGTGTCCATCTCGACAGGCCTTGAAGGCGACGTCAGAAGGTCCAACGCGGTGCCGGCCCGCTCGTTCGAAGTCAAGCGGCGGATATCGACCGGCTCCACGGCCCTCGACGGGCTCCTCGGCGGTGGCGTAGCCGTCGGGCGCCTCACCGAGTTCTTCGGCCCCAGTGGGTCTGGGAAGTCACAGGTGCTCTTCAGCTTGGTCGTGGGCTGCATCGGCGCGGGCGGAAGGGCGCTCTTCGTCGATACGCAGGGCAGCTTCCGGCCCGAGCGGGTCCATCAGATAGCCGCCAGCAGAGGCCTCGACCCCGAAGTTGCCCTCCGTGGCCTGGATGTCACCTCAGTCCGTTCAACGGAGAAGCTGGCAATGAATGTGGAGTTGGCGGTGGAAAGGGGTGAATATCGTTACATCTTCCTAGACACCCTTAGCGACCTCTTCTACGGTGGGTACGAGGTCAGGAGAGACTTGGCACGCCTCTCCCTCTTCTGCAGAAGGCTCTCATTTCTCGCCTTGCGGCGGGACCTTCTGATAGCGGTATCCGACGGCGTCCGTTACAATCCGCTTCTCAACGTCGTTGCTTCATTGGGCTACGAATACGTTGCTCCTTATATACACCACCGGATTAGCCTGAGCAGGAACGGGGGGGAGTGGATGGCGCTGAATCCCGACACCGGTGAAAGGGCGTTCTTCCGCATAACCTCAGGGGGGACGGTGGACAGCTAGGAATGCCCATCAGCGACGAAGAGCTCAAGGATCTGGTTAATCTGGTCAAGGTGGACAGGCAGGCCGCCCTTGCTCGGGCTACCCAAATCGGGATTGACACTACGGAGAAGCGGGGGCTCATGCTCGCCCTGAAGGGGATCGCCACCTTTCTCGAGAACGGCGGCAGCCCTTCCGCCGAAGAGTTGAAACCTCAACTGAGCAAGATCTGCTCGTTCGTGCTCGCGGACGACCTAGACAAGGCCTACATGAGGACGTGGCTCGTATTCCTAGACGGGCTATGAAGGGTGCCAGAGCACCAGAGTAGTGTAGAGGACGAAGACGGAAAACCACATCAGCAGGTAGGTGCCGATCCCCTGGGTGTACAGCTGCCTTTCTCCTGCGACGAGCTCCCCAACCAGATAGCGAGCTACCAAGACGCTGGCGAAGTAGAACGTCAGCCCCACCAGTATCCCTCCCATAGGTTGAGGTATCAACCCGAACGTGACGCCCGAAGTCAAGCCACCCAAGGCGGCCAGCAGGGCCCTGGACCAATAGACTTTATCTAGAGGGTCCCTTCCTATCTGCTTCTGCTGGGGGGGAGCCTTCTTGGAACTGTCTGGTTTTGAGTTCGGGTCCTTGGCTGGCAAGCTCGACTCAGCTCTAGCGGGTTATTACGTTAATAACGTTTACCTGACGGGGTCTTCCTCCGTCGTGCTGCGGATGCACAGAAGCGACAGGCCTGAGCTCTCCCTTGTCATCTCTCCGCGCCTGGGCGCTTGGCTTTCCCGCTCCGAATTCCCCAGGGCCCCCTTGGACCCCTTCCTCTCCGCGCTGAGGGGCAGGTTGATTAGGGCGAAGTTCGTAGCTGTCAAGTCCTTCGAGGGCGAAAGGATACTCAGGCTGGAGTTCTCCTTGGGCGAAGAGCGGCTGGCCGTCGTAGGGGAGTTCTTCGGCGCCGGCAACGTGCTGTTGCTGGATTCCGACGGAGTCATCGTGGCTTGCCTGAACCGCATCGAAGCCAAGGCCCGAATTTTGAGGCCAGGCCTGACGTACACCCTTCCTGCTTCCAAGGCGCTTCCCCTGAGCAAGGTCGATACGGCTCACCTTTCGACCATATTGGCGTCAAACCAGCCCGTTGAGAAGCTTCTCGGCAGGGGGCTGGCAGCGCCTAGGCGAGTGATAGAGGAGACGTTGAGAAGGAGCGGCATCGAGAAGGGCAGGGATGGATCTTCTCTTGGCCAAGCGGAAGTCCTGCGACTGGCGGACACCCTGAAGGCCATCCAGGTCGAATCGACGTCATCGACGCGGCTGTACGTGTACTATGCGGATGACGAACCCTGTGAGGTCTCCGTAATTCCTCTCACCCTGGGCACGGAGTACAAGCTAAAGGAGCACGACGATCTCCTCCAGGTGTTGGACGAGCTCTTCACCCCACTCATCCTGCAGGGTTCCTTGGACGAAATGACGAAGAAGCCCGCAGACGACCTCAGGAAGATGGAGTCCAGCATAAGTTCGAAGAAGGCGGAAGCGGCCTTGCTTTACGAAAGGGCTGCCAAGCTCAGAGCGATAGCCCAGGGACTGATGACCGGCAAGGTCGACTCGTCCTCCGCGGCGGCTGCCCTGAGGGCCGTGGACCCGTCCTACGGAATGGATGAGGGCACAGGGGTCTGGCAAGTGGGCGAACACGGGTTCAAGGTCGAATCTACGTACTCCTTGGCTTCGAAAGTCTTCTCAGAAGCGAAGAGGCTCAACGCTTCGCTGGCTAAGCTTGAAGAAGCCATCGCTAAGCTGGAGGCGCGGCGCAATGCCCTGGCGGAGAGGCTGACCACAGCGACGCGGGAGGGAACCGCAGCGAGGCCGAAGAGGGAAAGGAAGTGGTTCGAGAAATTCAGGTGGTTCTGCACGAGCGAGGGGATTCTCGCCCTGGGGGGGAGGGACGCGGGTAGCAACAGCCTCCTCATCAGGAGACACCTTGAGCCGACCGATTTGGTCTTTCACGCGGAGATAGCCGGATCCCCCTTCTTCCTCCTGAAAGGAGGTCAGAGCGCTGGTGAGCAGAGCAGGGCTGAGGCAGCGTCGGCCACCGTGGCCTTCAGCAGAGCTTGGAGGGAAGGCCTCGCTTCGGCCGACGCCTACTACGTAAAGCCAGACCAGGTCCTCAAGGGCGCGCCCTCGGGGCAGTTCCTACCCAGGGGGAGCTTCGTGATCGAAGGGGAACGAGTCTACGTCAAAGGAATAGAGCTTAGGTCTGCCGTGGGGCTGGGCGTCTTCGAAGGGAATTACTACGTCATGGGCGGCCCATCGTCGGCCTTGGCCGCCACTTGCCTCGCTGTCGTAGAAGTTGCGCCAGGCCATTTGCAGCCTTCTGACGCTGCCCGCAAGCTGAAGAACGAATTGCTGGACCACCTGGAGGGGAAACCCAAGGAGTTCGTGCACCAGTCTCCCCTCGAAGACTTCGTTCGCTGCCTGCCCTCAGGGAAGGTAAGGCCTGTCAGGTTGTTACGGGGGAGGCTGGCACCTTCGACAAAGGGTTGACTGGGCGCCCACCATCTAGGGAAAACCGTTAAAAAGAGTGCGCGTTAAAGGTCTGATAGACGCTGCATGGCCCTTGAACGCCACATACCGCTGAAGATATTCGTCCGAGATGTGATGAACAGTCCCCTAGTCTCGGGCTCCATGGAGGACACGGTGGCCGCCCTCGCCAAGAAGATGGTTGAATTCAGGGTGGGCAGCGTTGTCATCATCGACGGGGAGAAGGTTGAGGGCGTCGTCACGGACGGCGATATGGTCAAGAAGGTCGTTGCTAGGGACCTGCAGCCCAGCACAACCAGGGCCAAGGATATCATGTCCACCCCCCTCTATACCATCGACGCTTCGAAGGAAGTCACGGAGGCGGCTAGGATGATGCGTAAGCTGGGCATTAAGAGGCTGGGCGTCGTCCATAAGGGCAAGGTCGTCGGGATCATTTCGATGTCGGACGTCCTCAGCGTGACCCCCGAGCTGGTGGACCTCGTTTCCGAGAAGGCGAGGATCCTAACAGGAGAGAGCAGGCGTACCCCGGGCTTTGTATCCGGATACTGCGATCTCTGCAACCAGTGGTCAGATTATCTCATTGAAATGGACGGAAGGTACATCTGCGAAGAATGCCGGGCCGAGATACCCGAAAGGCCTTAAGGCCCTCTGGATGTGGGTCGATCAAGGTGGGCCCCATTTCTCTCAGGTTCGCAGCGGATAGCATGCTGGGTAGCCTGGCGCGCAAGCTCCGCCTCTACGGCTTCGACGTCTTCTACGAATCCACCATTGAAGACGACGAGCTACTGCGCGTCTGCTCCGAGCAGGGACGCGCGCTCGTGACCAGCGACAGGCAGCTGTATTCCGCCTGTTTGAAGAAGGGCCTTGTCGGCGTCCTGGTCACGACGCGGGGCGATGTCGATGCCACCGTACAAGTGTTCGACGCCCTCGGCCTGCATCCTGAGCTTTCTCCAGGGAGATCGCGCTGCCCCCTCTGCAACGGTGAAATCCGAGAAATAACATCAGAAGAGGCCCGCCGGTCTGTGAGGCCGGGAGTCCTGGGCCATCATAAGACCTTTTATCGATGCGTCTCTTGTCAACAGGTGTACTGGGAGGGGAGCCATTGGTTCCGCCTGAAGCAGTTCAACCGGCGGGTCGAAGAGGGCCTCAAGAAGTGAGCGAAACGTACAGCCTCGAGGAAGGGGGGTTCCTCGTTTCCCTTGCGAGGTCGGCCGTGACCTCTTACCTGAGGGAACGCGTCGTTCCCAAGGCACCAGTCGCCACACCATCTCGACTGAAGGACCCCAGAGGGGCCTTCGTCACCATCAGAACCCATCCCTCCCTCGACCTCCGAGGCTGCATCGGGCGCCCCTATCCCACTCAGCCTCTGGTTGAAGCCGTAATTGAGTCCGCCGTGGACGCCGCTGTGGACGACCCCCGCTTCAATCCCATGACCGCCGACGAGCTGCCCTCGGTCACTTTCGAAGTCAGCGTCCTCACGGAGCCGACTCTGGTCCAAGTCAAGTCTCCCGTGGAATATCGCCAGAAGGTCGTCATCGGTCGAGACGGCGTCATCTTCAAGTGGTACGGTGGCGCCGGCCTCCTCCTGCCTCAAGTGCCTGTGGAGGAGGGATGGGACATCGATACCTACTTGAGCTACGCCTGCGTGAAGGCCGGGACCACTCCCGACATGTGGCTCTCGAAGGAAGCGCTGCTCTACACTTTCACCGCCGTGGTCTTCGAGGAGGTGGAGCCGGGCGGCCCCACGAGGAAGAAGTCACTTGAACCACGCTGACCGCATACACTTCGCCGTCTACGGCTCGGGGCTGGGTCACGCTTCGCGCACGTCGATGGTGGCTTCCTCGCTCTATTCTCCTGTGTCCGTGTACTTCACCTGCTGGGGCGAAGGGTTGGAGCTGTTCAGGCGCCTCGGCTTCGCCTGCACAGAAGTCCCGCCCGTCGACGTCGAGTGGGGGGAGGCTGGACGCATGGCCTTCAAGCGGACTCTGAAAAGGTTCCCATACGCCTACGTCAACTTTGCCCGCCAAGTCTTCCTAGAGAGGAAGATAATCTGGCGGATGAAGCCCAGGCTGGTGGTCTCCGATTCTCGCCTTTCAGCCATAGCGGCGGCTTGGCTTTCGGACGTCCCAAGCATCCTGCTGATCAACCAGCTCAGGATCTCCCTTCCGCCTGTGGCTGGTGGGCTTCGTTACCCTTTGGAGAGGGTTTCTGCCGAGCTTCTTGCCATGGGCTGGACGAGGAGCGACTTGATCGTCGCTCCTGACCTCCCTCCTCCCTACACGATATCGGAGCAGCAGCTTTGGAACGTGAAAGTGGCAGAGCATAAGCTGCACTACGTGGGTTTCCTGGTGGACTCCAAACCCGTCTCCGAAAACACGCGGAGGAAAGTGCGTGACAGGTTCGGCAGAGGGCGCAAGCTCGTCTTCGCCCAGATAAGCGGCCCCCGCCCCAGCCGGCAGAGCATGCTCAAGCTTCTGAGGAGCGCCGCCCCCCTGCTGGGCCAGGACGTTTCCCTCGTCGTCTCGTTGGGCGACCCCTTCGGCTCCACGGAGCCGCAAGAGGCCAACGGCTTCACCTACTTCGAATGGTGCCCCGTCAAGGATGAGCTCCTGTCCGCCAGCGACCTTGTCGTTGCTAGGGCGGGCCACACTACTGTGGCCCAGTCTCTGCTGCTGGGTCGGCCGGGCGTCTTCCTTCCGATCCCCTACCACGGGGAACAGTGGGGGAACGCGGTCAAGGCGGAGAAGTTGGGCTTCGCCCGGGCCCTGAACCCGTTAACTGTCACGCCCCGCTCAATCTCCGAAGAGATCTTGGGGGTGCTGAGTGATCCTTCATACTTGAAGGTCGCAGAAGAGCTGCAGGGCGTAGCCCGCCGTCACGACGGTCTCGCCAACATGACTGGGCTAATCAGGCGCTTCCTCTGATCGACTTCACCTTGGAGGCGAAGGCGTCCATGACATTGAAGTAGTCGACGTAGCCTCTTCCCAAGTCCACTTCGAAGAGCCTTGAGTAGGCCTTCTTGACGACCTCTCCCAAACCGGCCCGGGACCATGTCTGCGTGGCTTCCTTGGCGTCCTTCTCGCAATTCTCCCCTGGGCCAGGAGCGAGCCTCCAGCAGCTGCGTTTCGTCTTCGACATGGCCTGTTTTCCAGCTTCGTTCGCCAGCTGTTGACCCAGCTTTGACGCTTCGGGGAACATGAAGCTGATACCCGCCGCTGAAGCTTCGGACGAGTAGGCTGAAAGGACGTCCATGAGCTGGTCGTCGGCCGTCAAGCCTGATGCCACCCAGGAGGCCATCGCTCGCTCGGCGAGCATGGACGACGTTGCCGCCATGACCTTGTGGTGCGCCCACCGGAGCGCCTGACCTGCATACACCTTCTTCGCTGATTCTACTGGCTCCGTTACGTCCACCGCGCTGAGCACAAAGCGCTTGACGGGGACGTGCTCCCTCAGCAGGCAGGATAGGGCCACAGCCCGCCTCAGGTGCTGAGGCGGCGTTTCCTCCGTAAACAAGTAAAGCAGCCGCGGCTCCATCCCGGCTCCTGCCGTGTCCTTCGCCGCAACAAAGCTTCCCGCTCCTCCCGAAAAGAGCACGACGGCCCTGCCGCCAAGCCCTACGGGGAGGCCACCAAAGCCGGCATACCTCAGGTAATGGGCGAATGTCCCATCTTCTTTCAGCGTGCACCTGACGTATCTGTCAGGGTCCCTCTCCACGATTCGGCACCCCTTTATGGCTAAAGTGTCTATGAGCTTCGAGCTGGCGGCATACTCCACATCGACGACGCTGAAGGGAAGCCGTCCATCGACGCTCAGGTCCAGGGCGAACTTCTCGCCGGGGTACACCGTCTTCGTACCCAAATCCACGACGGCCTTCACGGCCTCCTCGAAGCCAGGTCCCCACTTCTTGGCGACCGTAGTCTCCTTCACCCCAGGGAACTTGGCTACCGCTTCCGCGATCCTGACCTGCTGGCCGCCCTCCACGACGATGATGCCGTCCTCACCTCTCACTTTACCACCCCATCCCATGGCCTCGTTCTGTTCCCTGATTTGGCGCAACAGGATCCTGTTCGCTTCACGATCTCTGCGCTTCGCCCCTATCTTGACGGAATCGACGAAGGTTACAAACGCTTCAAAGTCCGCGGCGGCCAAATCGTGAATCTGGAAAGTTTCGACCACGAATGGGGTTAAATCCTTTTCTAGGCTATGACTGGAGGAAAGCTGGCATACGTTGCCAGGAGGCTTGGCATCCTCGACGTGAGAAGATGCTCCGTTTCCAAGAATGTATATTTTCATATACGTTCTCGTTCGGAGCGCTGGA
>Ga0272448_1001373_pt1 | contig 33191 bp, 24 predicted proteins | sample YNPCB0191_FD_202220 | JGI IMG/M metagenome (GOLD analysis project Ga0272448, IMG submission 202220) | Hot spring sediment microbial communities from Yellowstone National Park, WY, United States - YNP-CB-019-1 | ecosystem: Environmental > Aquatic > Thermal springs > Hot (42-90C) > Sediment...
ATAACCTGTCTGGTTCTGCCAAAACTCTGCCGGTTATATCAAGGATTTCCACCCTTGCCCCTTCGGGCAGCTGGTCAAATACAACTGGCTTGCCCTTTGCAACAATGGATGGGCTGATTTTGACCTGTTCCAGAGCCTTATGTTGTTGTTCAACAAGACCGTGCCCAACACACTCACAGATAATAGTCCATTGGAGTGAGTCCCGGTAGTGATATATGAGTTCGTTTTTCCCGTCTGAATTAATATCATATATGGTGGGCAGGTCGCCCTGTTCAATGTAATAGAATTGTTCATACTGGTCGTTGCCGGTGCAGCGGAAAAACCGGATGCCGGATGCGTCAACCGCTATCTCAGGTATGGAGTCACCATCCAGGTCACCTACAGCCAATGAACCGCCTTGGGAAACCACCGGGAACTGGGTTGACCAGACTATATCAAAGGTGTCGTTGGAGGGGGACTCAATTACTGCGAGGTAGCCAAAATCATCAATGTCACCCCCGTATGCAATCGCTTCGTTCCTGCCGTCTCTATCCATATCCGTTGCTGCTGCGACAGCTTTTATCTCACTCCACAACCCAAAGAAAAAACTGTCCTTTACAACCCAAGAGTCATCTGCAACCGACTCATAAAAGTATGCCCATGGGAAACGGGAAGCCAAGAGTTCAGGAATGCCATCCCGGTCAAGGTCCGGGGTCTGAGTGAATCGAGCTCTACCTGGAATTTCATATACAAGGCTATATCTGTCCGGGCCGGTGCATTCGTAAATCTGTATCTCATTATTACCAGGGGTAAATGTAAGTTCGCGGGCAGAATCTGCATCCAGGTCGGTGATTTTTCCATAGGAGGTTATTGAAGCAACCGTAGATTCGGTGCGCCATACCGGCACAAATGGAAGGGATGCGGAATCAGCGCTTTCAAGAACGCAGGTGCGGCAACCCAGGCTTTCAGGGTAACTCATCAACAGGTCGGTCTTGCGGTCCTGGTCCGCATCGCCAATGTCCAGGAATTCTGTTTGGATGTAGCCAAGTGGAAAACTGTCAAACTGCCAATCAGCGGTGTATTCCATAATGTAACTGGTCCAGTCAGGTCCCCGGAGGAGCATCATATAGATTTCCTGTTTACCATCATGGTCAGCATCGCCGCAAACATACCTTCCCCAAGCAAAACCCGGGATGCGGGCGACCTCACGTAACTCAAAGGGAATGTCGGGAGTGGTAAAAATGGATAACAGGATGAGAAAAAGCATACCAAGCAATAATACAAACACAATAACCTCGGTCAAGAAAAACCCGCCTGTGGTTAGAGCGCAGGCAAAGGAGGTGATATGTAACTCCTGACCGCATCAGATAGGTCGGTGAAGTTCTAAACCAAAAGGAGGAGTAAATGAAAAAGTTTGTATTGGTCTGCTTTGTATTGGCTATTGCAACAATGGCATTGGCAGGTGAGCCATTTATATTCTCTTACCGATGGGTGGTTGGACCTGCCAGTGTGGTGGAAAAGGTTACAAGTCCCTCCTCACTTATGACAACCGCAAATAACGGTTGGAGTTTATGTGAGCAACTAGCAGATAGTCACATCGGGCGGATTCATATTGTGTATACGAAATCGGTTGGAGGGGCAAGTAGGGTTTTCACCCGCTACACCGATAACCGGGGAAGAACTTGGTCCGATCCGCGTACAATTTCACTTTCTAATTTCGCCCGGGATGCGGCAATCTCCTGCCTTGGCTGCACACTTGCGATTGCGTTCTCTGATAGCTGGGATGGAAAGAGACATATGTGGTACGCCCAGGACACAGAAAAGGGTTAAGGTTCATATTGACAGATTAAAACGATGTGGTAGTATAGATAAATTTAACAGGCAGGAGGACATATGGGATTTAGAATACTCTCTGCGTTTTTGTGCCTGTTCTGTGGTCTTGTTTGGGCACAGGACTCATTGAACTGCCGGGAGGTTGGCGCCTGGCCCTTTGGACCATCCTATGCGGTGGCGGTGGATGGAACAAGGAACATAGCCTTTCTTGGCTCAGGAGGTGGAGTCTATATCCTTGATGTCTCCAATCCTTCCAATCCGGTAAAAATCTCAGAGGCGGTTCATACCAAAGACCGGGTGGAGGGCTTGTTTTATCAATCTAATAAACTTTACATTGCAGCAGGAGAAGGAGGTCTTGAAATCTGGGATGTAACAGACCCTTCATGTCCAGTGAAAATCGGCTCCTGGGATACCCCTGGTTATGCAAGAGGAGTCGCGGTATCCGGCAACTATGCCTATATTGCAGACTATCTAACTGGTTTGCGTATCATAAATATTTCTAATCCCCAGCACCCTTATGAGGTTGGCTATTATGATACACCAGGCATAGCTTATGGAGTCGCGGTATCCGGCAACTATGCCTATGTCGCAGACTATTTTACTGGCCTGGGTATTATTGATGTTAGTAATCCGGAGAGCCCTGATGTGGTGGGATATTGTCTTGCACCGGACATTGCTAAGGATGTTGTGGTATCTGGAGACTACGCCTATGTTAGTGCCCAGTATGCTGGTTTGCGTATCATAAATATTTCTAATCCCCGGCGCCCTGAGGAGGTTGGTTATTATGACAGCCTGGGCAAGGCGAGTGGCGTTGCGGTATGCGGCAACTATGCCTATGTCATAGACGCCTGGGGTGGTTTGTGTGTCATCAATGTCGCAGACCCCAAGAGTCCTTATAAGGTAGGTCGTTGTGCCATCCCGCACGAGGCCCCTAGTATTTTGGTATCTGGAGACTACGCCTATGTTGCGGCTCAGTCTGCTGGCTTGGGTATCATAGAGATTGCCAATCCCCAGCACCCTTATGTGGCGGGATATTATCTCACCCCAGACTTTGCTTGTGAGGTTGCGGTATCTGGCAACTACGCCTATGTCGCAGATGGCTTTGGTGGTTTGCGTATCATAGATATTACCAATCCCCAGTGTCCTTATGAGACTGGTTATTGTCATACCCCTGACTATGCCCTTGATGTTGTGGTATCTGGAGACTACGCCTATGTCGCGGATGGCTTTGCTGGTTTGCGTATCATAGATATTACCGACCCCCAGAACCCTTATGAGGTTGGCTATTTTGACACCCAGGGTATAGCCTGGGAGGTTGCGATATCTAACAACCGCGCCTATGTTGCGGACGATTTTCGTGGTTTGCGTATCATAGATATTACCGACCCCCAGAACCCCTATGAGGTTGGTCGTTATGTAACCCCGAATTATGCTTTTGGTTTAGCGGTATCCGGTAATTATGCCTATGTTGTGGACTATTATTTTGGTTTGTTTATCGTACCTCAAACTCCCCTGAGTCCTTATCAGGTTGGCAGTTATGATGTCGCTGGCATTTATAAGGTGGCCCCGGGCGCGGCTTATCGAGTTGCGGTATCCGGCAACTGCGCTTATATCACAGACTATTATTGGAAACCTGGTTTGCGTATCATAGATGTTGCCGACCCTCTGAACCCTTATGAGGTTGGTCGTTGTGTAATCCCTGACGAAGGGGCTGGAGTTGCGGTATCTGGCAACTGCGCTTATATCGCTGGCTGTGATTCTGGTTTGTATATCATCAATGTTAATAATTCCGAGACCCCTTACGAGGTTGGCCATTATGATACACCGGGCTTTGCTTATGGTGTAGCGGTATCAGATGGTTATGTCTATGTTGGGGACTGGGATTGTGGGTTGCGGATTATTGAGTTTTATGGACAAGGGGTAGAGGAGAAGGCAGATGAGGAAATAAAGCGGGATAAGATGATGCCAACGATTGTTTGTGCGGTGCTGAAGATTGATGGCAAGAATTGCCCGGCAGATTTGCTTGATATATCAGGCAGAAAGGTGCTGCGACTGAAGCACGGTGTTAATGATGTCCGGTCGCTTGCGCCCGGGGTCTATTTTATCAGAAATCAGGCAGGGGACTCAAAGGTGACCAAGGTGCTCATAACCCGGTAACTGGCATTGTGTCAGCAAGTCTTTAGCCTTGCATCCGAAAAACAAATCCCAATTTTTCGGGTTTTGTAATCACCGGGATGCCTCAGGGGATGCCCCGGGGGTGCGCCCCTAATGTTAAATTATATTGAAAAAAACATTTTAAGACCCAATTTCCCAATGCCAAATTCACCAATTCGTCATTGGTCATTTCCCAGTTTTACCTCTACCTTTACCTATACCTCAACCTTATCATCTGGCAAACAGGATAAGGGAAAGGGTGGGTGAAAGGGTGATAGAAACTCAATAGAAAATGACCTCTGAAAGGACAGAATAGAGCAGGGTTCAAGTGGAATTCAAGGGGCTTGATAAGATGCCCGGAAAGGTACTCGGAAAAAGGCTCTAACAAATGGACTGATAAAGGGTTGATAAAATGCCTCAACTAAGGACAGGACAAAGGGCGGTTATCATAATGATGCAAATGGCTCAAATAGGAGTGCTGGAAATGGTGGGAGAAAGAGCCTCAGAAAGGGCATAGGAGACCGCCTGGGGGGTAACCCCGGGCTAAGGGAGGTAGGCAGATTTCGGCACTTTTTCAGTAAGTTTATGACAAAAAATGGGTTAAATATAGCGAGCAATGGTATAAAAAAGGGCAAAAGTAATAGTTTTCAGCCCGATGTTTTAAGTTGTGCTGATGCAAGTTATTGAAAATCAATGCAATAATTCATTCCATCCCGATGGCTGGATTTTTTAACCTTCAGGTTAAATTTTGGCGCTGGTTCAGGGAAAAACCCGGGTTATTGCCGGGTGAAAATAATCTCAAGCGAGGAAATTAGTTAATCCGCTTAACCAGCAGGAGGTCATCTTTATGTATGGTTCTGATTCGGTCTTTATCTCATTTTTAATATTTTAGTGGTAATTGGTTCGGGTTTCTGTTCTACGGTCAGCCGGCAGATATAAACTCCAGCCGGGCATGGAGTTCCAGATTCATCAGTTCCATTCCAGGTGATGCCGTTACTGACATTAGAAAACCTGCGAACCGGTCTGCCGGTGGCATCATAGACGATAACATCAGCACAGGCTCTTTGCGGGCTCCAGACCAGTTTCGTTTTACCAGAAAATATCGGCGGTGAGGCAAAAAATTCGGAAGAAACGGGAAGCATTGCCATTTCATTAATTCCAACCTGAGCGACCGGAATAATGGTATCGTAAGGATAGAGGTTATGACCGGTCACCACGAGGCGCATTCTGCCGGTGTCAGGCGGAGCGATGGAAAATGTTATTGCACCGGAACTGTCGGTGTAGCCATAATCATAAATTGACGGTTCCATTGATACACAGACCAAGGCGTTGGGAAAAGGCTGGGTATCAAGGAAAACGGTAACGGTTAACTCCTGCTCTCCTGGGGGGATGACTTCAGGACAAAGGACTTGAGGTAGGTGCGGGGTGTCAGTCCAGATGTCAAGGTCAGGGTCGCCAAGCAGGTTGAAGCCGCGATACTCAGCAGCATCGCCAAATGCCCGATAGAGGGAGTCTTTGGCTCTAATCATCGCCTGACCAAGCCGGTATTTCTCCTCCTGAAATACCGCCTTGAAAAAGGCACGGGCAACCGCGCTGCGCTTGCGCACAGTGGTGGTGCTGGATTGAAGGGAGTGGGTGTTGCCAAAGAATGCGACCGCGCCATTCGGGTTATCAGGTGTGCCGGTTTTAAGCCATGCCTCGCCGACCATTGATTCACCCGGTGCGAGAGTCATCGTTTCGCAGGTAATGGAAAGAATGATGGGCAGTTTATTGCCGTTGTTGGTCTGGGCAGGATTGACCGCAAACGGGGTATACCAGTTGCCGACCCCGGTTCCGCGATACAGGACCATTGCTGTGCCATTGGTAACCGAGTTGACCACATCGGTGGCGGTATTGCCCCGAAGCCGGGAGAGGGAGTCACAACTTAAAAAATTACTGGCAGCAATCCGGACATCATTCCAGTAAATGGTGTCATCCGGGTCTGGTTGCTGGTCGCCTTCCCGAACCACCGCAGTCAGTTTTCTCAGCCAGAGGGTGTCAGTTAAATCCGGGTAGCGCTCATAGGCAAGGGTTTTGGCAACCATCACACTGCACTGGCGGGCGCTTTTGGCAGGAAATCTACCAACCGGAATGTCGATAAACATATCATTATTCATATCACCATAGAAATTATCGGAATAGTATGACCAGCCCCCTTGAATCCGGTAATAACGGGCAGGCAGGGAACCGGGCGAACCGACCAGCAGGACATATTCGGGTGGGACCGGCCAGTTGTAATAGGCGTTGCGGATATAGTTTTTTATAGACGCAGTATCGCTGCCGCCAATATCAGAGAGTGTTACCACCCGGCATTGCATTCCGGAATAATGCTTCCATTCAGCAAGGGGCTTGACTGCTGGTGCCAGCGCATCGGTGCTGATTATCAGATACCTTGCCCCTTCATCCGCAAAGACAAGGGCAAAAAGGGCAAAGAGCAATGGCACTAACTTACTTTTCATTTATCACTCCTTTTGTTTGTGCAACTAGGTTCACGCTGATAAATTATATCTCTTGAACAGTGGTTGTCAAATGTGTATTATGGGAAGATGCGGTCGGTTAAAAAGAGCAAAGCAGGGGAAATCGGTGTCGGATTTATCGGTTTCGGCAGGGTCGGCAGCGTGCTGGCGGTCAACTGCAGCCGGCTGGGTTATAGGATTTGCGGGTTTTATGATACCAATCGGGCAAGACGGCGTCATCCTGAGCAGGTGGCAGGGGTAAAAGGGGTGAGAATTGACCGGCTGGTTAAAGAGAGCAGCATCCTTTTTCTGACCGTTCCGGACCAGGCGATTAAACCGGTTTACAGAAAAATAAGGCGCCGGCTCAGACCCCAGACGATTGTGGTTCATTGCGCCGGGTCGTTCGGGGTTGAGGTGTTTGACGCTGCCCGTGAGTATGGGCTGGAGACGCTTGCCCTGCATCCGATTCAGACCCTGGTCGGTCCGAAACAGGGGTTGGCGGTTCTACCAGGAAGTTATTTTGCTCTGGACGGGACAAAGGCAGGGCTAAAGTTTGGCCGAAAGCTGGTCCGGCAGTTAAGGGGCAGGGTGATACTGGTACCAGGCAAGGACCGGCCGCTTTATCACGCAATGTGTGTTTTTGCCTCCAATTTCATTAACGGGCTTCTGGAAGCGGCAGAGGAAATCGGCAAAAAACTGGGGTTTTCCAGAAGGCAGACGATAGCAATGCTTCTGCCGCTGATTAAATCAACCTTAAATAACATCAGGGAAAGGGGCGCACTTGCCAGCCTGACCGGACCGGTAAAAAGGGGAGACCGAAAGACCGTTGCCCGGCATATCCAGGCGTTGAAGGAAAATATTCCCGAACTTGTGCCCGTATATCGGACTTTGACCAGGCGACTGAAGGTGATATTGAAACAGGAAAACAAAGGGAGCAGGAGATGAAACTACGGTGCAGGTTGTTGGTATTGATGGCCATCCTGTTTTTGCTGTTCTGTGCCAAGAAGATGCTGCCACCCAGCCCGGACCGATTTCCGCCCCATCTGATTGAGACGAATCCAAGAAGCCGGGTTCAACTGGAACTGGTTTTTGATGAGGATATTAACCCGGGCCAACTGGTGCCGGAAAGTCTGCAGATTACCGGACTCTCTATCCGCGGGGTTTCTCTGGGCAGGCAAAGGTCAAGGGTGCTGGTCTGGACCGAGCCGCAGCAAAGGCAGTGGTATTCAGTCAAGGGAGTGGTATGGGACTTAGCGGGCAATGCCGGCAGGTTTCGGGCCGGGTTTCAGGGTTCGGGTCGGATTGATACAATCGCCCCCCGGATTACTTCAATTCTGCCTGCACCAGGAACTGCCGGTCTTTTCCGGGGCATCAGGATAGTGGTGCGCTTCAGCGAACCGGTTGATACCACCCTGCCTTTGAACTACATTATTGTGCCCAGGGATGTTGAGAGTTTGTTTGTCCGTTCCTGGGGCCCGGACTGGCAGGAGGTCAGGTTTTTGTGTCGGGACTCGCTCTTCGGAGCAGAATATTATTTTCTGCTTTTACCCGGGATGCAGGATTTGGAAGGCAACCGATGCCTGACACCGGCCTGGACCTATTTCAGTTCAGATTCGGTTTTTGAAGGGGTCCGGGTGCGGGGCAGGGTTTCGGGCCTTGAACCGGGGCGGACAATTGGTGTGGTCCTTTTCAATCAGGAACAAACCGTGGCAGTGGCGCCGGTTTTGAGCGACGGCTCTTTTAACCTAAAACTGGGCAGCGGTGATTACTCGGTTTTCGGGGTTGGTGATACCAATGGTGATGGCCTGGTTGACAGAAGGAGCGGTCTGGTCCAGTTCAATACTGCGGTTGAGAGTCTTCTGCTCTTTTTTTCTCCGGAATCTCTGCCCAGGTTGATAAATGATTATCTTTATTAGCGGTCTGCTGCTGGTGCTGGCGGTGTTAAGTTATCGGCACCAGTTTGGTCCGAAAGGGAGCAGATGGCTATTTGTCCTGCGGTTGCTGGTCATTGTTCTTTTGCTCTTTGTTCTGACCGGACAGGTAATCAGACTGGTTTTAAAAGAGCGCCCCAGGCGGGTGGTAATACTTGTGGACCGCTCATTGAGTATGAGTGCAGCCGCAAGTGACAGTCTGGTTTTTCAGAAGGCTCTTGAAATCAAACGCAACCTAAATAAAGGGTTGAACCCGGAGTTGTGGGTATTCGGCGATAGTGTATGTCCTGCCGGGTCAAAGACCACCGCGCAGTTTTCCGAGCAAACAAGGCTGGGCAAGGCACTATCGGTCATAGGCAGGACAAAACCAGCTGCCTTGCTATTGTTAAGCGATGGACAGGATAACGGTGAAATTGACCCGGTTGAGGCGGTGAAGATGTCAGGGATGCCGGTCTATGCGGTCGGGTTTGGTTCTGAATTGGGGCGCAACCTCAGTTTGACCGATGTGGAGACGCCGGCAACGGTTTATGCCGGTGACACCATTAATCTCCGGGTGCGGCTACTCTCAGCAGGTTTTTTAAAGGGCGAGCAGGTGCGGCTGTTCGCGGGTGAGGCGGTGAAGCCGGTGGTTTTAGATGCCGGTATTTCTGAACAGGAGGTTGAGTTCCAAATGTCATTCAATCAGCCCGGAAGGAGGCAGGTCCTGGTCAGGGCCGAGAGTTTAGCCAATGAGTTGAGTTATCTTGACAATCATCGGACCGTGGTGATTGATGTCAAGCCGGCAAGGGTAAACGTAGTTTATATCACCAATCACCCCGGACCTGAAACCAGGTTCATCCTGAACACCCTGAGAAAAAACCCGCGGCTAACGGTCAGGAAACTGGTTGCCACCGATGGTGGTTTGAAAGGGGAACCCGGCCGTGCCGATGTGTTTCTGCTTGATGGGGTGGAGGAAAAGCCGGGTGATGCTATTTTCTGGCAGCAGTTGGCGCAGACCGTCCAAGCCGGTGCCGGGCTTTTTGTCATCGCCGGACCCGATTTCCGACCGGGCAGTGAACTGAATGGTCTTTTGCCGGTAAAGGAAAAGGATGTGAAAAAGGGGACATTCACTCCCCGGATTGGTGCTGGAGCGGCTCTTTTAGACTGGTTTGAAACTGATAAGATTGACCTCAGTGATGTTCCCCCTTTTGCCGGAATGGCTGCGGGTCAGCCCAGGGATGAGAAAACAGTTGTCTGGCTTGAGGCGCAAGAAAATGGCCTGCCGCTTTTACTCGCAGGCCGGGCAAATAAAGGCAGGGTGGTATATCTTGGTGCCTGGCCCATCTGGCGCTGGTGTTTTCTGCCCGATTTCCCCCTGGAAAAGGAGACACCGCTTGAGATTCTGCTTAACGGAGTGTGCCGCTATCTTTCTGAGCCGGATACGGTTCAGTTCCGGCTTGAAACCGATGCGCCCGCATATCTGAGCGGTGAACCGGTGCGGTTGAAGTTATTTGCCCGCAGGCCCGATGGTACACCCTGGCAGGGTCTTGATGTCAGATTCAATCTAAATGTAGAGGCGCAAGCAAAATCGCTGGTTCCGGCAGTTCCGATGCTTGAGAAGGGTGAGGGCAGATATGAGGCCAAGATAAACGGGCTTCTGCCCGGTGAGCATTATGCTGACCTAATAGTAAGGGACGGGGATAAGATTGTCGGCAGGGCAAAGGTGGGGTTTTCGGTTCTGGAGCAGAGCAGGGAGCAGTTACGGCTCGGGCTGAACCGCGGGCTGCTGGTCCGGCTGGCTGAGGTGAGCGGCGGCTGGTTTGTCCGGGCAGAGAGTCTCAGTTCAGGTCATATTGCCCAAATTACCCCCCGGGTTTATGAGCGTCAAATTGTTCTTGACCCGAGACGATTACCCTGGTGGTTTGGACTGATTGCGGTGCTTTATAGCCTGGAACTGGTGCTGAGGCGAAAGCGGGGGCTCTACTAATTGGCAAAGGTAAAGGAAGGTATGAAGACTCAATCACTTCACAAATTACCTGTTTGGGCTTGGTTGGTTTTAATTCTTCTCCCGACCGTAATTTATGCCGGCCTGCCTGCGGCAGGTGGCACAGCCACTGCCGGGGAGCGAATCGCCTGCTGGCTTAATGCCCGGGGACTCAGCCCGCAACTGGTGGTTTTCCTGATTGCGATGTTGCCGATTGTTGAGTTGCGGGGGGCGGTGCCGGCTGGCAACAACCTGTTTCATCTGCCGCTATCAGAAACACTGCTGTTGTCAATATTGGGCAATATGGTGCCGATCGTGCTTGTCCTACTTCTATTAGAAAAGATGGTGAAATGGCTCGGCAATTTTTCGGCCTGTCGGCGCTTTTTTGACTGGCTCTTTGTCAGAACCAGAAAAAGGAGCGGTGTAATCCAGCGGTTTGAGTTCTGGGGACTGGTCATATTTGTTGGCATTCCCTTACCGATGACCGGTGCCTGGACCGGTTCCATCGCTGCGGTTCTGCTCGGGCTGTCTTACTGGCGGGCACTTTTCGGGATTTTTCTTGGGGTGCTCCTGGCAGCGGTAATCGTTACCAGTCTTGCGCTCCTGAAATGGTGGGGAGCGCTTATTGCCGGGGTGGTCCTGACCGGTCTCTTAATTCAGCAGGCACTGGCAGCGAAAAAAAGGCGACCAGGAGTTAATAGATAGTCAATGCCGGGCTAATATTTTGCCGAGGTTTAAAACTATCAAGCGGAATCAGGGTTTCAGTCTTGAAGTCGTAGATATAGGCTGAACGGTCCGGAAACATTCTCAGGAATCTTTGGTTCTCCCCGGTTCCCAGGTCCCGGGGAAAGATGACGTCGCCCTTTAAAAAGGGGTCGTTAAATATGAATGCCGAAGTGTAGTCAAAACTGCCGGTGGTTTCATCGGTATGAATAAACACAACCGCATTGTGAATTTTTGCCCGTTGCACAGAATAGGCGATTTTCGGAGTTTCACCCCATCTGCCTGAGGACAGATAAGTAAAGGTGGTGGGTATGTAGATAAGAAGGGAGTAGAGGATTAGAAAGGGGATGGCACGCAAGGTAAAGTCATTGCCTAACCAGGGGTTTGTTCTGCCTTTACCCGTTTGGCTGATGCCAATTGCACCGGTGATGATAAAAAAAGGTAGCGCCTCACTGTAGTATTTTGGGCCCCAGGGGGTGATGCCGTGAAACCAGTAAAGGGAATAGGCGATAAAAAGGCCTGCCGCAGGTAGCCAGAGTAAAAGATGTCTATAATAGCCTCTGGTGCCCAGGCCGAGAATCAGAAATGTTAGCGAAAGAAAAGCCCAGCCAAAGAGGTGCAGGTTAAGGACAAACAGATTGTAAAGCAGGTTAATAACAAGTTTGAGTGGCGAATGGCCCGGGAGGTTAAAGGTTGGTGCGCCGATGCCAGCGCCGAACCCGAGTTGGTGATATCTGCCGAATAATTGATAGGGAAAGGTGAGGAAACTGCCGGTTAGCGCCCGGTTGTAAAGGAGGTGAAGGAGAACCATTAATAGACCGCCCAAAAGAAATGGCAATAACGAGTTGCGGATTTTAAAAAGGGCGATGATGATCAAGGGAATGCCAATACCGATGGCAGTCCAGGGTCTGGTTAGAAAAACCATCCCTAAACTCAGACCCGAAACTAAAGCCCAGATTTTCCTGGTGAACGAGTTTTTTTCATCCGTCGTTCTTTTTGTGGCTTTGAGCAGACTGAAAAGGGCAAGGAGGGTGAAAAATGTTGAGGAGATGTGGAACTCTTGTGAGCCGAATAGGAGGAGCATAAATGGTGAGGTGGCAGCAAGCAGCAGGCTCAGTCTTGCAATTCTGGGGTCGGTATATTTTTCGGCGAACAGATAAAGGAGAAAGAGGGCGATTGTTCCTAAGACCGGTCCGGTAAGGTAGGTGATGCCGAGCAAATAAAAGGGCAGCAACAAAATGGAGTGTCCAGGTGAGGTATAGGAGAACCATTTGCCGTTATGGACGATGGTAGGGGTGAAAAAGAAACGGAAATCAAATGGGGCCGGGGCAAAGAGTTTGCCCTGGGCAAAGATTTTAGTCTGGAAATAGGGCCAGACCGCATCCCCTTTGGGAATCTTGTGATATGCGAACAGGGCAACAATCAAGGTCACAGAGGCAAAAAAGGCAAGGCTCAAGAAAACGGGCAGGGGTTTGTTGAACCACCACTCTTTTATGTTCTTTAAAACCCGAATCATCCCGGTGGTTTTGCTGAACTCCAGCCAGAGAAAGAAGAGGGGCAGGGCGGAAACTGCCCTTAGAAACTGCCTGATATACAGGCTGATGACCGGGTTTTTAAAGAAAGGGCTGAGATTGAGCAGGCGGTCGCCGAAGAGAATGATTGCGAGTGAGAGAAGGGATGTGGTAATAACGAAAACAAGACCGATGAGGCGGGGCCAGAGACCGGAGGGGTGGTGGTCATTCGCCATTTGCCAATTCCCCGAACATAATAAATATTATATTTTCCCTGGGCGCAATCAACAGTTGAACCATCTTTTACCGGTGGTATAATTTAGAATAACTTAATGGCTAAGATTCAGCCGCCAAAACCCCTTTCGATAATCTTTGTCAATTACAATTCCAGCGAACTGTTGAGCCGGGCACTGGACACGCTTGAGCAGGAGGAGGGGGCTGGACTGGACATTGAATTGATTGTTGTTGATAATGGTTCTAATGACCGGAGACACCTCAGGGATTTATGCCTTCGGCGCGGGGTCCGGCTGGTGCTCTTGAAAAGAAATCTTGGCTATGGGGCAGCGGCAAACCGCGGCTTTCATTATGCCCGGGGAAGATATGTGGCAGTTGCCAACCCGGATATAACATTTTTACCGAGGGCACTGAGCCAACTGGTTCATTTTCTGGAGACGAACCCTGAAGCCGGAGTGGTTTCCCCGCAACTGCTTTATCCGGACCGCAAGCCCCAGCCCTCCTGCCGCCGGCTGCCAAAACTGCGCTATGTTTTTGCTGGCAGGCGTTCACCATTAGTCCAACTGTTTCCCAATTATGCACCAGCCCGGGAGTTTCTCTATGCTGAGCTCTGGGAGGCAAAATCACCGGTCGAGGTGGAGGCGGTAATTGGCACGCTGATGGTATTCCGCCGAGCGGCATTCGAATCGGTAAAGGGCTTTGACGAAGCGTTCTTTATGTTTGCCGAGGATTTAGACATCTGCCAGCGCCTGCGGGAACAGGGCTGGAAGGTTTTCCTTGAGCCGCGGGCGCGGGTTGTCCATGAGTACGGCGGCGTGCGCAGGCACTGGCGCCGCTTTTCTGAGTTTCAGCGGGTAAAAGGGCTCTGCCGTTTTTTTACCCGGCGCAAGAAGAGGCTGGCCCGGCTTCTTTTGACCATTGGCTTTGCCGGTTATTATTTTCTGCTTGAGGCGGCGGGTCTGTGCGGGCTGGGTGAGTTGGAATATTCCTGGTCCAAGTCCGGTTGCCCGAGGCGCTGATGCGACGGTTAAAGGGAATATTTATTGTCGTCCTGCTAATTGCGGCAGATATTTTTGCGATGCTGGGCAGTTATTTTCTTGGTTATCTGGTGCGTGCGCTGTTGAGCGGCGGTTCGCTGTCCGGTGCGGTTTCGCCCGGAACGCTATTGAGCCGGGTATTTTTGCTTCTGATCTATCCCTTTGTCTTTGCCTATGAGGGTCTTTATACCAAGCGCCTGACCGACTGGGAGGAGCGCCGGCGCTGCCTGAGAGGGGTGGTGATTGGCAGTGCGCTTTTGACCATCCTTTTGTTTATGCTCAGGATTTTGATTGTGTCCCGGCTGGTTGTTCTGCTGACGGTGCCGTTCGGGGTTGTGCTGGTGCCGCTGGTGCGGACATTGCTCAAACGGCTGCTGGTCAGAGTAAGATTGTTCCAGCAGCCTCTGGTAATCATCGGCACCGGGCAGGCAAGCCGCTTACTTGAGACAGAACTATTAAGACACCGGACAATGGGTTATTCAATTGTCAAGCAGATCAGCCGTGAGCGGCAAGAGGATGATATTACCGAACTCTTAAATAAAACCGAAATCCCAGGCGGGGCAAAGGTGTTTGTCATTTCCGACTCCTTTACCGACGAGGAACTAAAGGCGATATTTGCCTTTGCTGAACAGCGGTTTGGCGAATTGATGGTTCTCCCCAATGCCGGGCTCCTGGCGCGGTCGGCGGCTGAGGTTGAGCAGATTGGCACTCTTCTGGTTTTGAAATATCGCTACAACCTCTTAAGGCCGCTTAACATCTGGACCAAAATGGTCTTTGAATTCCTGTTCAGTTTGTTTTTGATGGTTTTGCTTTTACCGGTTTTCGGGCTGCTGGCGCTGCTGGTAAAACTGTCATCGCCCGGACCGGTCTTTTTCCGCCAGCTCCGCATCGGCAAAGGCGGAAGGGTATTTACCTGCCTTAAATTCCGGACGATGTATCAGGATGCCGAAGCGCGGTTAAGCGAGATTTTAGAGCAAAACCCGGCGGTCCGCAAGGAGTGGGAAAATTATGCCCGCATCACGAACGACCCGCGCATAACTCCGCTCGGCAGATTCCTGCGCCGTTTCAGCCTGGATGAATTACCGCAACTCATCAATGTGATCAGAGGAGAGATGGCGGTCGTCGGACCAAGACCTTATCTGACCAGTGAGTTAGAGCGGGTGGGCAGAAATCTATCAACCATCGTCCGGGTGCGGCCGGGAATGACCGGGCTCTGGCAGGTTTCCGGCCGGGCAGATTTACCATTTCAGGAACGGATGCTGCTTGATGAGCACTACATCAGAAACTGGTCATTATGGCTGGATTGGACAATTCTGGTCCGGACGGTCAAGGCGGTTCTGACCGGCAGGGGTGCCTATTGATGGTTCATAGTCCTGAAAACTGGGAATCTGGAACTAAGAGCAGGGAACTGCTCGGAGAAGGTTGACCGGAGGGCCGGGTGCGGATAATATGAGCAAAAGCAGATGACAACTCTACTGACATTTTTCCTCTTTGCCGGTCATTTTGCCGGCTGGCAGACTTATACCAACACCAACACCCTGAACGATATCTGCGGGGATGAAATAACTCTGAATATTGCCACGGCAGGCGGGGTGGTTCAATTGGAAACTAGACCCCAGCCTCAGGTGAAGAGAACTTTTGTCCATACCGATGGCTTAGGTGTGAACCGCTGCCTTGGTATTGCTCAGGACCAGGAGGGTAATCTCTGGGTGGGAACGGACGGTGCCGGTTTGGCAGTGATTCCCAAAGATTCCAGCCGGGCGCTTTTATATCGGCAGAACGAGCTGCCCTTAAGGGTCCGGCTGGTTACTGGGGACAGCAACCGGATTCTTTTGGGCACCGACCAGGGATTTTTTGTGCTTAATCTGCAGGGAACCCCGCTCAATTTCGCCGACGATGTGATTGAGCATTATAACTATGCCCGGGTGCGAGAACTTTTGAGTGACCGGATTCTCTCCCTATTAGTCACCGGTTCCCAGTCCCCGGTTTCCAAATCTTCAAACCAAGAACCAAGAACCGAGAACCGAGAACCAATTTACTGGATTGGCACAAACCAGGGGCTGGTCTGCGTTGACAGGTCATTTTCCCGCTGGCGCTCATTCCGGCGACCCCTGGGCGATTCGGTTTCCGGCCTGGCAAGCCTGCCGGACTCAAGGATTGTTGCCGGCACTGAATCGGGGTTGATTATCGGTGATACCAATGGTTTTCAGCCGCTGCTGACATTTAGCCAGCGGAAGGCGGTGCGGGATATGGCAGTGAGCGGTTATGATATCTATGTTGCGACCGCTGAAACACTGTTCAAGGTTGATACCAGTGGCTCGGTGCAGCCGGTTCTGGTCGGTGACATACGGACGCTCTTTATTGGCGAGACATTTTGGGTCGGGCTGGGTGGTGAAGAGACCTGGGGCTGGGGTTTACGATTCCTGCGCAGCGGTCAGTCCTGGGAATCATTTTACTTTCCCTGCCTCTCCTCAAGTGAAATAAGCGATTGTGCATTTGGCAAAGACGCAAGTGTTTACATTGGTCATAACTCAGCCTGGGTCTCGCGGATAATGCCCGACTCAACCATCCGGGTTCTTACTTCACCACTACCCCATGTGGTGCAGGTCAGATGCGACTCCAAGGGCAGGCTGTGGTTCAGCCATTTCTCCTATGCCGGTGGGGTCAGCGTATATGACCCGATGGCAGATACCTGGGGTTTTATTCAATGGGGGGCATCAACCAGGCGCAATGTCTGTCAGGCTTTCGGACTGGACCGGTTTGATACCAAATGGGTCTTCAATATGAGTGGGGCGGTGGTGGCGATTGATTCCGGTGGCAGACAGCAGGAGTTTTATCTGCCCGAACTGGTCCCGCCGAGCGGCGGTTCCTATGAGTTTGCCTTTGACGGGCACAACCGGGTCTGGCTCGGATTATCCAACGGGCTCGAGGAGTTTGATTACGGCGGAACACTCTTTGACCAGAGCGACGACCGTCACATCCTCCACAGTGCCGGACTGCCAGCAACTGAGGTTCGTTCGGTTGCAGTTGACCCCCAGGACCGGGTCTGGGTTGCCACACCCCAGGGCGGTGCGATGTGGAATGGTTCCTCATTCCAGGTCTGGACAACTCAAAACAGCCCTCTGCTTTCCAATAATCTTTACCGGGTCAGGGTTGACGGTGCGGGAAGGGTCTGGTTTCTCTCTGATTTGGGCTTGTCAATATTTGATGTCGCAACCCAGCGCTGGACAAATTACACCGCCCAGAACAGCGGGATGATTCCTAACCCGCAGAGTTTGACCGGCTTCTACACCACCCTGGCGCTGGATGAAACACAGGGGAGAGCAGGGGTTGGAACGCTGCGGGGGTTTTCCTTATGGACCTATGCCCAGGCGCCGGATACCACCTTAACCGGGCTTAAGGTTTTTCCTAACCCCTGCATCCTCGGCGTCCACACCGGCGTGGTGATTGATGGCCTGCCTAAAGATGCCCGTGTCAGGATTTATACCCTCAGCGGTCAGCCGGTAGCAGATTTGCCAGTCGAAACGAGTTTGGGCAGGGCTGCCTGGGTACTAACAAATAACAAAACGGTAGCGAGCGGGATTTACATCGTCGTTGCCATAAGCAGCAAAGGGGTGCGGACACAGCGATTTGCGCTTGTTCGCCCCTGAGTTCTAAAACTTAACCTCCTGAATAATGTTAAAAGGACAGAAAACTATTGCTGCTTTGCTGGCCGCCGATTGCGGGGACGATGCGCCCGGTTATCCTCGTCAGCAAACTCCTCCATACAGGAGTCATAATACTGACACTGAGAGCAGCATTCGTCATTCAGTTTTCCCTTAGTCCGGCACAATTCATAGCCGGCACAGGCACGACAACACATAGGGTCAAGCCTCCTTGTCATTCATCATTTGCCAATTTCCCAATGCCCAATCTCGGAGATAGATCTTCATCCCTTAATTCCTTTCTCCCTTCATCTGGGGTTTGGGAATTGGGGGTCTGTTTAGAATTCAGTGCCTTGAAATCAGAATTTACCAACCTCATTGTTCATTAGCCGCTTTGCTAACAGGGGGATGCGTGACCAGCAGGATGAGTTCCCGGGCCAGTTCAGCAACGATAGCGGCACCGGCACCTGCGGTCAGATTGCGCGGGCAGAATTCCACCAGGTCGCAACCGATGATGTCAAGTCCGGCGAGCCCGGCCAGGGCGCGGACAAGTTCTGAATAAGAGCAGCCGCCCGGTTGAGGGGTCTGGACATCGGGCATTACACCCGGGTCGAGGACATCAAGGTCTAAGGTGATGTAAACGGGTCGCCGGCTGATTTTTGTCCGGATTTCCTTTATTGGTGCGCTGACTTCAAACGGGTAGAGGTTGGGAGTGGTCAGTTCTGAGGCGCAGGAAAATGAGCGGATACCCAGTTGAAATAGGTTTGCTCTCGGAATAAACTCCAGGACCCGGCGCATAGCAGTGGCGTGGGAGAATTTTTCTCCTAAAAACTCATCCCGCAGGTCAGAATGGGCATCAAAGTGAATGCAGCACAGGTCAGGAAAGGTTTTGACCAGTTCGGCAATTATGAACGGGGTAATGGAATGTTCACCGCCAATGGCAAGTTGTTTCTTGCCCGTCAGGTAGGTTGAGCGGGTGGTCGCTTGGATAAGTTCAGCCGGGGCCCGGGGGTCTTCAAAGGTGAAGGCAAGGTCACCGGCATCATAGACCCGCACCTCGGCAACATCCTTGTTCTGATACGGACTGAACGACTCAATATTTTCCACTCCGATTCTGCCGACCGCAGGCCCGAATCTGGTTCCGGGAATAAAGGAACTGGTGCGGTCAAGGGGCATGCCGATGACTACCACCTGGGCAGAGGCATATTCAGAATTGGCAAAATAAGATGCCATCAAGGCAGATTAGCATAAAGATTTAAGCCCTTCTGTCAATATCGGTCATTCATATCAAGGCGAGTGGCAAGTTGTCCGCAACCGGCCAGGATGGAACTGCCTTTGGATTTACGGATCGTAACTGCCGGCAGAAGCGGATAAAGGGTGCGGGCAAACTGCCGGAGGTTTTCAGCACTCGGCGGCTGGAAATCAGACCCGGGGAACGGGTTAAATGGAATCAGATTCACCTTGCAGGGGATGTTTTTGACCAGCCGGGCAAGGCGGTCAATATCTTCCGTCAGGTTGTTAACACCGTTGATAAGGACATATTCAAATGTCACCCGGCGTCCGGTTTTTTTTATGTATTCCCGGACCGCAGCGAGCAGGGTCTTCAATGGGTAGCGCCGGTTAATGGGCATAAGTTGAGAGCGGGTGCTGTCGCTGGTGGCATTGAGCGAGACCGCCAGCCTGACCTGCCGGGGAAACCCGGCAAGGCGCAGAATGCCTTCCGGAATGCCGGCGGTGGATATGGTTATGCGCCGGGCACCGATTCTCAGTCCGTAATCGGAGTTAATCACCTGAACCGCCCTGAGGACCTCATCAAGGTTTAACAGTGGCTCGCCCATCCCCATAAAGACAATGTTCGTGGGCTGAACCCCAGTTAATCTGGCAAGCACCTGAATCTGGTTAACAATCTCAAACCATTTGAGGTTACGCTTGAACCCTGATCGGGCGGTGGCGCAGAACCGGCACCCCAGGCTGCAGCCAGCCTGGGTGGAGACGCAGACGGTGCGCCGGTTCTGGTCGAAGAGCAAAACCGATTCAATCAGATTCCCGTCCTCAAGCCGGAATGTGCATTTGGTGGTCTGGTCCGGGCTGGAGATGGTGCGCACCGACTGCAGTCGGCTGATATAGAATCGCTCGGCAAGTTGGGAGCGAAACTGTTTGCTCAGATTGGTCATCTGGTCAAAACTCTCGGCATCCTTCTGCCAGAGCCATTGAAAAATCTGTTGGGGACGGTAACCTTCCCAGCCCATTTCTTCTGCTAGCCGGGTCAGTTCTTCAAGGGTAAATGCCTTTATGTTAATCATCGGTTATTCCGGTCTGGTGGCGACATTCAGAACCAGTCCGAGCATCGCCATTGACACAACAAAGGAGGAACCGCCATAACTGATGAAGGGAAGGGTGATGCCGGTAATCGGCAAAAGCCCTAAGAGCATGCCAATGTTGACAAAGGTCTGATACCCTAAAGTCGCGGCAAAACCGATGCAGAGCAAGGCGCCGTTCTGGTCCCGGCTGTGATAAGCAACCCGAAGGATACGGTAAATAAGGATATTGAACAGGACGAGCAAAAAAAGCGAGCCGATTAAGCCAGACTCTTCAGCAATGCAGGAGAAGATGAAATCGGTATGCCGATTGGGTAAAAAGCCCAGCCGTTTCTGGGTTCCCTGCAGATAACCCTTGCCGAAAATCCTGCCCGAGCCGATGGCAATCTGGGATTGAATTGCGTTCCAGCCCAGACCATGGGGGTCAAACCAGGGTGCAAAGAAACTCAAAATCCGCTGTCTTTGATACCCCTTGAGCAGGGAGAGAACAAACGGCGAGAGAAGCCCGAAGACCGAACTCACCCCCAGGGCGGCGATTGCCCGCAGGACCCGCATCCGGATAAAGACAATGATGGCAAGAATGGCAAAAAAGGGCACCCAGAGATAGAGAGAAAATCCGGCGGCAAAGGAAAGCAACGGAATGTATAAAAGCAATATGTACAATGGTTTCAGACCCTGCCAGTAGAGCATTGCGGCAAAGGCGGCAAGAAACAGCAGTGCGGTGCTCAAATCCGGTTCCGCAAGGATTAAGAGGGTTGGCAGGATGACAATCATCACAGGCCCGGCAAGGCTCCGAAAGTCAAATTTTATTTCCCGTTTATAACTCAGATACTTGGCAAGCATCAAAACCGTGCTTAACTTGGCAAACTCGGAAGGCTGGAAGGTGAACGAGCCGATTGCAAACCACCGTCTGGCGCCGGGTCCGGTGCCGAAAATCAGGACCGCAACCAGAAGAAACAGGGAGAGAGCATACAGGGCTTCAGTCAGGCCGTAGATGATGCGCCGCGGGCAAAAAAGGGCCGCAATTAGCGTCAGGGTACCGACCGGAAGGAACACCAGTTGGCGCAAGAGATATTTCATACCGGCCGCAGAATAGATGGCAAGACAGCCGGCAGCAATCAGCAGGATAGCAGTCACAATCAGAACTGGTTCAGTCCGCCTCATCATTGCCAATTTCCCAATGTCCAATTTTGGAATTGATCATTTGGCATTCGTCATTTGCCATTTTCCTTTCAGAACTGGTCATTTGGCTTCGTCATTCGCCACTTTCCTCTACCTCAACCTGCTGTTCTGCCAGTAGGTGCGGACCAGTTCGCCGACAATCGGTGCAGCGATTGCGCCGCCATGACCGGCATTTTCCACGATGACCGCAAACACAACCTCAGGGTTTTCAGCGGGCGCATAGCCAACAAACCAAGCATGGTCGGGCTTGGGAGGGTTCTGAGCGGTTCCGGTTTTGCCCGCGATGGCGAACTCCTCCTGTTGGGCTGCCCGGCCTGTGCCGTATTCAACCACTCTGTTCAAACCGTTTTTGACCGCAGACAGCGCCTGGTGGTCAAGTTTGACCTCAACCTTTTTTTTCTGGGGAACGAACACGGTTCTGCCCGCGGAGTCAACCCGGGCAATAAGATGGGGCTGATAATAACTGCCGTTATTGGCGATGCAACAGTAAGTCAGGGCGAGTTGTAACGGTGTCAAAAGAATTTCACCCTGGCCGATGGCAAAGTTAAGCATCACCCCCTGAGTCCATTTGCCCCGGCCATAGCGCCGGTCAAGAAGTTCACGGGCAGGCAGAGTGCCGGGGTTTTCGCCCGGGATGTCAATGCCTGTTACCTCGCCCAGTCCGAACCGGCGGCAGAATGATATCAGGGTGTCAAGTTTCAGTCGGATTCCCAACTGATAGAAATAGGTGTTGCAGGACTGTTCAATCGCTTCCAGCAGGTTTAATCGACCATGGGCGGTCCAGCACTTGAACTCGCGGTTGCCGAAGCGGAACCGGCCCGTGCAGGGTAAGAGGGTGGTCTGGGGTGTTACCAGTCTCTGTTCAAGTGCCAGTAAGGCAATCAGGGGTTTGAAGGTGCTGCCGGGCGGATAGGCTGAGGAAATGGCACGGTTGTAAAAAGGCTTGGAGGGATTGGAGACCAGCGAATCCCAGCGGGCGGCATTGAGCGGGGAAAGAAATATATTCGGGTCAAATGCCGGACGGGAGACAAGACAGAGAACCTCGCCGGTGCGGATGGAAATACCGATTACCGCAGCCCGTTCATAATCTTCGGTCAGTTCATAGGCGAGGTTCTGAAGTCGATGGTCAATTGTCAGATAGATATCCTTGCCCGGGGTGGCAGGTTCGGCTCTTTTCTCCAACAGCGGTCCGATTTCCCGGCCCCGGACATCCACCTCAACAAACTGCTGACCGTCTTTGCCCCGGAGGAAGTTTTCGTAACTTGCCTCAATGCCGGTTTTGCCGATGTAGTCAAGCCGGCGATAGGATGTGTCCCGGGCAAGTTCCTCCTCGCTTATTTCCCCCAGATACCCGATGGTATGGGCGTAGAGACCCTTAAAAGGGTAGTTGCGCACCGGGTCAACTCGGACAATGACTCCAGGCAGGCGGGAGTTGTTTTCCTCAATTCTAACGATGGTTTTCAGGGGCACATCGCGCAGGATATTGACCGGCGCCGGTAAGGCGGCGATCGGCTCGAGCCGGCGTCTGAGTTGTTCTGCGGGCTGGGAGAGGATACGGCCCAGCAGTTCAATGGCGCTGTCGTTGGTTTCGGTGGGAATCACTGCGACAGTCCAGGACGGTCTGGTATCGGCAAGCAGCACCCCGTTGCGGTCAAATATCCTGCCGCGGGGTGCAGGCAGGACGAATCTTCTAATCCGGTTGCGGTCACTTAACCGGGCATAACGGACCCCGCGCAAAACCTGCAGATAAAAGAGTCGGACCGCAAGCAGGACAAAAAGGGCAAGGGTGACCTGATTGAGCCGTTTGAATTTTAGTTTCACCTCTTCATCCCTAATTTCCAGTTTCCTGTTTCCAGTTCCGACTTCGTCCCCAAATCAAAGAATCCAGCACCCAGAACCGAACTAAAATTGTAATCCATCCCTTAATTCCCTAATCATCAGTTTTTAGTTCCTGATATTATAACTGGCATTTTCCCTGCCTCCGGCTTCGGACCTCCTGGCGATAGAACAACCGGGTTAATACCGGTTCGGCAAATGGGCTTAATATCAGTGTGAGACCGGTGCAGAGGGCAAGGGTCAGCGGCGGTGAGGAACTGCTAACAAGATTTAAGGCCGTCATTTTCAGCATCAGCGCGACGAAGGTAAAGATGACCGGCTGCCAGTGGCTGGAATAGAGCAAGTTGCGCAGGGTTGAGACGCCATAACCGGTCATGGTAAAAATCAAAATCTGGATGCCCAGTGTTCGGGGCGCGATGAGGTCAAAGAGCAGACCGGCAAAAAAACCAAGGCTGGTTGCGGTGGCTTTGTTTTCGTGCCGGGCAAAGACAACGAGCGCCAGCAGGACAAGGTCCGGACCTATGGGCAGAAAACCGGTCTGGAGGAGGAAGAGGATATAAATCAGGACAAAGGCGAAAAATTGGCGCATAGATAATTTTTCTTCATTCCGGGATTCTGATCTCCGCCGGTTTCAGATTCTCAAGCCAGCCTTCGGGTAGAGATTCAGCAGGAATGGCAAGGATGAAGACCTGTTCCAGCCGGGTGATGTTGACAAAGGGCTGAACCGAAACCGGTTTGAAAAGGGCATCAGGTTTATTCTGAACGGTTTTGACTGTGCCGATGTTCAAGCCTTTGGGAAAGATGCCGCCTAACCCGGATGTGATGATGGTGTCACCAGGCTGATAATCGGCATCCGGGCTGACATAGTCAAGGTTCAGGAGGTTTTCTTGTCCCGGGCGTGCCATTGCCAGTTCCCGGGTGCGGCTGTTGAGCACTGCGACCCGAAAATCGGGCTCAAAGATGGTCTGGACCAGTGCCTGATGGGCAGATACGGCGATGACTTTGCCCACTACCCCTTGTGGGGCAAGGGCAACCGAACCGATTCTGACGCCACAGGTTGCACCCCGGCTGACTGTGAGAAATCTCTTTAATGTTCCCAGGTCACGGGCAATGACCGGGGCGGGGATGAGTTTAAGCGCGGCGGCTGGTGCGGTTCCTTGAGAAGGGGGAGAGGATTTCAGCCGGGCATTTTCTAATGCCAGTTGGGCAGCAAGTTGTGCCAGCCGGCGATTCTCAGCACCAAGGCTGGCAACGGTCATTTTTAAAGAGTTGAGCCCGCGCAGGGGCAGAAGCAAAGCCGTGGCAACCGGCGGGGTGATTTTCAGTTTAAAATTAACGGGCAAAAGCAGGATGAGGAGAGAAAAAAGGAGTATGATCCAGCAGATACGGTCCTGAGCAGAACCTAATTTTTTACCCAGCATTGGCGATTGATTTTCCCAGGCACCATTATTTGGTGCGTAAAATCAGTTTCTCGTTCGTCCCAATATTTTCCAGAATCCTGCCCGCGCCCCGGACAACACTTTCCACCGGGTTATCAGCGACATAGACCGGGAGATTTGTTTCCTCTTTGATTAAGTGGTCAAGGCCGCGCAGAAGCGCACCACCACCGCACATATAGATTCCCCGGTCAACTATGTCCGCGGCCAGTTCGGGCGGGGTTTTTTCCAGGGCTTCCCGGACCGCATCAATAATCAGGGATACCGGTTCCTCCAGAGATTCCCGGACCTTGGTTGAGGTGATGCGGATGGTCTTTGGGATTCCGGAAACCAGGTCCCGGCCTTTTACCTCCATCGTTTCTTCACTACCGGTAGCATAGGCAGAGCCAATGGCAATTTTGATACTTTCTGCAGTCTGTTCGCCGATAATCAAATTGTAATTCTTTTTAATATAATTGATTATCGCCTCATCCATCTCATCACCCGCCACCCGGATTGATGCGGCATTAACCACACCGGAGAGTGCCACAACCGCAATTTCGGTGGTGCCGCCGCCAATGTCCACCACCATATTTCCGGTTGGCGCCTCAACCGGCAGGCCCACACCAATTGCCGCAGCAATGGGTTCGGAGACGAGATATATCTCCCGGGCACCTGAAGCCTCAACCGAGTCACGGACGGCCCGTTTCTCCACTTCGGTTATTCCAGAGGGAACGCAGACAATCACCCTGGGACGGACAAAAAGTTTCTTTCTCTGCACCATCCCCAGAAAACTTTTGAGCATTATTTCCACCATGCTGAAGTCGGCAATCACACCGTCCTTCATCGGTCGGATTGCCCGAATTCCCTCCGGTGTTCTACCCAACATCCGCTTGGCTTCCGTGCCAACCGCTACTACCTCATGGGTAACTTCATCAATCGCCACGATGGAAGGTTCGCGCAGGGCAATGCCCTTGCCCCGGACATAAATCAGGGTTGAGGAGGTGCCGAGGTCAATGGCGATGTCATTGATAAAACGCTCGGTGAGCGAGCGGAAGAATGCATTAATGCTCACAGGCATAGCCTAATCTAAATCACATAATAAGTCAAGTTTGTGATAACCTGCTCTTCTCACTTGACTGGCAGGGTTCATTCTCTATAATCGGGTGTTGTTCACAGGTGATTGGATATGAAAATTAAACGTTTTCAACAGAATGGTGTGCTGAGTAAAACAGAACTCAAAGCAAAAGGTCTTCTGCCGTCACCGGCGCGGCTAAAAAATGGGCCGGTGGTTGTGGTGGAGTGCGTGGAAAATATTCCCTGTAATCCCTGCGCCTATGCCTGCCCGCGAAAGGCAATTACCATCAATGGTAACCTGACTGATACGCCCCGGGTTGATTTTGACCGGTGTAATGGCTGCGGTGCCTGCATTGCCCGCTGTCCCGGGCTGGCAATTTTTGTCGTCAATCTGAAGTTTTCTGACCGGGAGGCAACTGTTACCCTGCCCTACGAACTATTGCCCAGGCCTGAATTGGGTGAGCGGGTTTGGGGCCTGGACCGGAGAGGAGAAAAGGTCTGTCCTGCCCGGGTGGTCAGGGTTGTGGACACAAAGGCTTTTGACCATTGTGCATTGGTAACCGTGGCTGTGCCGAAGAGGTTCTGGAATGAGGTCAGAAGCATCAGGCTGAAAAGGTGCGGTTAGATGGTTTTGATTTTGATTCCGGTGCTGATTTTAGGTATTACGCCCCAGTTGCCCATTGCCATCGCCACGACTGATGACGGACTGGCGGTTTTTGCCAATCCGAGCGGGTTGGGAATGAACCGAGGCCTGGAGTTTTATTATCTTTACAACTTTCAACCCCGCACTTTTCTGAACAACAACAGTTTTCTTTTGAGCAGTGGTCCGATTGGCTTTTTTATTGAACCCGAGCCTTTGCGTTATGGTCTGGCACTGGGAATGAGACAGGAGCAGTTTTTGGGCGGCATCCGTTTTGTTCGGGATACGGTTGTTCACTGGGATCTGGGTGCGATGGTGCGGCCCGGCAATTGGCTTTCCCTGGGTGGTGTTTGGCAGGGTTTCAATCATCAATGGGGACGCGTTGGTATTGGTGCCGGATTCCGGCCTTTTGGTTCACGGCTGACCTGTTTTGCCGAGACCTATCTTAACCCGGTTCAGCCGTTTGTCGGTTTTCAGGCTGAGCCGATTCCCGGATTAGAGTTTGCCGGCAGGGTGAGGATTGGTGGTGCCGAAAGGATTCAATTTGTTGCAGGTGTAACTGTCAGTCTGGGCAGGCTTGGATTGGTAATTTGCGGTCTGCCCGAGCCTGCGGAAATGGCTGGACTGGTGCGCATCAGCCAGGAGTTCAGGCATTCGCTTCTTCCTGCGCCACGTGCCTTGCTGGAGATAAACCTGAGTGAGCCGGTTCTGGACCAGAAGCCGGGTTTCAGCCTGATGGGGTTGCCAAGGGTCAGAACAACCTACTCCCTGCTCACGGTTCTGAAAAAGGCGGAAGAGGAGCCAGCGGTCAAGGGAATAATTTTGAAACTGAAAAATGAGGATATGAGTTTTGCCCAGGCACAGGAGTTGCGCATGGCGCTTACTGACCTGAGGCAGCGGGGAAAACAGGTATGGGTCTATGCCCAGGATTTGGGTATGATTGGCTACTACCTCGCCTCTGGTGCTGACCGGGTTATTCTGCACCCGATGGGTGATGTTGTCATACCCGGGGTTGCGCTTCAGTCCGCCTTTCTTAAAGGGGCGCTGGAGAAACTGGGCCTGAAGGTGACCGTTCACCGGCACGGCAGATACAAGAGTGCGGTTGAGGCTTTTACCGAGGATTCAATGAGTGCAGAAAATAAAGAGCAGTTGCAGGCACTGGTTGACGGTTATTATGAAGAGTTTATCCGGGCAGCGAGCCAGGGTCGGGGTCTCAGCGGGGAAAGGATGGAGAGTCTGGTCGGACAGGCATTTTTCCGGGCGGAGATGGCAAAGAGTGCCAGCTTGATTGATACATTTCTCTTTGAGGATGAACTGGACTCAGTGTTCAAAATGGCGTTCCGTTGTGTTCAGAAGATCGAAGAAAAACAACTGGCGAAAAAGAGGGATTTTAATTACCGCTGGGCTGAACCGGCACAGGTGGCGGTGATCTATATCACCGGCAGCATTGTTCAGGGTGAGTCCAAAACCGACTTCATTACCGGTGAGCAGCAGGCCGGCTCCAAAACGCTCTGCCGAGCAATCAGCGATGCCAGCAGGCAAAAGAAGGTCAAGGGGATTTTGCTGCGGGTTGATTCACCGGGTGGCGATGGCATTGCCGCTGATGCCATCTGGCGCGAGGTGGAACTGGTCAGAAGGAAAAAGCCGGTGGTGGTCTCAATGGCAGGATTGGCAGCATCGGGCGGCTATTATGTCGCCTGCAACGCAAACCGGATTTTTGCCCTACCCGGCACCATCACCGGTTCAATCGGCGTGTTCAGTTTAAGGCTGATAACTGAGGGACTGTATAATAAACTGGGAATCAGGCGTCAGGTGGTTAAAAGGGGTGAACACGCCGATGCCCTGACTGATGTCAGGGAATTGACACCGGTTGAGGATTCCATTCTTCAGGACCAGATTGACTGGTTTTATCAGCAGTTTGTGAGCAAGGTGGCAGCAGGAAGAAATCTGAGCTTTGAGCAGGTGGATTCAGTTGCCCAGGGCCGGGTCTGGCTGGGAAGTGATGCCCGGCAACTGGGGCTGGTTGATTCACTGGCTGGGTTTATTGATGCGATTGAATCCTTAAGGGAAAAGGCGGGGCTGGGAAAGGATTATCAGGTGATATTTTATCCCCGGCCCGGAACCGGGCTCGGCACATTGCTGGGCGAAAAGATTGAGGGTCTGCTCTTTAATATCATTAAACGATGAAAAGGTCAAATCGAAAGGGTGCGATTGTCAGGCGGGTGATCGTCTGCCGGTGTGAAGAGATTACTGAAGAAGAGGTGAGAAGGGCAATCCGGGAAGGTTACCATTCGCTTGAAGAGATAAAGCGGGTTTTAAGAACCGGAATGGGACATTGCGGCGGCAGGGGCTGCCTGAGAATAATTGCCCGTTTAATTGAGGAGGAGACCGGCATTCCAGCAGGAAAGCAGAAATTCCCGGTTTCCCGACCGCCATTAAAACCGCTGCCACTGGGGCTATTGGCTTCATATCAGTATGAGCAGAAGAACCGCTGATGCGTTGGTGATTGGCGCGGGCATTATCGGTGCTGCCACCGGTTATTATCTTGCCCGTGAAGGCTTGAAGGTTATCGTGCTGGAACGGAACTTTCCTTGCTCGGGCTCGACCGGCAGGTGCATCGGCGGCATCCGAGCCCAGTTTGCCCACGATTTGACCATCCGGGTGATGCTCAAAAGCATCAGAATGTTTCAGAAACTTGACCAGGAACTGAACGAAGATGTGGAGTGGTATGCCGGTGGTTATCTGTTCCTCGCTTTTGATGAAGAACGAAAGAAATCATTTCTACAGGCTATTGAAATACAAAGAAGATACGGGTTAAAAGTAGATTTTATATCACCGGAGGAGTGCTGCCGGATTGTTCCCGATTTGAATCCGGAAGGTCTGATTGGTGGTGCCTTCTGTCCGACCGATGGTCAGGCAAACCCTTTCAAGGTAACCTATGGCTATCTCAAGGGAATAAGGCGATTGGGTTCAGAGGTTATTAACGGTGCTGAGGTTACTCAGATTAATATCAAGGGTGACCGGGTTGTGTCGGTGGTAACCAGCACCGGCGAAAAGTTCTCTGCGCCGGTTGTTCTCAATGCGGCTGGTCCCTGGGCTGGGGATGTGGCAAGGCTTGCCGGCGTTTTTGTGCCGGTAAAGCCAGACCGGCACGAGGCGCTGGTTACTGAGGCGGTTGAGCGCTGTCTTGAACCGATGCTGGTTGACTACCGGGCGGACGGCTGTTATTTTGTTCAGCATTATGGGACCGGTCATTTCATCGGCTGCTATACCCCGGTGCCGATTGTGCCCGGGCACCGGATTGATGCCTCGGATGAGTTTATTACCGAGATGCCCAGGCGGATGATAAGGCTTTTGCCCAAACTGGCAACCGTCAAGGTCCTCAGGCAATGGGCCGGTTCTTATGAGATGAGCCCGGATGGCAATCCTATCTGTGGAAAAACACCGGTTGATGGGTTTTATGTTGCCTGCGGAATGAGCGGGCACGGGTTTATGTTTGGCCCGGCACTGGGCAAACTGATGCAAGAACTGATTACAACCGGCACGCCCTCAATTGACATCTCTGAATTCAGGCTTGACCGCACCTATGCCAAAACCGAGACAATGAAATAGACAGGCGGTTCTAAAAAATGATATACTCTTCATCCCTTCCTCTGCCTTTACCTTTTTCATATTTCATATAGGTCACCACTGACTTCCCTTGCAATGACGGAATCTGATGCCTTTGCGGGCAGTTATTGACTAAAGGGGGGTTTTTTATACAATCAAGTTAATCAAGATGATGGGAATAGGAACCCTGATTTCCTGCCCGAGCCTGAATTGCAAAAAGGCCGTTACCTTGTTTCTTGCCGCCTTTGTTATCTGGGCACCGGTAAACAGGGCAGATGCAGAGCTATCTAATATTTCTTGTTATGGAAAAACATCTAATGGCGAGCCAGCTGGAATTTACTATAGTGTTTTGGTTAGAAAATTTCCTCCAGGAGATACTACAGTAAGAAAATCACCATCTGCCAGTGGCCTTTTTCAAATTGCTGATAATGAAATAGGCCATATGAATCTTGGTGATAGTGTTTTGTTTCATTTATATAGAGATGATAACCCAGCAGAAAGTTCAAACATGGTTCATGTTGTAACAGACACTTTTCCAGGACAGAGCAAAATTTTTTATGCTCCTGAATTTTATACTGACGACCCAAATGTTCAAAATAGAGTTTATGCTATATCTGCACAGACAGTTATTGCTCCCCAAGGAGATAGTGCAAGAAAAAAATGCCGGTTCTGGTTAAGAAAAAATCCTTCAGACAAGCGAATTGCTTTAGGCATAAGAGGCCCGCCATGGCTTACAAAAGATACCTTTCACTTTAATCTTGAGGGTCTTGTTCAAGAAGCAGAGGATGGCGATACAGTTGATATGCGTTTTTTTACTATTGAAGACTCTGTCTATAAAGACACATTTGTAGTTATTCAGAGACTAGTTGGCAGATGGCAACACGAGGCAATAAGGCCAATTGATACCCTCCGTCTTGAGGTTCATCCAAGACCGCCAGCAAGGCATGATATTGGCATTGAACAATTATTTTTCAAGTGGTATGGCATTTATCTGCCCCTGCCCTGCACCCTTGATGTTGGTGATAGTGTTATTCCTGCCATAACAGTCAAGAATTATGGCAACAGGACTGAAGAAGTTGTGCCATTAAGATTTTTAATTGAGGGTAATGTTATATATGACTACTCAGACACAATCTTTAACCTGCCCAATGACAGCACCGAAACCTTAGATTTAATGCCATGGTGTGCTGCTATTCAAGGAAGTTACACTGCCAGTGGCATTTATGTGCCTGGTGACACTAATCCGGCAAATGACACACTACGCCAGGAATTTCGTGTCGGACCAGGGCAGGGTGCAGAAGAAAATTCATCACGCAGAAGGCAAAGCCAGATAAACCAGAGCGTTATTCCTTATTCCCGTTTAATAGAGACAATTGAAAACAATGAACTTGAGGTCTATAACAGCACGGGCAGAAGGGTTGCTAAAAAGGCTGCGGGCACCGGGGTCTATTTTATCCGGCAAACCCTTCCCAGGTCAGAAAAAACCAAAAAGGTCATCGTCCTGAAAAAATAGGCATTTTGCAAACCTGAAGGTAGTGCCTTCAGCACCTGTTAGGGCAGAGTGCCCGACAGATGTTAAAAATGTAGGGCAAGGCTTTAGCCTTGCATCTCGGTCCGGAAAGCAGACCTGAAGGTCTGCCCTACATCTTTACCTCTACCTTTACCTTTTGCTTATAGATTGCCACCTGCCTGTGGCAGAGCGTAATTACTGAATAGGGGTGTCATTGCGGGCAGTTATTGACTAAAGGGGGGTTTTTTATACAATCAAGTTAATCAAGATGATGGGAATAGCAACCCTGATTTCCTGCCCGAGCCTGAATTGCAAAAAGGCCGTTGCCTTGTTTCTTGCCGCCTTTGTTATCTGGGCACCGGTAAACAGGGCAGATGCACGCCTAGCTAATATTTCTTGTTATGGAAAAACATCTAATGGCGAGCCAGCTGGAATTGGCTATAGGGTTTTGGTTAGAAAATTTCCTCCAGGAGATACTTGCTTTCACCTCCACAATCTATCCATTTTTCTTAACTACTTTTTAATAACATTAGAAAAACTTAAATATGCTTTTTTGTTTTGTTTTCTATGTCATTAAAAGAATTGATTACTGATGCTTTGAAAGAATTAAAAAACACCTTTTTTCCTTTAGTTCTTGCAGGAAGTATTCTAGGAGCAAGTAATGTGCAAGCAAGAATAGATAGTTTTGATGGTTATGCAAAAAAATCAAATGGACAGCCAGCTTCAGGCATAGCAGGACACAGAGTTCTTTGCCAAAAATTTCCTCCAGGAACTTCAAGAACAGTAGCTCCAGATGGTGGCGGTCTTTTTAGTGTCAGCAGATTAAGCTTAGGTACATTTAATTTACTTGACACTGTTACATTTCATCTATACAATCAAAATGCTCCTTCAGAAAGTGCAAACTATGTTTATGTTGTAACAGACACATTTCCAGGGCAATATGTTGATATTTATGTTCCAGAAATTTATGAAGACAGCTCAGCTGTTCCAAATAGAGTGTATGCCCTTTCATTACAACTTGTTATTTCTCCTGTTCCAGACACAACAAGAAAAAAATGCGAGTTCTGGTTAAGAAAAAACCCTTCAGATAGAGACATTGCTTATAGCATTAAAGGGCCACCCTGGAACACAGCAGATACTTTTCACTTTAATTTAGAATATCTTGCTCAAAATGCAAATCATGGCGATACAGTTGATATGCACCTTTTTACAAATGATACTACTTATAAAGACACTTGGGCAGTTGTCACAAGATATGTTGGAAGGTTTTTAAATGATGCAGACAGGCCAGTTCAAGTATGCACTCTTGAAATTCATCCAAGACCGCCAGCAAGGCATGATATTGGCATTGAACAATTATTTTTCAAGTGGTATGGCATTTATCTGCCCCTGCCCTGCACCCTTGATGTTGGTGATAGTGTTATTCCTGCCATAACAGTCAAGAATTATGGCAACAGGACTGAAGAAGTTGTGCCATTAAGGTTTTTAATTGAGGGTAATGTTATATATGACTACTCAGACACAATCTTTAACCTGCCCAATGACAGCACCGAAACCTTAGATTTAACGCCCTGGTGTGCTGCTATTCAAGGAAATTACACTGCCAGTGGCATTTATGTGCCTGGTGACACTAATCCGGCAAATGACACACTACGCCAGGAATTTCGTGTCGGGCCAGGGCAGGGTGCAGAAGAAAATTCATCACGCAGAAGGCAAAGCCAGATAAACCAGAGCATTATTCCTTATTCCCGTTTAATAGAGACAATTGAAAACAATGAACTTGAGGTCTATAACAGCACGGGCAGAAGGGTTGCTAAAAAGGCTGCGGGCACCGGGGTCTATTTTATCCGGCAGACCCTTCCCAGGTCAGAAAAAACCAAAAAGGTCATCGTCCTGAAAAAATAGGCATTTTGCAAACCTGAAGGTAGTGCCTTCAGCACCTGTTAGAGCAGAGTGCCCGACAGATGTTAAAAATGTAGGGCAAGGCTTTAGCCTTGCATCTCGGTCCGGAAAGCAGACCTGAAGGTCTGCCCTACATCTGCGTCAGGAAATTAAAAGATTTGCAGACCTAAAGGTCTGCCCTACAAGGTGCGGGGATGT
>Ga0272448_1001374_pt1 | contig 33190 bp, 26 predicted proteins | sample YNPCB0191_FD_202220 | JGI IMG/M metagenome (GOLD analysis project Ga0272448, IMG submission 202220) | Hot spring sediment microbial communities from Yellowstone National Park, WY, United States - YNP-CB-019-1 | ecosystem: Environmental > Aquatic > Thermal springs > Hot (42-90C) > Sediment...
ATCGTAGAGCAAATCACGGCAATGACTAAGCCGCTTGTAAACCAGGGATTCGGAAATGCCCAACGCGGCGGCGATTTCTTTCACCGGCTGCTCGTGGTGATAATGGCGCTCGATAAGTTCCTGATCGCGCAAGGTCAATTCTTTGATACACTCGCCGAGGAAATCCAGGCGGACATCCACTTCGGCGGCGGCATCGGCCAACCGGCTCGTGATCTTTTCGACCAGGTCTTCTCTCAGCTCCAGCCGCAATCGTCGGCGGTTGCGGGCATGGCTGAGGACTTCCAGCCTGGCCACGCCGCATGCCCAGCGCGTGAAATCGGCGTCAGGGCGGAAAGTGGCATATTTCTCCCAGAGCACCACGGTCGTCTGCTGCATCAGTTCCTCGGCGTCGTCGCGGTTCCGCACCTGACTGCGGATAAAAGCATACAACTGCCGGTGGGTGGCGGTGATGCGCTCGACGAATTCACGGACGACCTTCTCTTCCATCTGCGATGCTATATACAACAGAGGAACAACAAAAAATGATCAGGAACTATCGACAATCCGAAAAGTCAATCGATGTTCCTATATTGTATCGTAGGAAGAAGAGAAATTTTGGAAACAAGCGTTAATAAGTCCCAAAAAGGGGGGATAAGACGGCAAGAATCAGCGTCTGGGCCGGCAAGATTTTGTTTCCGACCCACGAAAACGGCACATGCCGGCCGCTCAGGCAAGCTTAGATGTGCCAGGGTTCGCGTAGTGCGCGGCTACGCATCAGGTTGGCCTCGTCGTCACCGATGAATTCTTCTTTCAACGGGTCAAAAGATACTTTTCGCTTTAAGAGCCAAGCGATGTATGCAGCATGACAGGCGACGTGGGTCTTGCGCGTGGCACGGGCATTGGACGCGGGCAGTGCGCGGCTTTTTACGCAATCGAGGAAGTCGCGCACATGGCACCGAGGCGAGATTCCTGGCCCCCAGACACGTTCTACCTCGTCTGCACTACCCGAGTCGAGGGGTCGGATTTGTGCGAGTTGCAAGGAAGGCGGCTCCACGACGATCCGTCCGCTGTCGCCGGTCTCTATCCAGCCCTCATCTCCTTCGAATCGCACAGGGCAAGTACCCAAGCCCAGCCAGCCGGTGTTTCGCAGAATCAGCTTCACGCCGTTGGCATATCTCCCGACGATCCGGTTTTCGCCGGCGGGTTCGAATTCGATGAGGGTAGTGTCGTCGGCTTGATTCGCCCATTGACACAAATCCACTGTATGTGCTCCCCAGTCCAAAAGTCTGGCGCCGGAATCGAAATCGAAATGCCCACGCCAGCCGCCATCCACGTATTGCCGATTATAAGGCCGCCATGGGGCGGGGCCGAGCCACAGGTCCCAATCGAGTTCGTCCTTGGGCGGTTCCGGTTCAGCCGGGAGCCAGTCGTGCCTTTCTTGGAGGACGTAGATCGAAGCATGCAATGTATGAAGCTTGCCGAGCTTCCCGCTTCGGGCGAGATGAACGGCATGAACGAAGTTGGCTATGTTTCGCCGCTGCGTGCCGGCTTGAAAGACACGACCGTAACGGCGTATGGCATCGTCCAGGGCGCCGGCCAGTTCGATGGTCATCGCACAAGGCTTTTCGCAGTAGATGTCCTTGCCCGCTTTGGCCGCGTAGATCGAGGCGATAGCGTGCCAGCGATCGCCCGTAGCGATCAACACGGCGTCGATGTCCGGGCGTTCGAGGAGTTCGCGGAAGTCGCGGTACGTGTCGCAATCGTGGTTGCCATATTTGGCGTCAACCAGGGTTTTGACGGCTTGACGGCGATCCGCCCTGACATCACAGACCGCCAGAAATTGGACATCCGGCTGGTCCAACATGTAGCGGAGAACATACTCGCCGCGATGTCGGATGCCGATGCCGCCGAGTGTAATGCGCTCGCTGGGGGCAATCGCGCCGCTTTTGCCCAGGGCATGGGCGGGAATAAACCAAGGCGTCGCTCCTGCAAGACCTGCCCCGGCTACGGTTTTCAAAAAACGCCGACGACTACAGACAAACCCTTTTTGCGGCATAGGATTTGCCCCCCCTCGCAGATACTTTTGCCCTCTTGAAAGCAACAAACGTTTTATATACGCCAGGGGTCGCGTAGAGCGCGGCTTCGCATCCGGTTGGCTTCATCGTCGCCGACGAACTCGACCTTCACAGGGTCGAGTTTCAACGGTCGGCCGAGTTGCCAGGCGATATAAGCGGCGTGGCAGATGACGTGGCTGCGGGCGACGACTTCGGCGTTGGAGTTTGCCGGTTGTCGGGTTTTGACACAGTGGAAAAAGTTTTTCACATGGCTCACGGCCGAAGTGCCGACTTCCTCAAAATGGCGCCGCTCGGCGCGCAGCCTGCCGGAAGAAAACTCAATGTGGCCGCTATCGCCGGTCTCCACCCAACCGTCTTCGCCTTCATAGCGGACGCTGCACGTCCCCAGACCCATCCAGCCGTCGTCTCGCATGACCATCTTCAGACCGTTTTCATAGGTGGCGATACAACCGCTAGGAGTAGGTTCATAGAGTACGGGCAGGAGTTGATCGTCGGTGCCGGCCCAATTGCATAGGTCCACCGTATGTGCACCCCATTCGAGGATGCCGCCGCCGTGGAAGTCGAAAAACCCTCGCCAACCACCATCAACATACTGGCGGTTATAAGGTCGCCAGGGAACAGGTCCGAGCCACAGGTCCCAGTCGATTTCTTCCTTGGGCGGCTCAGGTTGGGCGGGCAACCACTCGTGACTGGTGGCCGGATGCAAGGTGTTGGCATGAACAGCGGTGAGTTTCCCCAGTTTTCCATCGCGGCAAAGCTCTTTGGCGAAGATGAAGTTAGCGATGCTCCGCCGTTGTGTTCCTGCTTGATAGATTCGCCCATAGCGCCGCATCACTTCGGCCAACGCCAGGCTTTCGGCGATGGTCATCGAGCAAGGCTTTTCGCAGTAGATGTCCTTGCCTGCTTTGGCCGCATAGATTGAGGCCAGGGTGTGCCAGCGGTCACCGGTGGCGATAAGCACGGCGTCGATGTCCGGGCGCTCCAACATTTCTCGAAAATCACGATACATCGCCACGCCGGCGCCGTATTTCTCTTCGGCTATCTGCTTGATGTGTTCCCGACAATCGCGTCGAACATCAGCGATCGCCACGAATTGCATTGCCGGCTCTTGCATCATGCAACTGAGCACATAGCCACCGCGATTGCGGATTCCGATGCCCGCCAGCGTGATTCTTTCGGAAGCCGCCACGGCGCCGTTTTTGCCCAGGGCGGCGGCAGGCACAATGGTCGGAACGGCGACGGCTGCACCGGCCTTCACTACGGTGGATAAAAAGCGGCGTCGGGAAAAAGAAGCATGATTCTTGTCAGACACGATAATCCTCCCCGAAAAAACTATTGCTGAGTCAAAATTATCCTAAAACTTCCCATTTAATCGAAGTGCGTTTCAGGGCATACCCGATTTCTCTCAAATAATCGCCATAGCACGTCATCCAGTGAAAGCCCGGCATGCGTTGGGCCAGCTTCAGGCTGTCGCATTGGAGGCGAATGTCGATTTGGTCGCGGCAGATGGGCAAGAAAGGTGCGTCGATGATTTCGCCGCGCAAACCCACCCAACACTCGGCCTTGAAATCGGGGATGATGTTCGTAACCACCTGGCCTTTGCGCATTTCCACTTTCGGAGCGGCGCCGTAGTCAGACTCGAAATGGGTAAGCAGGCGGACAGGTTCCAGAGTTTTGCCGTCCATTTTCCGCGGACCGGTGCAATGGGCCGAGGTGATTACTCCGTCGTGCGGATAAGTCGGGTCATTGAGAAATTGCGGCCGGCCGGAGATATTGCCCAGGAGAATGCCGGCGGGCACGACGACAAAATCCGACTCGCAAAAAGCCAGATAGCCGTCGTCATTCAAGGTGCTCAACGACAGGCAAGCCGTGGTCTCCGAGAGCGGCATGATGGTGCCCATGCATTGATTGATGGTGATGGCGCGGCACTGTGCACGTTTCATCAAGGCGCGGAAAATGCCCTCCAAAAGAAAAGCGTTCTCCACAAATTTCCGCTCGGTTTCCAGTGTGGTATTCGGCAGACTAAGATAAGCTTCTGCCCGTTTCCGGGCGAGCTGTACGGCGGCCTGATCGGCGCGGGCTTGCTTAATTAGTTCGCCGAGTTCTTCGTAAGAAACCGTTTGGATGTCGAGTTGGAAGCGTTCTTTAGCCAGAGCGGGAGCCTCCTTTGGGTGTCCCCAACCTGACGGCCCGCCAATGGCTATAATCTTGCTTCCGATTGTGTTTCGCAGGCCGCACAGCGCGCGCAACCGCCAGAGGATTTCTTCCTGGCTGTCAATGACCACGTCCCAATCGTCAACCCCTTCTACAGCGAGTGAATCGGTTCGCCGTCGGAGGAAAATGGGACTGACGATTTCATACCAGAGATAAGTTGGGCCGGACCTGTGGCGGCAAAAGATAATCAACTCTTTAGCCATTTTTCCGACAGCATCTAATAAAGAATAACCATCGGCGGCATACACCAGAGTAACATCCGCCTTAGCGAGATCGTCTTTCGCGGCGTTTAGTTCGTCCAGACTTTTTGCGGCCGTCAGGGGGAGGAAGGTGAGAGGGAAGTCGGCAGCGGTTTGAAGCCCTTGAAGCTCGTCTTTGATGCGGGCGATTTCTTTTTCGGCGGCTTCCTGGGTTTGCACTCCACCCCAGCCGCGCCAACTGGTTTGCGGCCTGGGTTGCGGCAGGGCGTAGCAGAGGAGCGGCTTGACGACCAATGGTTGTCGCGGCGGCGCCTGCGGCAATTCTTTTTCACCTGCGGACAGTGCGGCCCAACTCAGGCCGGAAAAGGCCAGGCTCCCTGCGGCTGTCGCGCCGCCGATGCCGCCTAGAAACGAACGGCGGCTCATTTCTCCGACTGAAAAACCGCCGCAAGGACAGCAATGTGCCTGAAAATGGGTATCAACGTGCTTTTTTTCTTTTGGGTCGAAACACATGAAAAAAACTCTCCTATTTAATCGAAAAAACAGACCGGCTTGTCAACATGAAAGCGCCGCTAAGGGTGCAAAATTGACGGACAAACAGTCTCTGTCATTTTATGCAAAATGTCCTGAGCAGGCAAAAGTTATGGTACTGCCTCGATCGCAGAACGGCAATAGGCTGAAAAGCGAAGCAGGGGAAAGTCCAGGCTTTGTGAGGTTCATCAACGTTTCTCAAAAGTTTACCCAACCCTTTACTATCCAACAGGATACGTGAATAAGGCACGGCAGCACAATTTCAATTTCAACATGCTGTTGGGGAGAAGTGGGGCTTTTTACCGAAACAGCTTTTAGAAGCAGAGAAAAAGTACAAAATCGTTGCTATTTTTACAGTTGTGGATAAAATAGTAAAGCGTAAGAGAATATACGGCCTATTACAGTTATTCCGGAACATTTGCAGAAGGGGGGCTAGACAATATGTGCCCTAACCGATGGTGGAGTGCATCGTGTCTTCGACACGTGCAGAGGGTGGGCCTTAGCTTTTGTTTTGCACTACTTTTTGCGAGTACCGCATCAAGCGAAATTATCAGCCTGGCCGGTTTTAACACCTGGCAATGGAACGGTTTTTCCCGCCGGAGTTCTTCTAAGACGATTTCCGCCGCGAATACCTGGTCCACGGTAACCTTGCTGGGCGGAGATTCGTCTTCGCAGGACTTGAGGTCGCTGTTGTTGGAAGCAGAATCCGATCCGCCGACCGCCAGTGTGAGCGGCTTTGTTTTTCTTGATAAAAATGCCAACGGTTTAATGGAGATTACTGATTGGGCCGTTTTGGACATAAAGTTGGCGCTGAGCGTAACCGGCGATCCTACTCCAATTCGCATTACTTACAGCAAGCCCGACGGCAGTTACAGCTTTACGGGCTTGCTACCCGGCACTTATACCATATCCATCATTACTTCTTGCCCAGCCCCAGCCACAAGCGGCGTCCAGCGAAAGCTTCTTGATCAATTCAACACGCCGGTTGTCGTCGGCACGGGTGTAGTCGCCGCCGACAATCTTTCCATCAGCGATATTCAGTTGGAAGCGGGTTATAAGGGCGTGAATTACAATTTCGCCCAACTCTCCTGGCCCATCGATGCTTTCTCCAAACGGCTTCTGATCAACGGCGGCCACGAACACACCGTACCGGAGCCGGGAGTCTGGTTCATGCTGGCGCCCGCGCTGGCCGCGCCGGCTTTGAGCAGCAGACGGCGACGATAACGGAATCTTTCTGCTGATTGCTGCTAACGCAATTATCCTGATGCCGCGCGCGGGGGTGGGACATGCGCGGCCGGCTGCGCCGGCTTGACGCCGAGGGTTTCTCCGTAGCTCGGTTCCGGCACACTCCTTAATAGCTGATCGATGATTTGTTCCACGCTTACTCCTTCAGCATCCGCATTGAAGTTGGTAAACAGCCGATGACGAAGTACAGGATGGGCCAAGGCGCGAACATCCTCCGCGCTGACGGCAAACCGGCCTTGTAATATCGCACGGGCCTTGGCGCCGAGAATCAGGTATTGTGCCGCACGCGGGCCGGCGCCCCAGGAAAGCCAATTCTTCATGAAATCGGGGCTGGGCGGTTCTTTCGGTCGAGTGGCGCGGGCGAGGTCCACGGCATATTCCACCACGTGGCGCGCCGCCGGTACCTGACGCACTAATTGTTGAATCCACAACACATCCTGCCCGTGAAGCACCGGTCGGACCTCCTCCCGTTGCATTTGCGTCGTAGCCATGACGATTTCGCGCTCTTCGCTCCGCGTAGGATAACCGATATGAATCGAAAGCATGAAGCGGTCCAACTGGGCCTCCGGCAAAGGATATGTCCCCTCCTGTTCGATGGGGTTCTGCGTGGCCATCACGAAAAACGGCGGCTCCAGCTTGTAGGTCTTTCCGGCGGCGGTTACTTCGCGCTCCTGCATCGCCTGAAGCAGTGCGGCTTGGGTCTTCGGTGGAGTACGGTTGATCTCGTCGGCCAGCACGATGTTGGCAAATACCGGGCCGCGCACAAAGCGGAAGTTGCGTTTGCCGGTCGCGGGGTCCTGGTCGATGATCTCCGTGCCGGTGATGTCGCTGGGCATGAGGTCCGGCGTAAATTGAATCCGCGAAAAACGCAGGTGCAACGTCTGGGCCAGCGTCGAGACGGTCAGCGTTTTGGCCAGTCCCGGCACGCCGATTGTCAGACAATGCCCCCCGGCAAACAAACAGATCAACATCTGTTCGATCATCGTTTCCTGGCCGATGATGACCTTATGGATTTCATTGAGTAGTGCCTGGCGGGCCTGCGCGACCCGACGCACGGCTTCTTCCGGCGTGAGTGGTGGCGGCGGCTGCGACATTTCGCCGTTCTCAGATGCTGGCGGAAAAATCTTTGCCCTGTTCTTGCCTATACCTTAGTGGATTTCTCCGCTTAAGGCAATGGCCGACCGGTGAAAAGCTGCGAACAAAGTCGCTCTCCAATTTATGCGGAAGTCGGGTTAGAATGACTTTATGTGTCGGCGATTCTTTTTGCATACCTTCGGCTGCCAAATGAATGTGCTGGACAGCGAACTGCTCGCCGAAGAGCTGGAGCTGTCGGGCTACGAGAGAGCATCCAGCCCGCGACAGGCGGACATCATTCTGCTCAACACTTGCAGCGTCCGCCAACACGCTGAAGACAAGGTGTATAGCCTTCTTGGGCGAATGAAACATCAGGACGCCCGCCGCCCGAAAAAGATCATCGGCGTCTTGGGCTGTATGGCGCAAAAGGACCAGATGCTTATTTTCCGCCGCGCGCCGTGGGTGGATTTGGTCGTGGGACCCGGTCGGCTGGCGCTGCTGCCGGGTTTGCTGGAAAGGGCGGCGGCCGGCGAAGGGCCGATTTTGGAGGTCAGTCTCGACCGTAACGCGGCTCCGCTTGCCGCCGTGTCGGAAAGCTTCAAGTGTTTTCTCCACCGAAACACTTTCGCGGCTTTCCCACGCACGCAGGCAATGGTGCGAATCATGTTCGGCTGCGACAAATGTTGCAGCTATTGTGTCGTGCCGCAGGTTAGAGGACCGGAGCAAAGCCGTCCGGCAAAGGAAATCCTTGAGGAAGTTCGCCGTCTGGCTGACGCCGGCTGCCTGGAAGTAACCTTGCTGGGCCAAACGGTCAACAGCTATAAGGACCGTTCCGGGCCGCGAACCGTCGTTTTGGCCGACCTGTTGGAAATGCTCCATGAGATAGACGGTCTGCGGCGGATAAAGTTCGTAACTAACCATCCGCGGCACATGACGAAAATGCTGCTCGAAGGCGTCCGCGATCTGCCCAAGGTTTGCCCCTATCTGCATGTCCCTGCGCAAAGCGGCTCGGATGCCGTCCTGCGGCGAATGAAACGAGGCTATACCGCCGGCTGGTATCGGGAAATGCTCGCCAGAGTTCGGGAGATTATCCCCCAGGCGGTGGTTACCAGCGATTTTATCGTCGGCTTTTGCGGCGAGAGCGAAGAGGATTTTGCGCAAACCGTCGATCTAGTTCGCTTCGCCCGATTCAAGAACAGCTTCATCTTCAAATACAGCCCTCGTCCAGGCACTGCCGCCGAAAAACTCGCCGATGATGTACCGGAAGCCGTCAAACGACGGAGAAACAACCAACTGCTGGCCGTACAAAACGCCATCAGCTTCGAAGATAATCAGGCGTTTGTCGGTCGAAAAGTGGAAATCCTCGTCGAAGGCTCCAGCAAACTCGGCTTGAAGCAAGCTGCTGCAAGAGAAAAAGTACAAATGGTCGGCCGCACTACTTGCGACCGTATCGTCGTTTTCGACGGCGAGCCGCAATCGGCTGGGCGGCTGCTCGATGTGCGAATACTTCGTGCCGACGCCCTGACGCTTTTCGGCCGACTCGAGCAAGATTCTCCGGCCTCATAGCCGACGATTATTCGGCTTTATTCGTCGTCAGACAGCATTCCGCGGGGCAGCAATCAGGCCAGGGGCCGTCCTGTCCCAGCGCGCTTCGTTCCGCCGTAGGGTCCAGCCGCTCGAGGACCAGTGAGCGAATCAACTTTGTCAAGCGGGGATGATTGCCGATGGTTGCGGCGCGCACCATGTTCAGCCCCATGCTTTCACACATTCTGAAAATGGCAATGTCCAGATCGTAAATTATCTCCATCGATTCTCCGAGAAAACCGATGGGAACGATAACGACATTGCCGACGCCCTCGGCGTGCAGACGGCGAAGACACTCCGCAACGTCCGGTTCGAGCCAGGCCTGGTCTTGCGGCCCACTGCGACTCTGATAGGCCAGGTCCCAACCGGTTACGAAAGCGCGTACGTCATCCTGGCTTGCCGATACGTCAGGGAAGTTGACCGTTTGGGTCGGTTGCTTTATACGTTCCCACACCAGCCGGCACGACTCAAGCAACTGGCGTTCAAAGGGAGCACTCCGCGCCAGGGAGATCGGCAAGCTGTGGGCGGTAAAAACCACTCTGGCCGGCTGCGGTTCTTCCGGCGAAAGCTCCTTCAACGCGGCCAACGTGCGTTCCGCCCAGGCTTCGATAAACTCCGGATGGTTGTAGTACAATCGCAACTTGTCGATGTGCGGCGCCGAAGGCCCCACGTTTTTTCGAGCCAGTTCGATGTCTTCCAGATACGCGCGACAACCTGGATATGAGCCGAAGGCCGAGGTTACGAATGCCAGCGCCCTGCGGATACCGTCTCCGGCCATTTGGGCGACAGCGTCGGTCAAAAAGGGATGCCAGAAGCGATTGCCCCAATAGACAGCCATTCGAGGGCCGTGTGCGTTCAGTTCGGCAAGCAAGTTCGTCAGCATCGCCCGAAGCTGATCATTCAGCGGACTTCGACCGTCGAACAATTCGTAATGTTTTACGACTTCGAGCAAACGTTCATGAGGGATATTCTTGCCGCGCGTAACATTTTCCAAAAAAGGCTGAACATCCTCCGGCCTTTCAGGCCCCCCGAACGAAACCACCAGCAGTGCATCGTAGCAGTTGAATTCTGCGCCGCTAACTGGAGAGGCCGAAGACATAAATTGCGTCGTCCTTTATTAAAAATTTCACCACCGCCGTTTGCTTAATATCCTAGTGGGAAGCGAGCAGATGAAAAAGCAGTTGCCAGGTACGCATATCGGCGCCCTGACGGCTGCGAACTAGCTGCTGAGCACGCCGGCCGAGATCGTCGGCAAAATCAGGTTGTTCCAGACATCGCCTGACGAAGGCGGTCAATTCCGCTTGATCGTGGACTACCACCGCCGCTTGATGGGCGAGCATGGCGGAAACGATGTCATGGAAGTTCCAGGTATTCGGTCCGAAAGAGACGGCGGCGCCATAGGCGGCCGCTTCGAGCATGTTTTGTCCGCCCCGACTGCCCATGCTGCCGCCGACAAAAGCGATGCGAGCCGTGCCCCACCAGGCGGCCAACTCGCCAAGGACGTCAATTAACAGGATTCGCGGCTCTGGGATTTTAGAGGCGGTATTTGGGCAATGGTAGTGTTCTTCGGCTGTGGGTTCTTTTAACGCCGTGCGACGCCGCCAGGCAAAACCGCTGCGCTCCAGCAGCTTCGCTACGGCGGGAAATCTTTCGGGATGTCGCGGCGCCAAGACCAGCCTCAATTGCGGCCATTGCGGGCTGAGCGCGCGAAAGGTTTCCAGGGCCATGGCTTCTTCCGGTTCTTGTGTACTGCCGGCAAGAAAAATGATGTCATCGGACGCAAAGCCGGCCAGTCCGGCCAGACGTTGCGTATCAGGGTTGCGGCGTTCGGTTCTTACGCCGTCGTACTTTATCGAGCCGGTTACATGGATGGTTTCCGGTCGCGCCCCTAGTGCCTGGAAACGCCCGGCATACGTCTCGTCTTGAACCGCCAGCAGGTCAAGATTCTTGAGCACGGAAGCGACAAAGGGACGGATGAGTTTATAGCCGCGAAAACTCTTCTCGCCCAACCGGCCGTTGATGATCGCCGTTTTTGCACCGGCTTCCTTGGCCGCGCGAATCAGGTTGGGCCATAGCTCCAATTCGGCCAGTACGAGCAGATCGGGCCGCACACGCCGCATCGACTCTCGCACCGCCCAGGAGAAATCCAACGGGCAGTAGAAGACCGTAAATTGCGGATATTTCCTTTTCCCCAGGGCCATGCCGGTGGCTGTGGTGGTCGAAATCACGCATTCCCAATCCGGTCGTTCTTGCGCGATAATCGCGAGCAGGGGTGCAAGCAGATTGACTTCGCCCACGCTCACGGCATGTAGCCAGAGACAAGTCTTGTCCCCTGTTCGCCGCGGCACAAGCCCCAGAAGCTTTGCAGCATAGCCCGCGCGATACTTTCCCTTTCGCACCGCCTGCCACAGAAACCAAGGGAGCGTCAGAAGCAGCAGCAGTAGATAGAAAAGATTAAGCAAGTATGGCACGCGGGCATCCCTTCCTCGAAACTATAGTACCTTCCTGTCGTCGGCTATCCCACGCCTACGCCGCCCTTGCGCATGCAGCAGTTTTTGAATTTTTTTCCGCTGCCGCAGGGGCAAGGTTCGTTGCGGCCCACGCGCGGACCGCGATTGCGGATCGGCTGTGGTTTGTGGTCTGTTTCCGTGCCTTCAATGGCCGATTGCTGCTGGGCGGCGATTTCGCTGACGGATTGAGCTTCCTGATGAACTGCGGCGGCCTCCTTCCAGGTGGAACCGACGAACCTTTCGTCCAGTTGTTCGATGCGGAACACCAGGTCGGTTACGCGCTCCCCGATGGATTGCCACATCTGCTCGAAAATCCTCATGCCTTCCCGTTTATACTCGACCTTGGGGTCAACCTGGGCATAGCCGCGCAGTCCCACGCTGCTACGCAAATGGTCCATCGCCAGCAAATGGTCTTTCCACGCGGTATCGAGGATTTGCAGGACCAGGGCGCGCTCCATCCGCCGCATTTCCGGCCGGTAACGTTCCTCGACCGCCGAGAACAAATGCCGCCGGAGGCGTTCGGCGCTGCACCGCAGCATTTCGTCGGGCGAGAGTTGATAATCGTATTTTTCGCCCAACCAGGCGGAAAGCTCTTGCAACCGGCTGTTTTCGTAAGCGGCGCGAAGCGACCTGGCCGTCGGCGGCTGCTCGCCGAAAATGTCCTGCAAGCGGCCCAGGGCTTCCTGCAAGGCGGCCGGATAGCCTTGAATATGCCGACGGCTGTACTCGAGCAATAACGCCCGCAGCTCTTCCCGCGGTTTGTTTTTCAGGTCGTCGAAGGTAAGCGACGCATCGAATCTGGCGGCTGCCCAGCGAACCAGTTCCTCACGATCGTAATGTTTATGTCCGGCGGCGTCGCGCACGGTGAAATGATAGAGCGCGGCCATTACCGGATAGGCGACTTCCTTTTCTTCATAGATTATTCGGGCTTTATCGCGGACCAGCCGTTTCAATTCCTCCGGCTCCAAACCGCTGACTTCAGCCGGCGCCAGCTCGACGCCGAATTTGTAGCGCACCCAATTACACGCAGTCTGCAAACCGAAATCGGGCTGGAGAAAGCGGGCGCCCTCGCTAAGGTCGATTTTCTGCAAAGCGTCGCAGGCACGTTCCAGCAGAAACTCGCTGACGCGCTCGCGGCCGAGTTGCTTCAGGTCGCGTTCCCGAAGATTCAGATGCCAGCGCATATCAGCTTGCTTGGCCAGCGCTTCCCAGTTCCATTCGGCGGGGTCTTCTTCTTCGGGCAGGTTTTCTTCGACGATTTCGAGGACCTGACCCTCGGCCATGCGTTCGGCCTGTTCGCGGGCGTATTGTTCGGCGGCGGCGAAATCCATGCCGCGAAAATCGCGGGCTTCCAACTCCACGCCTAACTGTTTCGACGCCCAGCCGGCGAAGGTTTCCGCGCCGTAGTCCTTGTCCAAGAATTGATCGAGATAATACTCGATCTGGCGGTCGATCATTTCCAGGATGAGTTGTTTGCAATCCGCGCCGTCAAGGATATTTTGCCGATAGCCATAGACCCGTTTCCGCTGCTCGTCCATGACTTCGTCGTATTCGAGGAGGTTTTTGCGGATTTCAAAGTTGCGTTCTTCGACCTTCTTTTGTGCGCCTTCAATGCGGCGGGAGACCATGCGGCTTTCGATGGCTTCGCCTTCTTTCATACCCAGCCGGGTGAGCACGTTTTTCACCCATTCGCCGGCGAAGATGCGCATCAAGTCGTCTTCCAGGGAGAGATAGAAGCGACTGCTTCCGGGATCGCCCTGTCGGCCGCAACGACCACGCAGTTGGAGGTCGATACGTCGGGCTTCGTGGCGTTCGGTGCCGATGATATGCAGTCCGCCCATCGCCGCCACCAAGCGGCCTTCGGCTTTCATCTGTTCGCGTTGTTCGATTTCGCGGACGAGGGCATCCCATTCTTCCTGGGGGACATCGAGGCGGGTGGGATATTTCTGTTGCAATTTCGCCCAGGCCATAGCTTCGGGATTGCCGCCGAGAATGATGTCCGTACCGCGTCCGGCCATGTTGGTAGCAATCGTTACGGCGCCGAGCCGGCCGGCCTGGGCGATGATTTCCGCCTCCCGCTGATGGTGCTTGGCATTCAGCACCTGATGGGGAATGCCGCGTCTTTCCAGCATTTGGGAAAGCATCTCGCTGCGTTCGATAGAGACCGTGCCGACAAGTATCGGGCGGCCGCGACGCTCAAGATGTTTGATGATATTTTTCGGGATGGTCTCGCGCTGTCGTCCCTCACGGTGCTCGAACTCGATGGTAGTGTCGGTCTCGTGGATGATCCGCCCCAAAAACGCCTCGCCGCGTTCGTTGACCAGCACATCCCATTTGTACATCCGCTCGATTTCCTCGGCGATGGCGTTATATTTTTCCCGCATGGTGCGGTAGATTACGTCGGGATGATTCATGCGTCGCAGCGGCTTGTTGGTGGGAATGGCGATTACGTCCAGTTTGTAGATTTTCCAGAATTCGGCGGCTTCGGTCATCGCCGTTCCGGTCATGCCGCAGATTTTATCGTAGAGCTTGAAGAAATTTTGGAGCGTGATGGTGGCAAGTGTTTGGTTTTCCTCCTTGATGCGCACTCCTTCTTTGGCCTCTACGGCTTGGTGCAGGCCGTCGCTCCAATTTCGGCCGGGCATAAGACGACCGGTGAACTCGTCCACAATGATCACTTCGTCGCCCTGGACCATGTAATTGACATCGCGCTTGTAGAGGTGATGAGCCTTTAAGGCGTTGTCAATTAGATGCGGCCATTCCATGTTACCGGCGGTATAAAAACTTTCCACGCCGGCCAGGCGCTCCGCCACGCGGATGCCTTCCTCGGTAAGATGCGTTGTATGCTCTTTCTCGTTAATCTCGAAATGAACGCCTTTTTTTAATTGCCGGGCGATACGATCGGCCTTTACATAGCGGCTGACGTCGTCATGGGCGGGGCCGGAAATGATTAAGGGAGTGCGGGCTTCGTCGATGAGGATGTTATCTACCTCGTCGATAATTGCATAGTGCAGAGGGCCTTGCACCTGCTGGTAGCTTTTATCATAGTGGTTATCGCCGCGGGCGGCAGGACGCATATTGTCGCGCAAGTAGTCGAAACCGAACTCGTTGTTCGTGCCGTAGGTGATGTCGCAATCATAGGCTTTCTGCCGTTCCGAGGCTTCCATGTTGCTCTGGATCGCGCCGACGGTCAGCCCCAGCGCCATGTAGATCGGTCCCATCCACTCCATATCCCGGCGCGCCAGATAATCGTTGACGGTCACGATATGGACGCCTTTACCTTCCAGGGCATTGAGATATGCCGGCAGGGTGGCTACCAGGGTTTTGCCCTCGCCCGTAACCATTTCGGCGATTGCCCCGCGATGCAGCACGATTCCGCCCATGAGCTGAACGTCGAAATGCCGCATACCGAGCACACGTCGCGCAGCCTCGCGGCAAACGGCGAAGGCTTCGACCAGCAGGTCGTCCAGGGTCTCGCCCGCGGCCAGACGCTTGCGGAACTTAATGGTTTGCTCTTTGAGTTCCGTATCTGTAAGTGCCTGGTATCGCGGCTCCAAGGCGTTGATGGCGGCGACAATCGGTTGAAGCTTCTTCAAATACCTGGCGTTAGAGGAGCCGAAGATGCCTGTCAGCCCACGTTCAATAGCCCGGGCGATGCCGCCGAAGACATAGCCCAAACCATCCCATATCCACGTCAAAACTTCTTCCATGGTTATTCTTGATTACGGCAAAGAGCCGCAATTTTATTGGCAAAAACGCTCTAGCCCACCCCAATTTGGCAATCTACCCCTATTATTGGTACGGGTCAAGTTCGATGTTTGCTTTGATTTTGCAGGTCCGGCGAGCGCAAGTGATTGCGACTATTGCCTTTCCGAGCCGTCGTTACGGGTAAAAACTGCCGCTAACCGGCAAGCCCTTCTAGAAAGTTGCCGCCCAATTGGTTCTCTCGGAAAGGCATGAAAAGGCCGACAAGAGACGCAGAAAAAGCAAAAATCGACCGCCGGCACAGAGCCTACAAAGCTTCAGAAGCGCACCCCGCCCGTGTTCCGACAGCGTTTTGAGGGGTGCTTCCGTAATCTCAAAACCGCCCACTAAACCCATTCACGGGAGAAACTTTCCCCCAACCTTTTTCGCCTACCTGGTGAACTCAGTAGGACATCGTTGCCTGCGTTTTCGCATGAAAACACTCGGGGCAACAATTGGGCATGCCGGTTCGCACGTGCTCGATGGCATAATGCAGCCGTTTGCGATTGCCCTCAAACACGGCCACCGCCGGATCGTTGTTGGCCATAAGCGAGTCGCCGTAACGTAGGGCGTCTTCCAGTGCGAAATCATTCATCGAGTCAAAGATGCAGCCATGCGTTTCGCACTTTTCCAACAGTCCGACTTTTAAGGCGATCTCCACCGCCGCTGCTCTTCTCACATCCTGCTCTGCTCCGCTGTCGCTCAGTTTCTCCATGTTCCTTTCACCTCCGCAGAAAAAGCTGCATGTGAAGTATGGAAACCGAAACTCTCAGGCAGGAATGCTCTTCTTAAATTGCTCCTTTCTCGAAAAGCTCCTGGAAAAAAACCAGCCTCTTTGTTCCGAAAAGCTCATTGGCGGTTTATGTACCCACATTTTTTAGTTTACCATCCATTTGCTCCCGATGCAATCCCTTCGTCGGCGGGGGAAAGCTGTTACTTGCGATTCACCAATGCTATATGTAAAATGATGATTTCTTTGTTCCAGGCGAGCACAATCATATTGCCATGAGAAATTTGGTTGTCGCACAAAGCGGCGGACCGACGCCGGTCATCAACAATACTTTGCGGGGGATTGTCGAGTCCGCCCGCCGGTTCCGCGCTATCGGAAAAGTCTATGGCGCGCGGCATGGTATTGAAGGGGTGCTGAAAGAGGAGCTGCTGGACCTTACTGCACAACCGCAGGAAGAAATCGCCCTCCTGAGATACACTCCGGCGGCAGGCTCGATCGGCACCTGCCGCTATAAGCTTCGGCCCAATCAGACCGAGGATTACGAGCGCGTAATCGAGGTCTTTCGCGCCCATCAGGTGGGCTATTTTCTGTATATCGGCGGAAACGATTCGATGGACACGGCCGAAAAGATCGCCCTTTTGGCCCAGGAGCGCGGCCTGGAGCTGGTCGTAGTGGGCGCGCCGAAGACGATTGACAACGATGTGGGCGATGCGGAGTTTCGGCTCATCGACCATACACCCGGCTACGGCTCCGTTGCGCGCTATTGGATGCACAAGGTCCAGGAAGCCAATGAGGAAAACGCCGGCTCCGCGCCGGCGGATCCGGTGCTGGTGATGCAAGCGATGGGCCGGCGCATCGGCTTCATTCCTGCGGCCGCCAGGCTGGCCGATCCGCAACGGGAAATGCCGTTACTGATTCGGTTAGCGGAAAGTCCCTGTCCTTTGGCCCAACTGGCCGACGCCGTAAATGATTGCCTGCGTCGCGCCGGACGATGCCTGCTGGTAATCAGCGAGGGTTTCGACGTAGGCGAGTCGGGCGTGCTGAAGGATGCTTTCGGCCATGCGGCTTATGGTTCGGCGAAGTATTCGGTGGCGCAAGTCGTAGTCAACTATCTCAATCAGGTTGGTTTGCCTTGCAAAGGCGCCGCCCGTTGGAACGTGCCCGGTACGGACCAACGCCACTCCATATTCTACGCCTCTACGGTGGACCTCGACGAAGCATATCGCGTGGGCGAAAAGGCGGTCGAATTGGCCGCCGCCGGCCAGGGCGGATTCATGGCCACGATTCTCCGTAATCCAAGTACGATATACACTGTGCACTACGACAAAGCCCCGTTGCGGGCGGTGGCCAACAGTGAGCGGACTTTTCCCGCCCATTGGATTACACTCGACGGCAACGACGTAACAGACGATTTCGTACGTTATGCACGGCCGCTGGTCGGAGATGACCTGCCCCACGTGCCGCTTTGCGACGGTCGGTTGCGTTTTGCGCGCTTACAGCCTTTGTATGTTGAACGAAAACTGCCTGCTTACGTTCCCCAAGCTGATCGGAAATGACGCTCGACATAACACCACGGCATGATTTTTTAGTCGGCATCGATTCGGACGGTTGTGCTTTCGATACGATGGAACTGAAGCACAAGGAGTGCTTCATTCCGAATATCATCAGCCATTGGGGCCTTCAGGGCGTGAGCCGCTACGCCAGAGAGGCCGCCGAGTTCGTCAACCTTTATTCCAAAAGTCGGGGCATCAACCGCTTTCCGGCGCTGATTGAAACTTTGGAACTGGTCAATGAGCGGCCGGAAGTGCAAGCGCGCAACGTCCATGTGGAAATCCCGCAATCTCTCCGCGATTGGGTCAAGCGCGAATCCCGACTGAGCAACCCTGCTTTGGAAGAGGAAGTTAAACGCAACGGCGACGCCGGCTTGCGCAAGGCGTTGGAATGGTCGCGCGCAGTGAACGCTGCGATAGCGGCCATGGTTCACGGAGTGCCGCCATTTCCTTTCGTCCGCGAAAGTTTAGAACGCCTCGCGCAACATGCCGACATCCTCGTTGTTTCGGCCACCCCGCACGAAGCTTTACAACGCGAATGGGAGGAACACGATCTGGCAAAGTTTACGCTGGCGATTTGCGGCCAGGAAATCGGCACAAAAAAGGAAGTACTCGGTGCAGCAGCAAAGTATCCGCCGAGCCACACGCTGATGGTCGGCGACGCACCCGGCGATTATCACGCCGCCCAGGCCAACGGGGCTTTGTTCTTTCCTATTGTCCCCGGCAATGAGGAGCAGTCTTGGCGTCGTTTATACGAAGAAGGCATCAAGCGGTTTCTGTCGGGCAAGTTTGACAGCCGCTATCAGGCGGAATTGTTGGCGGAGTTTGAGCATCGTCTGCCCAGCACGCCACCGTGGAAAAAAACAACCTAAATGTGAGTGAATTTCCGACAAGATATTTCCAACCTTTTTCCGGCAACTATTATGAACTCGACTTGCGACATCGGTTTAATCGGTTTGGCAGTAATGGGTGAGAACCTGGCGCTGAACATCGAGAGCCGGGGGTTTCAGGTGGCGGTTTACAATCGTACCGTGAGCAAAGTGGACGAGTTTTCGGCCGGTCGCGGCCAGGGCAAGAACTTCCGCGGCTGCCATTCCCTGGAGGAGTTTGTTTCCGCCCTTCGCCCCCCGCGAAAGGTGATGCTCATGGTCAAGGCCGGTCCGGCAGTGGATGAGTTTATTGAAAAACTGATACCTTTGCTCTCGCCCGGCGATGTGATTATCGACGGCGGCAACACGCACTTCAGCGACACCGAACGGCGGACGACCTATGTGGAATCGAAAGGGCTGTTGTACATCGGCACAGGCGTTTCCGGCGGCGAGGAAGGCGCGTTGAAAGGTCCGAGCATGATGCCCGGCGGAAGCCCTGCCGCCTGGCCTCTGGTGAAACACATCTTTCAAGCGATTGCCGCCAAAGTCGGACCGAATCACGACATTCCCTGTTGCGAATGGGTAGGCCCGCGCGGCGCCGGCCACTACGTGAAAATGGTCCACAACGGCATCGAATACGGCGATATGCAGCTTATCGCCGAAGCCTACTGGCTGTTAAAAAATGTGCTGGGGCTTACCAACGACGAACTATACGACGTTTTTCAGAACTGGTACGAGGGCGAGCTTAACAGCTACCTCATTGAGATTACGCGGGACATCTTCAGCGTCCGCGATGAACTAAGCGACAATTATCTGGTGGATATGATTCTCGATACTGCCGGAGCGAAAGGAACCGGCAAGTGGATGAGCCAGTTGGCGCTGGACCTGGGCGTACCGAGCACGCTTGTAACCGAAGCTGTCTATGCCCGTTGCCTTTCGGCGATGAAAGAAGCCCGTATGCATGCCAGTGCGGTGCTCCGGGGGCCGAAGGTCCACTTCCGCGGCCGCCGTGAACGTTTTATTCAACAAGTGCGCCAGGCCCTGTATGCCGCGAAGATTTGCAGCTATGCTCAGGGCTTCGTACAGCTTCGCGCAGCGGCGCAGGAATATGACTGGCCGCTGAAGTTCGGCGAAATCGCCCTTTTGTGGCGCGGCGGGTGTATCATCAGGGCTGTGTTTCTCGAACGTATCAAAGAAGCCTTCGACGTCGATCCTCAGTTGGAAAACCTCCTCTTGGCACCATATTTCCGACGTGCCGTCCACAAAGCACAAACCGCCTGGCGCACTGTCGTAACTACCGCAGTTCGGATGGGCATTCCTGTTCCTGCGCTTTCCGCCGCTCTGGCTTATTACGATGGCTATCGTTCGCCGCGGCTGCCGGCAAACTTGCTGCAAGCGCAACGCGACTACTTCGGCGCGCACACTTACAACCGCATCGACCGCGAAGGTGTCTTCCACACCGATTGGCTGCGACTTCGCCGACCTCCGCGGCAATCACCTGGCATATCGTGAGGAAATCCCATGTCTGCAAATTACCTTGAAGACCTTTTCGGACTGAAGGATCAAACCGCAGTGGTTATCGGCGGCGCCGGCGTGCTGGGCGGAGCATTTTGCGAAGGTCTCGCATGCGCCGGAGCACAGGTCGTCGTCGCCGACCTTTATGAGGCGGCCTGCCTTCGCCAAGTGGAAGCCCTTAAAGCTCTCGGCGCTTCCGCATTTGCCAAGACAGTTGACGTAACTTCGCGGAAATCTATCGAAGAGCTGTTACAAGCCACACTGCAATTTACCGGCCGCGCGGACATCCTGGTCAACTCCGCCGGAGTCAACGTAGGATCGTCCTTTCTCGATGCTACGGACGAGGACTGGGATCGAGTGCTCACGATCAATCTTAAAGCCGTGTTTCAGGCTTGCCGGATTTTCGGCCAGCACATGGTCGAGTCCGGCGGCGGGGCGATTGTCAACATCGGCAGCGTTACCTCCTTCTTACCCCTTTCACGGGTCTTTGCCTATTCCGCTTCAAAGGCCGGCGTGCTCAACCTCACCCGGAACATCGCCCGCGAGTTCGCCACAAAAGGGGTGCGCGTCAACGCCCTTTGCCCGGGCTTCTTCCCCGCCGAACAGAATCGGAAGCTGCTCGACCAGGAACGGATTGACAACATCATGCGCCATACGCCCATGCGGCGTTTCGGCGAGCCGGAAGAACTGATCGGCGCACTCTTGCTGCTGGTTTCGCCCAAGGCAGGACGTTTCATCACCGGCGCCGCGATAAGTGTGGATGGGGGATTTACCGCCGCATGGTTTTAATCCTCCGGCAAGCAAACGCCGCCTCCATGCCGACACGTCATTATGATCCTTCGCCCAACTGGGAACGACGGCGGAGAATATGGTGATAGTGTTGGGCGAAACGATGGGCTTCGTCGCGCACATATTGCAGCAGCCGTAAGGCGTAGCTGTGGCGGCTGAGCCGGAGCGGTTCTTCGTCGGACGATGTATAGAGCACTTCTTCCCGCTTGGCCAGAGCGACGACGGGCAGAGACTCGAAGCCCAATGCCGACAGTGCGCTGCGTGCGGCATTGAGTTGCCCTTTGCCGCCGTCAATCAGCAGCAAGTCCGGCGGCTGCTCGTCTTCGCGGTAATGCTGAAATCGCCGGCTTACAGCCTCGTGAATTCCGGCAGTATCGTCCGGCCCCAGCGTGCCGCGGATGCGCATGCGTCGGTAGCCGGGCCGAAACGGCAGGCCGTCGAGAAATCGTACCACAGCGGCCACGGTATCGCTGCCGGCCGTATGGGCGATATCCACGCCTTCGATAACGCGCGGTCGCGCCGAAAGGTGCAGCACTTTTCGCAAGCCGGTCAGGCCGCGTTTCGGGTCAACCGGAAAGACCTCCGGCTGGACGTGTTCTTGAAGATCGCCGCGTTTTTCCAGGGTTTCCAGCAAAGCGATTTCATCACGAAGCTGTGCGGCTTCCTCAAAACGCAACTCTTTAGCGGCAGCGGCCATTTCCGCCCTCAGTTCGCCGAGCAAACTTTTCCGTCCGCCTTCGAGGAACTGCTGCAAGCGGCGGATGTTCGCCCGATATTGCCCGCGCGTTATCCGCAGGTTGCACGGCGCGGAACACTGGTCGATGGCCGCCAGCAAACAGGGCCGAAACCAGCGCCATCGCGGGTCCGATTCTTCGATGTCCAGCGAGCAGGTGCGAAACTTGAAAATCTTCTGGAGCACCTGGATTGCCCCACGAAGACTCCGGGAACTCGTAAACGGCCCGTAGAGTTTCGTGCCGTGTTCTTGCGGCTCGCGCGTGAAACATACGCGGGGGAAATCCTCGTAGAGAAAAATCTCCAAATAGGGAAAAGTCTTCGCATCCCGCATCTCGCGGTTGTATTTGGGCAGCAGGTCCTTGATAAGTCGGGCTTCGAGCAGCAAGGCGTCGATCTCGCTCTCCGTCTGGAGATAGTCGATGTCGTGAATCTCTCGAACCAGATGAGCGGTGCGAAGGTCGTCGGCCGCAGCCTTCAGAAAATAGCTTCCGGCACGCGCCCGGAGGTTTTTGGCCTTGCCGACGTAGATTACCTGACCGGCCTTGTCCTTCATCAGATACACGCCGGGCGCGCGCGGAAAGGACCGCACCTTTTCGGCGGCAGGCGCGGGGTGCTCATCAGCCGATGATTCTTCGCTCATTGCCGGTTCCACGAGACGATTGTTACTATCCGTTTTACTGCGACCGTCGCAATCGCCGGTCAAAGTGTTCCCAAGCCCGTTCCCTGCATATCAAGATTATACCTCGTTTACCCAGAAAAAAAGCGGCTGAAGCGGGTGAGATTCTGTTTCAATTGTTCTTTCGGAGCAAGTCTTTGAACTTTTCGCGTACCTTCTCAACTTTGGGTAAAGCCTGCGCGCGGATGTAGGGATGGCCTGGGTTGCAAGCTGCGAAATCTTGATGATAATCCTCCGCGGGATAGAACGCCCGCAACGGTTCCAATTTAGTAACGATGGGGCGCGGAAAGACTTTTTCCGCCGTCAGTTCGGCAATAACTCTCGAGGCCGTGTCGCGCTGCTGTTGGTCGGCGTAGAAAATCGCGGAGCGATATTGTGTGCCGATGTCGGGGCCTTGGCGGTCGGGCGTGGTAGGGTCGTGCGTGGCAAAATGCACCCGCAATAAACTCTCGTAGGAAATCTTGCGAGGATCATAAACGATTTTTACCGCTTCGACGTGGCCTGTACGACCGGTGGAGACGGCTTCATAGTCGGCCGTTTCTGCATCTCCGCCGGTATAGCCGGAAATTACTTCCAGCACGCCGTCCAGCTCTTGAAAGACGGCCTCCACACACCAGAAACATCCACCGGCGAATACCGCTTCGGCGCGATGCTCCGTGGCAGGCGATGTGTTCGCCGACGGACCGGTTTTGTCTTCGGGTTTGGGCACAAACTTTAAGACCGCGGAGTTCAGGCAGTATCTTTTGCCGGTCGGCGGCGGCCCATCGTCGAAAACGTGGCCGAGATGTGCATCGCAGCGACGGCAGAGAATTTCCCTGCGCACCCTGCCGAGGCTATAGTCCGGCAGTTCATAAATGTTTTCCTTGGCGGCAGGTCGAAAGAAGCTGGGCCAGCCGGTGCCGGAATCATACTTCGCACCCGACTCGAAGAGCGGCAATCCGCAACAAACACACACATACCAGCCCGGCTGTTTGTTTTTCAGCAGAGCGCCACAAAAAGCCGGCTCAGTTCCCTTGCGTCGGGCGATTTGATACTGCTCAGGCGTAAGACGTTTTCGCCACTGCTCATCGCTGAGCACGACGCGCGGCGTTTCCGTAGGCGGAGAGAGTTTTCCTTCCGACGTAAGCATACAAACCACAACCATTTCGACCATTTCTTGAAACCCTCGCCACCTTTTGCTTCGAAAGAACGGACGCCCTGAGGACTCTTCGACTTGCGGCAACCTTTTATACAACCGGCTTTGCTTGTGCGAAAACAAACGATTTGTCAGCGTAGCCCTATGGGAATTATTGGGGGCTGAGTCAAGTCGGTCAACTGCGGACCAATTCTTGTTTGCCGGAAAAGAAGCTCACGCTCACAGCGCCCGTTGTGAGAAGACGCCGATTTCCAGAGCCGCTAGTTCTCGGACAAGCTCGCGCGGCGTTTGCGGCCGACGTAGCGGGTCTTTGGCGATCATCCGTCGGACCAGGCCGAGGATTTCGCGCGGTAGGTCGGGCGCCAGGCGGCCAAGATCGGGCGGAGAGGATTGTAGGTGCAACGAAGCCAGCTCGGCTAAGTCGCGCGCTATGTAAGGAGGACGACCGCTCAACAGTTCGTACAACACTGCGCCAAGACTGTAGATGTCGCTGCGAATGTCGGCGGCCAGTTTCGACCTGAGCTGTTCCGGCGCCACATAGTTGCAAGTGCCCATCACCACGCGATCCACCGCTGAATGGGCTGCGCCTTTCGGTCTGGCGAAGCTCAGGTCCAGCAAGGTTACGTGGCCGTTGGGCGCCAGATGGATGTTACCAGGCGAAACGTCGCCATGTATCCAGCCGGCGGTAAACAGGGCGTCCAGCGCTTCGGCAGTTTGACGCGCAATCCATAGCGCCTGCGGCAAGTCGAAACGTCTGCCCAATGATAGATGCTTCGCCAAACTGGCGCCATCCAGCCACGGCATCACCAACATCCGCGGCGGCTCAACGACATAAGCGGCCAACACGGGCGCTAAATGCGGGTGGGAGACCTTTTGACCCAGCAGGGCCTCGGTGCGAAACATCTCTATGGCCAGCGGCTCGTTTTGCCATATCGGCCGAAGCATCCTCACCGCATAATTGGCCGGCATGTCAGGCGGCGCTCCCAGCGGACGAGCACGGAAAATCCGGGAAAAACTGCCCAATGATGCAAACTCTACCAACTCCCACTCCCTTACCTGACAGCTAAATCTTCTCCGCCTTGCAGTGTGGGCGCAAATTGCCTCTTTGCCTGAAGTTAGGCATGGCCCAGCCATCCTTTCCCCCCTATTAGAAGAGCAAATCTCAAGAAGTTCTTAAGATAGCATCGGTCAGTAGGGCAAGCCGAGTCCAGCAGGATTATGATTAGAAAGCAGAGATAAAAATTTGCGGGTTTCTGTTGGGAGCCGAAAAAGAGATGCCCTCAATTTCCTAAGTTTTTCTTCAATATTTCCCAGAGGGCATCCAGCGCTTGAGGGATGGTGTTCACACCGGCGATAGTGGGCATGAAGTTCGTATCGCCGATCCATCGCGGAACGATGTGCCAATGCAAATGGCTCGGCAACCCTGCTCCGGCTGCGCGACCGATGTTCAGACCGATGTTAAATCCTTGCGGCTGAAGGGTTTTCTCCAGCAGCGAAACCATTTGGGCAAGAGCTTGGGACAGCTCCAACTGAACCTCCGCCCCAAGTTCGTCCAGTCGAGCGAAATGGCCTTGTGGAGCGACTAATAAGTGGCCGTTGTTGTAAGGGTAGCGATTTAAGAGCACAATCGTATTTCGCCCTCGATGTATGACCATTCTTCGGCGATCATCACCCACTGGAACGGCGCGGCAAATAAAACATTCAGGATCGGCATTGGGCAGTAAGTCTTTCGGGTCGAAAGAATCGTCAAGGATTTTTTCGCCTTGGATATACGCCAATCGCCAAGGCGCCCAAAGCTGTTCGTTGGCCATGCTTCAACCGCCTGGTATTTTGGGGAGTTTATTGCATCTTTGCCAGTTTAGCCATATCAGAGAAAAGGCACAAGCCGCGTCGGGCGGTGAACATGTTCTTCAAGTCGGCTTTCTTTGGGGGACGAAACCGAGAGTAACAGCTATGCAGAGGATGCGGGAAGTAATTCTTAGCGAGCCATTTCCGCCTACCCCTCCATATAGCCCACCGTTTTTAGTAAAGTGGTTAAACCTGGAAGAGATTGCGGAATATTGTTAGTCGGAGATTGCGAAACTTAAGTCTCTAGTAGTGGCTTTTTTTATGTGCTGTTAAAAAAGCTGTGGCGATGGATTTTCGCGTCAACTTAGATGTGTTTCGCGGCCCTTTGGATTTGCTTCTCTATCTGGTGCGGAAGCACGAGCTGGAAATCACCGAAATCTCTTTGGCTTTAATAACGGAACAATATCTGGAGTATTTGGCGGTAGTGGAAAAGCTGGACATCGGGGCAGTAGGCGACTTTTTGGCCGTCGCGAGTTTGCTGTTAGAAATTAAGTCACAGCACCTTCTCCCTCACGGCGACGAAGTGGAAGAGGAATTGGAAGACCCACGACATGAACTCGTACAAAGGTTGTTGGAATACAAGAAGTTCCGCGAGGCGGCAAGCATATTAGAGGAACGTTGCCGCGAGTGGCAGCAGCGTTATCCGCGCCTGGGCGGCGAACTGCCTACCGTCCGTCCTGATCCGGCCGAGGAGCCGATTCAAGAGATCGAGTTGTGGGACCTCGTGAGTGCCTTTGGACGGATTATGCGCGAGCACGAGGCCACACAGCCGTCGAGCATTGTTTACGATGACACGCCGATACATGTCTTTATGAGCAGAGTTTACGCCCGACTGACAGAGCACGGCCAGCTGCGATTCGCCGATCTGTTTCAGTCGCGGATGCACAAATCAACGCTTATCGGCATCTTTTTGGCGGTGTTGGAGTTAGTCCGTCATGGACGGGTCAAGGTGGAACAGAACGCCCTGTTCGGCGAAATCTGGTTGATTCCCAATTTAGAATGCTCGGAGCCGCTGGACCTTTCTGCGGTGGACGAATACACTCATAGCGTAAAGTAAGTCCGGCTGATTGGTGGTATAACTGCTCCGCCTGGGTCGCGCCTCAGCCCCGTGAAGTACGATGATTAACAACCTGCCTGTGAAAACTATGGTTCATAAGGGGCTTACGATTGAAGGCTACTCCCGCGCGGCAGTGCAGACCTATTGGCGCATCCCGGAGTTGAAGCTCGGCTTCGACCTGGGAGCACAGCCGTGGTCATTCATGGGCACGCCGACTTGGTTTGTCTCTCACACACATCTGGACCATTTGATCGCCTTGCCGGTGTATGTCGCCCGACGGCGGATGATGAAAATGGAGCCGCCGACGATCTACCTGCCGGAAACGACTGTCGAGCCGTTGGAGCGGATCTTAAGACTGCTCAGTCGTCTGGACAGGGGGCGGCTGCCGTGTAAACTGGTGCCTGCAAAGCCCGGCGACGAGTTCGAGCTTTCGCGGGAGCACGTGGTTACGGTTTCGGCCACCACGCATACGGTGCCTTCGCTGGGCTTTGTCATCTGGGAGCGCCGGCGGAAGCTCAAACCGGAGTATCTCGGCCTGGAAGGGCATCGAATCCGCGATTTGCGCCTCAACGGGATTGAAGTAACCACCGAAATGCGTTTACCCCGCGTGGCCTATTTGGGCGACAGCTCGCCGCAAGGTCTGGACGCCTGCCCCCCCATGTTTGAGGCCGAAGTGTTGATCCTGGAATTGACGTTCGTTTCCGCCAGGCATCGCAAGGACAAGATTCACAAGTTCGGCCACATGCATCTGGACGACCTCCTGGAGCGCCGCGATCGCTTCCGCAACGAATTGATTATTGCATCTCACTTCAGCACGCGCTATCATCCCAACCAGGTTCGGGATTACGTGAGCAAGGCCATACCGGACATGCTCGACGGCCGGCTGCAACTGTGGATTTAGTCGGCCCTGCGGAAGCAATGTCCTTTTCGGCAATTAACCGCCGTTAAGTTCTTTGCCGCCAAAGGGTTGCAACCCAACGGGAAACCGATCTGGACAACCCTCGGCCTTTTGAGTACCTTTTCCGCCTTCTCTGTTATGGAGGCACGGATGTCTTCTGGAGCCATTGCTCGGGCAGCAGCGCCGGAGGCTTGGAACCGGTTAAAAGAACTAATCCTGCCGTCGGCCTTGATTGTCGGCGTGCTGGTGATCCTTGTCCCGCTGCCGAAGGGACTGATGGACCTCCTTTTGGCTTGCAACATTACTCTCTCGGTAATCATGTTGCTCACGGCCGTTTATGTCCGTACTCCTCTGGAGTTCAGCATTTTTCCTTCCCTGCTATTGACGACTACCCTATTCCGTTTAGTCCTCAACGTGGCTACTACGCGGCTGATTCTTACGCGGGCGGCAAGCGACGGCATGTTGGCTGCCGGCGGCGTGGTGAAAGCCTTCGGCGAGTTCGTAACCGGCGGCGCTGGACCGGATAAGATCGTAGTCGGGCTGGTAATCTTCGCAATTATCGTCGTCATCCAATTCGTAGTCATCACCAAAGGGGCAACACGCATCGGCGAAGTGGCCGCACGCTTCACCCTCGACGGCATGCCCGGCAAGCAAATGGCCGTGGACGCCGATCTCAATGCCGGCTTGATAGATCAACAAGAAGCCCGCCGACGCCGACGGGAAATTGCAGAGCAGGCGGACTTCTTCGGTGCGATGGACGGCGCCGCCAAGTTCGTTCGCGGAGATGCGATCGCCGGCGTGGTCATCATCGTCATTGATATTCTCGGCGGGCTGTTGATCGGCCTTGGTCAGCATGGCATGAGCCTGGCCGAAGCGACGGCGCTGTTTACGACCCTGACGATCGGCGACGGCCTGGTCTCGCAAGTACCGGCTTTTCTGATTTCCATTGCCGCCGGTATGCTTGTTACCCGCGGCAGTCAGGAAACCAATTTGCCGGCGGAATATCTCCGACAGCTTTTCTCCCGGCCGCAAGCGCTTTTGGTGGCGGGGGGATTTTTGGGGTTGTTGGTGTTTACCAGCCTTCCTCGCATCCCTTTGTTGCTTCTTGCCGCCGCTTGCTTCGGCATGGCGATTCTGCTTCGTCGTGCGGAAAATCGGTCGCCGGCGGCAAGCATCCCCAAGCCCTCGCAGCTGCCAAAACGCCCCGAACAAAGAATCGAAGATTTTCTGGCCGCGGAGCTGTTGGAGTTGGAATTGGGCGTAGGTTTGCTGCGGATCGCCGATCCTCAGCGCGGCGGCGATTTATTAGAGCGTATCGGGAGATTGCGTCAGGAAGTGGCCGCTGAGCTGGGCGTTATCATGCCGAAAGTCCGCATCCGCGACAACCTGCGGCTTCAGGCCGATCAATTCCGACTGAAGCTGGCTGACGTGATCGTCGCGGAACATGAGGTGGAACCTTCGGCGGCAGCCCCTGCGGCGGCGATCGTTGCTGCGCTGAATGAAGCCGTGCGACAACATGCCGCCGAACTGCTCAACCGCCAGGCCGTAAAACAACTGCTCGACGAACTCCGCAAAACTTCGCCGGCCGCTGTAGATGAGCTTGTACCTGGCGTGATGCGTTTGGGCGAAGTACAGCAAGTGCTTCAGGAGCTTCTCAAAGAAGGGCTGTCGATTCGACGCCTGGATGCCATTGTGGAAACCCTGGCGGATTGGGCGCCGAAAATAAAGAATCCCTTCCTTTTGGTCGAACGAGTTCGCCGGCGGCTGGCGCCTGCTATCTCTGCTCGGTATCGCAATCCGGACAAACGGCTCTCGGCGATTGCCTTTGCTCCGCCGTTGGAATCACAGCTGCTTGCTGCCTGTGAAGACGATAAAGAGCTGGGCTCGGTGTTAAGACTTGATCCGACGATTGCCGCAGGTGTGAAAAACAGCGTGGCTTCCAAGGTGGAAAAACTCGCTGCCCTGAACCGCCCGCCGATTTTACTCGTTCATCCGCAAATCCGCCGCGCCGTAAAAGGGCTACTGGCCGAGCACCTGCCGCAATTGGTCGTTCTCAGCCATGAAGAAATCACGCCGGATACGATCGTGGAAACCGTAGCCGCGGTGGGCGGGGAGATGGCGGGACAATTTTCATTCGGCGAGCAGACCGGCGGAACTCCAGGAACCGGTGATTTTTTCTCCTCTTTTTCTACAACCATTGAGACCTGAAAAAGTTGAAACGGGATAAATATGGAAATACGCACTTTTCGAGCGGCAACGATGCAGGAGGCCTTGGCCCTGGTCCGGCAAGAGATGGGCCCCGACGCTGCAGTCTTGCACACGCGGCAAGTGCGTCGCCGCATACTCGGATTATTTCCAGGCCGGCAAGAGATCGAGTTGACGGCTTCCAGGGAAGTGGCTGTGCCCAGCCGACTGCCGCCCCCAGCGGAGGCGGAGCGGACACGCGAACTTTCCCGGCTTTCCGATCGGGCCGGCGTTCGGGCGAACGAGGACGCCAGGCTCTCGCATCAAGTGCAAACCCAACTGAGCAGTTTACAAGCGTTGGTGAAAGACCTTTGCCGGCGCTCAAAAAGGGATGCGCACGGTGATTGGCCGGAGGAATTGTTTCGCCTCTTTGCCGAGTTACTGGATGCGGACTTTTGCGAAGAAATCGCCCGTGAGCTTGTGGAACGTTTGCGTTACGACCCCCGTTCAGCCGACGTGGCGGACGCGATGCTGCTCAAGGCCCGGTTGGCCGGAATGCTCGAAGATGAGTTGCGGACCTTCGGGCCGATTCGTCTTTCGCCGGGCCGGATGCGTGTGGCGGCGCTCATCGGGCCGACCGGCGTCGGAAAAACCACGACCATCGCCAAACTGGCCGCCAATTTCCGCCTTAAGGAAAAACGTCGCGTCGGACTGATTACGCTGGATACCTTTCGCATCGCCGCCGTAGAGCAATTGCGGACCTACGCGGAAATCATCGACTTGCCGATGTTTGTGGTCTCTTCCGCCCGCGAAATGCACGAAGCGCTGGAACGCCTAAACCATCTGGACCTGGTGCTCATCGACACCGCAGGCCGTAGTCCGCGCGACGAAATTCGCATTCAAGAATTGAAGATGTTGTTAAACGGCGCCGCCGATGAAATACATCTTGTCCTCAGCAGTGTGTCGGCCACGCGAACGCTGGAAGATACGGCCGCACGCTTCGCCGTCGTCGGGCCGACGGCGCTGATTATGACTAAACTGGACGAAGCAGATAGTCTGGGCGGCGTTTTGCCGGTGCTTCGCAGCAGCGGGCTGCCGCTGAGCTATGTGACCGACGGCCAAAACGTACCTGACGATATCGCCGTTGCCGAGGCGCGAAAGCTGGCGCGTTTAATGTTGCGACTGGATGAATCTTAACGAGCATACTTGAAAGCTATATCCGCGTGATATATTTGTCCGAACCAGATCGGTTTTCTGCAACGACCGTTGATCAAGCACAGAGCTTGCGGAGCCTGGCGTACGGCGTTGCCGACGAACTGAAACCACGCCCCGAAATAACGCGACTGTGGCTGGTAGCAGGCGGCAAAGGCGGCGTGGGTACCACGACCGTCGCCTGGAACATCGCGCTGGCATCCTCCCGCGGCGGACGGCGAACGATGTTGCTTGATGCCGATCCTCGGGGCGACGACGCAGCTTGGCTGGTCAAACTCGACCCGCACCATACTTTGGCCGATTTACTGACCGGAAAATTAGACAGGCAGGAAAACCTAAACTACCCCGAAAATGACAACCTGCTCTTCATCGGCGGTACACCCGGCTGGCAGCAATTGTACGGCGGGCAGCGTGCGGCGCTAAATCGACTGTTCGCGCTCATTGGAAATCCAAGACTATCAATGGATGTAGCGGTGATTGACGCCGGCAACGGCAGCCTGGACTTGCCCCTGGCGGCTCAGAAATATGCCGAAAAGCTCATTTTGGTTACAACTTCTGAAACGCCGGCCGTGGTAAACACCTTTAGGACCCTGAAAATACTCGCCGCTGTGGAAAGCGACTTGCCTTGCCGCTACTGCCTCGTAGTCAATCAAGCCGGCTATCGTGCGGCACGGAGAACATTCCAACGGCTGGCCGGAGCGGCGCGCCGTCTGTTGGGTTTAGAACTATCCCTCTGGGGTTGGATGGCGAAGTCTTCCCAACCATTGAAGCTAACTATCCGATGGTTATCAGCCGATAATAAACGAAAAGTAGTGGTAGCGAAAGAGATGTCAAATTGGATAAAGTTTACCAATTTTTTCGACTTTCTTCTGCCATCTCGATAACGTCCCAAGCGAAAGGATTCCTAATTGCCTCAAGCAGGCAAGGCTATCATGGAGGAAAGCATGAGTACGACCGCCACTGTCGCTCCGGAAGATGTCGAGCAACTGTGGATCGAATACAAAAAAGACCCTTCCAACGTGGAGCTAAGAAATCGTCTGGTGGAAATTTATTTGCCGCTGGTAAAGTACAACGCCGAGCGGATCTGGGCGCGGCTGCCGGAAGGCGTGGAACTGGACGATCTCATTTCGGCCGGCGTGTTCGGCCTGATGGACGCCATCGAGATGTTCGATCTTTCGCGGGGCGTAAAGTTTGAAACCTACTGCGTACCGCGCATCCGCGGCGCTATGCTCGACGAATTGCGCACCATGGACTGGGTGCCGCGACTCGTCCGTTCCAAAGCCAGCAAGCTTAACGAAGCCGTTAAAAATCTCGAAACCCGACTCGGTCGTCAACCGACGGAAACCGAACTGGCCGAAGAGTTGGGCATTTCCGTCGCTGAACTGGAAAAAATGACGCTCGACGCTAATGCCGTCAACCTCATCAGCCTGAACAAAAAATGGTACGAAACCGACAGCTACAAAGACGTGCGTGAAATCGACATCCTCGAAGATAAAAAAGGCGAAGACCCGACACGGCGCATCCAAAAAAACGATCTGATGCGTCTGGTTACCAAAGGCCTGAACCGCAATGAACGGTTGATCATTATTCTCTATTATTACGAAGAGTTTACCATGAAGGAGATCGGCGCCACGCTGAATCTCTCCGAAAGCCGCGTGAGCCAGATGCACAGCTCGATTATGCAGCGCCTCCAGAGCCAGTTGGCGCGTCGCAGGCCGGAGTTCGGCACATAAGAAGGGCGAAATATCACCGCCAATAAGCCGAGGGTGTCCGGAAATTCATAGGGCGTCCATAATCCATCGCACTCGCCCGTTGTGGTTGCTACAACGGTGGTTATATCGCAGCAGAAGTTGGTAGGCGAAGAGCACCGTCAGCAATTGGTACGATTGTTTTCCAACCCGCGGTGGCACTCTACGCCGTTAACCCTCTTGAAAATACGAAAAAATGGTCTTGATGCGTTTAGCCGTTTTCTGGAATTTGCGCGTTTTACCACAAACCCGCATCCAGAAAGGAATCGGCAATGGCGCATCAAGACCAAGAACGGAATGGCTCCGTATGTTCTTACGCTTACGACTTGCACAAGGCCTTGCGGTGGCTCACGGTCGGCGGGTCCATGTGTGGGGTCGTGTTTCGGCCCGAATGCACCTGGACGCCGGAAACCTTGGTGTTTGGGGCGTTGCTTTGGGCATGGTCGGACGAGAAGCCCCTCGTTGAACGTTTCCTCACCGCACGCAAGATTATCATACATTGCTACGGCGAGCAAGGGGAACCGGCCGGAAGTTACCAAGCGTTCGTCAAGATGCTGCTCAAGTGGAGCGCGCCTTTGCTGAAGTCGCTTTCGGCGGCGTTTCGCCGGCGGATGAGGCAAGTGCTTGCCGCCGTGTGGCTGATCGAAGGGTGGCTGGTATTCGCCGTCGACGGCAGCCGCGTGGATGTGCCGCGCACCCGCAGTAACGAAGAGCGCTACTCCCCCAAGTCCAAACTGTCGCGCGAGGCGCAGAAGCGTCGGCGTCGGCGTCGGCGTCGTCAACGCCGGCGGCAACAGGCCGCGCAGGCGGTCCGCCAGCGCAATGCCAATGTGCCGCGGATTTGGCTCACCATGCTCTGGCACGTCGGATCGGGGTTGCCGTGGGACTGGCGCACCGGCCCTTCCGACAGCAGCGAACGCAAACACTTTCAGGAGATGCTTGGCTCGCTGCCCTCCGGCGCTTTGCTCACCGCCGATGCGGGTTTTATGGGCTAACAGTTGTGGAAAGCCGTCTTGGCTGCCGGACAGCAACTCTTGGTGCGTGTGGGCAGCAACGTGAAATTGCTTAAGAAGCTGGGGGTTGCCCGA
>Ga0272448_1001375_pt1 | contig 33176 bp, 23 predicted proteins | sample YNPCB0191_FD_202220 | JGI IMG/M metagenome (GOLD analysis project Ga0272448, IMG submission 202220) | Hot spring sediment microbial communities from Yellowstone National Park, WY, United States - YNP-CB-019-1 | ecosystem: Environmental > Aquatic > Thermal springs > Hot (42-90C) > Sediment...
AAATCACGCCAAGGAATGTAACTCAAATTAAACAAAACTAGTCCTAAATTTATGGTGGCAATAATTGCCATTAACCGTTCTATCCACAAGTAGTAAGGCCGCCGGGGTAATTTTTGTTCAACCATTTATTTTTCGCTGGCAAAATTTTTAGCCAAGTAATCAGTTACATATATTGATAGTATTTACTCAGGTTGGTATAAAAATTACTACTTAGTATGGATAAATGGAGAAGTCGAAACTGAAAAACTAACTAATTTTAACTGATATGGGCAAAATGAATCAAAATCATTAATAATCAAGGAAACAGATGTGAAATAAATTTACAAAGCATCTGTTTACGTTCATGTTTTGCAAAATTCACCAAAAGGAGTTTAACTTATGTGGTGTGGGTTTGGAAAATCAAGCGCGAGCATAGCCGTTGTCTGTCTGATGGCAGCAAGTGTAGCGATCGCTGACTCTGCTATGGCTGTACGCCAACGTAACTATACTCCCCGGCAATTTCGTGCGTTGTTGCACGGACTGGGCTATAACATTCAAGTATCAGATGCGCCTCTGACAGCTGCAGATGCTAAAAAAGCTATTCAGGAATTTCAAAAGGGGTACAAAATCCAGCCTGCTGATGGTGTTGCAGGACCAAAAACCCAAGATTTCGCAGCGAACATTGTGGAAATTTTACAGGCAAACTTGAATCTAGTACTTAAACCCGCTACTCCCCTTCCTAAAAATCAATACTACGGACCGCAAACGGAAGCGGCTGTAAGACAATATCAGAAAAAAGTAGGACTCAAAGAAACAGGAATAGCTGATTTAGCCTTACGCCAAAGGCTTGATAAAGAAGCAAAGGAAATCTTGAAACAGCCTGCACCTACTCCTACATCGACACCAACACCGACAGCATCGCCAACACCAAGAACAACAACTACCCCTAAAAAGTCTCCAACACCAAGAACAACAACTACCCCTAAGACTTCTCCAACACCAAGAACAACAACTACCCCTAAGACTTCTCCAACACCAACATCAACAGCAACACCGACAAAAACTCCTTAAGTGCCAATACGGTTATAGTGCGGTAGTTAGTTGTTAAATTTTATACTTTTCCCTATTCCCTACACGCTTGCACAGTGGGGTGTAGGGAACCTAGAAAAGGTACAAGGAAGTGAATACCCCGTGCTCTAGTAGATGCTCTCAAGTAAACTTTATGAAACACTCTGGCGTGGGGAACTTTCTTTTCTGTCTGTTACATTTTCTGCTCTGGTTCTTCTAACGGTCTTCCCTTGGGAATCGGTAAAAGCGGACGGCGATCGTCATAAGGCATGGGAATGTACTGCACGGTAGGACGTCCACCTTGCGGTTGGGGATACAACTCCATGAGTTCGTAAACAATGCGAGGTAGTCCTACCGTTACAGGTAAGCCCATTTCTGTTGCTTCCTCCACGGTAATAGGATAGTCGTGGGTAACTCGTCCAGTGGTCAAAGCATCAACGATATTTTCAATATTTTCTGGCTTGACTTTCTGTTTGGGTATGCTATCTTTAAGCAAAGTCCGGACGAAACGCTGTACCTGCTGAATAGCTTTGCGTGCCAGATCGGCCATGATTAGAGTTTGGTCATCGATTTCAGCTATGGGCTTGTCCTCTAGCACTTTGAGAACGCTAGCAGCGGGAAAGTTCCCCAGTTGAGGATCGACTGGTCCTAAAACTGCATTAGCGTCCATAATTATTTCATCGGCAGCAAGGGCAAGCATCGTACCGCCACTCATGGCGTAGTGGGGTACGAATACTGTTACTTTGGAGGGATGACGAATTAATGCTCTGGCAATTTGCTCGGTTGCCAAGACTAAACCACCAGGAGTATGCAAAATTAAATCAATGGGGATTTCCGGGGGAGTAAGGCGAATAGCTCGCAGAATCTGCTCGGAGTCTTCTATGGTAATGTAGCGCGATATGGGTATTCCCAGCAGACTTATAGACTCTTGGCGGTGAATGAGTAAAATAACTCGGCTTTTGCGCTGCTGTTGAAATTCTTGGATAGTGCGGAAGCGACGATACTCGATTTGACGTTTCTGCCAAATAGGTTGCAGTGACGACAAAAGCAAAAAGATCCAAAATAAATCGCCAATACCAAAGCCCATAAAAAATATTTTTATTTTTATTCAAGTTTGTTGTTTTCCCAATTATACAAGAGGCTATAAACTTAGCCGCGTTCGACTGGGCCAGTCGAACTGAAGAAATAATTGGGCAATTATGCTTGCGATCGCCAAATTTTTACCGTGTCGTCATCGCTTCCGCTCACCAGGGTTTTTCCATCAGGACTAAAGGCAACTGCTCTGACGTAATTAGAATGCCCTGTAAGAGTAGAAATATTTCTACCTGTATTGACATGCCAAATTTTAATAGTTTGATCCCAACTACCACTAGCTAGCAGTTGACCGTCTGGACTAAAAGCAACTGACCATACCGAGTTAAAATGTCCGGTGAAGGTACGAATTTCTTTGCCTGTATTTACCTGCCACAATTTGATAGTACAATCACCGCTGCCGCTGGCGAGAAATTCTCCGTCTGGACTAAAGGCGACGGCGTTGACAAAAAAGGAATGACCCACAAGAGTACGAATTTCTCTGCCTGTAGTTGCATGCCAAAGTTTAATGGTATAGTCAGCACTACCACTAGCTAAAGTTTCCCCATCCGGACTCCAAGCAACAGCACACACAGAATCAGTGTGACCTGTTAAAGTTCGAATTTCTCTTCCGGAAACTACCTGCCATATTTTCATGCTGCAGTCAGCGCTAGCACTAGCAATTAACTGTCCGTCTGGATTAAAAACCACAGAATTCACGCAGTTGGTGTGACCCTTAAAAGTGCAGACTTCTTTACCAGAACTGACAAGCCACAATTTAATAGTTTCATCCCAACTACCGCTAGCAAGAAGTTCCCCGTCAGCGCTGAAGCAAACAGCTTGAACCATGCTGGAATGACCGGAGAACCAACGACCAAGCGTGCGCAGTAGTTTCCCTGTACTTAGTTGCCAAAGTTTAATACTGTTGTCACTGCTACCGCTAGCTATTATTTGTCCGTCAGAGCTGATGGCAATAGCCTGAACCATGCTAGTATGACCTTTGAGGGTATGGGTACACTGCCATTGTGTTTGCCCTGTAAAAACATTGTTAGTAGTTATGATTTTTGTGGGGGGTGGGAGAATTAAATTTTCCTCAAAGTCCGAATCTAGTAAATTCAGCCATTCTTGTACGGTCTGGGGACGATATTTGGGCTGAAATTCCATTCCCCGCAAAATCGCATGAGCGGTCTTGCTACTGAGGTTGGGGTTAAAATATTTTGGGGATTCTAGAGGAATGTTTTGACGTCTTTCATCCGCACTGGTTGGTACTACTCCAGTTACCAAGGTGTATAAAGTAGCAGCTAGACCGTAAATATCAATGTATTCTCCTCGGAGTGCTTCCAATTCATACTGTTCAGGGGGAGCATAACCAGGAGTGCGATAAACTGTATGCTTTTGAATAACATTAGGAATAAATTCTCTGGCAATACCGAAGTCTATTAGGACTGCTTCTGATTTCCCAGATCGGACCATGATGTTGCGTGGCTTGATATCCCTGTGTAGCAAGCCTTTACGGTGAACTATCGCCACGGCCTGGCCAATTTGCCGAATGTACAGCAGTGCTTCTGATTCTGCCAATACTCCTACCCGTTGCAGACGCCTTCCCAAGTCCTCACCTTCGATATACTCCATTACCATGCAGGGCATAGTTCCTTCATCGAAGATATTCTCTATTTGTACTATGTGGGGGTGGCGACATACAGCCAACCTTACAGCTTCATCTCGAAAGTTTAGCCTTAATTTATCTCGGTGGGGTCTCCAGGCGGGGTTGTTAAGGATTTCCTCTTTTAAGGTTTTTATTACCCGTAACTCACCATGTTCATTTTTGGCGAGATAAGTGATACCAATTCCACCTTCACCTAGTTTTCTTTCGATAATAAAGCGTCCCCCAAATAACCGCTGTCCCGGATGCCAGACCATTAGTATTGCAATTAGATTCTACTATTTATTTTGACATGACAGCCCAATACAGTTTGAAGGCGATTCTATGGCATCATCCTGAAATCGCCTCTCCCTTTGAATAGATATAGCTTCGTTACGTGCTCAAGTAATTTCTCAACTTCCAATCTCTGCTGAAGACTTTTTGTTGAAAAAGGGAAAATAAATTTAGTGACAATAAACTCATAAACTGGCGTAACAAGTATAGCATAAAAATTCTTCCATTTCTGGCAACAGATATAGTCAGGTTAAGCTTGGAAAAAAATATCAAAACTAGACACTTTATTAAAAATTCTTAATTAACTTCTGAAAAAGATGCAGCAGCAAGGATGCTACTTTCAGGGTGCGGTATTCAAATCAGCAATAGAAATAGAGTTTTGAAAGCTTTCGAGGGAGTTTTTTTGTGGGGGAAGACTACATTACCAATTTTGTTCCTCTACCTTGCCTGTATTTTCTGAAATCATTGCTGGCAAGCTTGTATAGATTTACTACACGATACTTGCGGTTCGCAAAAATTAACTTAAGTGAAATTAAATTTAATTTCCAAATAATATTCAAGACCGCATGCGATCGCCTGTTTTTGCATGTACTATACTTACAAGTATCAAAAAAAGTGTAAAAAATCTCTCTGTTTTGAGAGGCAGAGATATTATTTGAAACTTCTTGATAAAAATAACGTTATAGGCAAAATTTTTTAGCATTTTTCAGCGGGCTTTGATTATGTTACAGAACTTGCAGTTGAGACAAAAATTTACAATTCTACTACTGGTAATTTTAATAGTGGGTTTGAGCTTGAGTGGTCTAGCTTTATCTTACCTACTCAGACAAAATGCCAAAGAAGAAATTACCTCTACAGCTTTTATGCTGATGGAAACCATGATTTCTGTTCGCCAATATACAAGTAGTCAAGTTAATCCAGTACTAGTCGATAAATTAAATACTGAATTTTTACCGCAAAGCGTACCTGGATATTCGGCTAGAGAAGTTTTTGAGAATTTGCGAAACAAAACTGGCTATCGAGACTTTTTTTACAAAGAAGCAACCCTGAATCCAACCAATCTGAGAGATAAAGCCGATAATTTTGAAACACAAATTATCGAGAGATTTAGAAAAGACAATAAATTAAAACAACTGAGCGGATTTCGAACGCTACCAGGTGGAGATGTTTTCTATACAGCTCGTCCTTTAATAGTCTCGGAACAAAAGTGCTTGGAATGTCACGACACACCTGAAAGAGCGCCTAAAAGTATGATTGCTCGCTACGGTACAGCTGGTGGATTTAACTGGAAACTAGGGGAAATAATTGGTGCTCAGATCATTACCGTACCAGCTACGAAAGTGATCCAAAAAGCCAATCAATCTTCTGTTTTTATTGTCGGATTAGTGTCTGTTGTTTTTGTCATTGTTATCTTTTTAGTTAATGTCTTTTTAAATCGACAGGTAGTGCGTCCTCTCAAACGCATAACTCGCGTAGCAGAAGAAGTTAGCACCGGACACATGGATGTTGAATTTGAGCAATTATCTAATGATGAAATTGGTAACCTTGCTAAAGCCTTTAAGCGCATGAAGTTAAGTTTAGAAATGGCTATGAAACGGCTAAAACGCCCTTATGGCAATACCCATGATACAGGAGTTTAAATATTTTTATTTAGGAAAACATTCGTCTGGTAAATTCAAGGGCCATCTCAGTTTCAGGAATTTCCGCCGCCAAAAGTTCTACAAATTGGTAAGGAGTTACCTGCGAATGCTCGGTCAGCATGTCCTCCACAACTAAATTGGCAATGGGTCCGATATAATAAGCTAAAGTTTGACGACAACGCTGGATAAAAGCTGCATTCAGTGAAGTATTTTGTTGAGTTTTGGAAGTTTTTTGATTTTGGAAAGTTGGGGAAATTTGTTGGTGAAAAGTTTGGGGAGCAGAAGCTGAGAGCGTAGTTGTTGTTGGAGATAGCTTGTTAGTATGGGATACAATCAAAGTTGGTTCTGATTCAGAAGTCAAGCCAGGAGCAGGAATATCAAACAAGGTTGCTTGCTGTATAGTTTGAGGACGGCCAAGACGCTCGAGATCTGCCAGAACTTCTCGAGATGTTTGATATCTTTGCTTGGGCGTATCCGCTAGCATTTTATTAAGTATTTCGGCAAAACCGTCGCTGACATAAGTATAGAAACGCCATTTCCATTCCAAACTGTACTGATCCATTAGAAAGGAGGGATCTCTACCTGTAAGCAGGACAACCGCTGTGACTCCCAAAGCATAAAGATCGCTGCTAGGAGAACACAGTCCCAAGCTAATCTGTTCGCGAGGAGCATATCCCACTTTTCCCACTAAAGACATTTTGCCGACGAAGGTAGCTTGGTTGAAATTTGTAGTTTCATTGAGGTCGGCAATTTGCTTTCCAACTCCAAAATCAATCAGTACAGGTAAAGACTTGCCTTCTGGTAGCATGATATTATCGGGAGAAATATCTCGATGGATAATATGATGCTGGTGAATATACTCCAAAACAGGCAGCAAACTTTTTAACCACCAAATTACTTCCTCTTCAGAAAAATTACGTCCTTGGTTTTGGCGTTCTCGCAGGAGGGTAGAGTAGGTTTTACCGTTAACGTACTCTTGTACTAAAAAAAGTCGTCCGTCTCCCTCAAAGCAGGCTAAAAAGCGGGGTATTTGCGGATGTTCTAGCTGGTGAAGTATTTTCGCTTCTCTTTTAAATAAATTGCGACATTTCTCTAAACCCCCTTCTCCAGTACCGAGGGGAGCAAATTCCTTGAGGACACAAGGTTCGTTGAAGCGACGAGTATCCAAGGCCAGGTAAGTTCGACCCAAGCCTCCTTGTCCTAGCAACTGTTGGATAATATAACGATTATCAATTATGGTTCCTGAAGGTATCTCTGATTTAATCAGGGGGGATTGAGACATATCATAACACTCCTAGCTCTACTTATATAGATAAAAATTTAGGGTTTTATGCTCCTAAGGTTGCTAAAGACTTAAGTTTTATACATATTTTGTTAGGTTGAAGAAAAGTTAATTTGCTTTTAGAGTTTATGGAACTATATATTTCATCGGGTTACTTTTCAAAAAATATGCCAAGAATTTATTTAATTTTATTAAAAATAGCTGCTCCTTAACTTTACTTTTGCTGAGGGGAACCTTCAAGTAGGAGAGTTGCAGGTCTTTGCTTTACCCTAGCCTCCAAGGGTCTAACTTTTTCGACTATTTTAATAAATTCCTGATAATTAGGTATTTTGGCAGTTGGAACATAACCGGCGTCAGCAGCAATATCAGCGGGCGCATCGTTCATAGCTTTTTGAATCTGCTGCTGTTGGTTGCGTTCTATCGTTGGTGCAAGTAAAACAACTCCAGGGGGAATCCACCGACTGGTGTGTAAAATTCTAAACTTAGTGGTAAAATTTCGCCGATAAATTTCGAAATCTTGGTCAGAAATAGCACCAGCATCGACAATGTTTTTGTCAACCCACTCTAGAACCATTTCCGGTGTAGGAGCTTGACGAATTCGGGCCAGGGTCAAGCCGTAAAGGTCGTATAAAGGAACATAATAACCTGCAGCCGAGCCCGTTTCTCCTAAGGCTATGGTCTTGTTAGCTAAATCTGAGATTTTTTGCAAAGGTTTATCATCTCGCACAATTAGTAAAGAGTGTTGTCTGCTACCAGCTCCCTCCATAGAAAACAAAGGAATGTAAAGTTCTTTGCCGATCGCGATCGCTGCCAAACCAGGAGTTGCAAATACGATATCCCATCTTTGGCGTTGGATTTGAGCAATTGCTTGCAATTCGTTATATGCTGGTTCTAGTTCTACTATGGACTGAGTTTTTAATCCGATATAATTTTTGAAGCGCTCGTATTTTTCTAGAGAAACTTTGCCTTCACCGTAGCTGACCAGACCTATGGTGAGTTTGTTAGGGATATGATTTGTTTGTTTGGAATTGCATCCTGTTGTTGCCAATGCAATTAATACTAGTGCTACCGACAGAAAAAAACGTGGCAGAATAATAATTTTCATAACTAAATTGTTATAGATAATTAAAGATTACCCAGAACGAGGAATAATTATGATAATGTCATCTTACTTTGATTATCTCTAGATTTGAGAATTTATGGCTTAAAGAAGGAAAATAATAAAAATAAGCGGTAGTTGCAATTAACATCCGTGTTTAGAAATACTTGTGAGACAAGAGAAACAGTTGCAATTGTAATTGGGCAAAAATATCCGTAAATTCAGCAGCTAGTATTGTAGCTTACGGGCGGGACTTGAATTTTAATAATTAGGTCAATTAATCTCATGGCAGGGAGTTACGAGCAAGCCACACTTGTTAGTCCTAAACCATTTTTGGAACTAAATAATCAAGGTCAAATTCTGCGGTTCGAGCTACAAAAAGACGAACATCGGTTGGGTCGCGATCGCGATTGGGCAGATTTAGAAGTACCCTTAGATTGGGAAGTTTTTTCCAGAAAGCAAGCAGTCTTCAAAAAAGAAGGCGAAGACTATCGTATTTTTGACGGTGATGGTAATTTTCCCAGTCGGAACGGGATTTTTGTTAATCAAACTCGAATCGATACGACTAAAGGCTATCTCTTAAAAAATGGCGTCAAACTAGAAATTGGACAATCTCCTTACAACCGCATTCAACTTGCTTACTTTCGTCCTGTAGAAGCTTTTGCAGTTGTTACCAGCAATCGTCGTCTGGTGCTAAAAGGTCTGAAAGAATGGCCAGTACAACTAGGACGTGCTCCCAGACGGGATCGCTACTGTTCCATGCAGTTAGATGCGCCAACAGTATCTCGCTTACACGCCACCATTTATCCAGATGGACAGGGAGGACACATTCTGCAAGACTTAAGCACAAACGGTACTTTTGTCAACGGTGAGCGAGTCTTTAAACGCGTCCGTCTGGATGATGGAAGCAAAATTCAAATCGGGCCTTTTAGCTTGCTGTATCGCACCGATTACCTAGAATTATTAAATACTGGCAGTCAAATTCGCTTAGACGTCCATCACTTGCAGCGCACGGTCAAAGACAAACAAGGGCAAGAAAAAGTTATTCTCAACGATATCTGCTTGGTCATTGAACCGGGTCAGTTAGTGGCCTTAGTAGGTGGTAGTGGTGCTGGGAAATCTACCTTAATGAAATCTTTACTGGGAATTGAACCGGTATCTTCCGGTACAATCTACCTAAACGGAGACAATTTACGGCAAAATTGGCCAGTGTATCGCTCGCAAATTGGTTATGTGCCCCAGGATGATATTGTACATCCAGACCTAAGAGTAGAAGAAGTTTTAGCTTATGCTTGCAAACTGCGGCTTCCACCGGATACAAACGTCGAGCGGGTAGTTGATACAACTTTAGAACAAATAAAACTCACCCATGTGAGAACAAACTTTATTCGCCATCTCAGTGGAGGACAACGCAAGCGTGTCAGCATCGGTGTAGAATTGCTAGCCGATCCGAAATTGTTCTTTTTAGATGAGCCAACTTCTGGTCTCGATCCAGGTTTGGATAAAGAGATGATGCACTTGTTGCGGGAGCTAGCTGCTCAAGGACGGACAGTAGTGCTAGTTACCCACGCGACAGCAAATATTGAAGTGTGCGATCGCATTGCCTTTCTAGGTAGAGGTGGTAAACTGTGCTATTACGGTCCGCCCCGGTCAGCTCTGCGCTTTTTTGAAATGCCAGGGGAGGATTTAAAGTATTTTTCAGATATCTACATCAAACTGGACCAGGGAGTCAACGGAAAAGATGTTGCGGCCACAGTTGACTATTGGTCACGCAAATATCTGCAGTCACCAGAATACAAAACTTATATTCAATCGCGATTAAAAGCTGGTAAGGATCGCACTTCCAAAGTAGATCCTCGCATCCACACAGGTATATCTCCGCTCAAACAATTGTGGTTGTTGAGTCGGCGGTATTTGCAATTAGTACTGCGCGATCGCGCCAGCATCATTTTTTCATTGGTATCGGGACCAATAGCCATCGCCCTGACGGCGTGGATTTTAAAAGATGAGACGCCTCTCAAAAGACTTCAACCTCCAGATATTACCCAAGGACCTTTAGCACTCAAAGTATTGTTCATCTTTAGCTGTATTGGCATTTGGGTAGGTCTTTCTAGTTCTGTGCGCGAAATTATCAAGGAAGCAGCCATTTATGCACGAGAACGACTGATTAATTTAGGCTTGTTTCCTTATTTAGGTTCTAAAATTTTAATTCGTTCTGGTTTAGCGCTGCTGCAAACTTTATTAATTGTTGTAGCAATTTTATTTGGTTTTCAATCACCAGAATCTAATTTATTACCTTGGCATTTAGGTTTAGCAATTACCACATTTCTGACATTATTAGCCAGTACTAGCTTGAGTTTAATGATTTCCGCTTTCGTCAAAAGCGAAAACGAAGCAAATAGCATTCTTCCTTTAATTATGATTCCCCAAATCATTCTTTCGGGGGTCTTATTTGAAATGAAAGGTTTAGCAGCCAAACTGGGATGGCTGACAATTAGTAGATGGTCTATTGGAGCATACGGAACTTTAGTTAATGTTAATGCCATGGTGCCTGACAAAACTCCAGGTTTGCCATCTTTTGATAATATTTTTAAAAGTTCTGCTGTTTACGAGTCAAACTGGCATAATTTAGGTTTAAATTGGGGAGTTTTGGGCATACACAGTTTTGTTTATCTGCTGGTGGCGCTGTGGTTGCAAAAGCGCAAAGATATTGTGTAATCAATGTCACTAATTGTTCTTTTTGTTTTTGAGGACCAAGAGTTTTAATCGTCGTCAGGTTCTAAATCTCTATCTTCTAGTACGTGTTGGGGTATGGCGGCAATAATTGCATCTATAACTTTTGCTACTGGTAGAATTTCAATACTCAGGTCGGGAAATTTTTGACCTTTCGGTACGATCGCTCTTTTGAATCCTAGTTTTGCTGCTTCTTTAAGCCGCAGTTCCATTTGCGATACAGCACGTACTTGTCCGCCTAACCCTACTTCGCCAATCAGCACGGTGGAGGGATCTACAATGCGATCGCGGAAACTGGCCACAACAGCAATCGCTACCCCCAAGTCGACTGCTGGTTCTTCCACATTTAGTCCTCCAGCGGAAGCAACGTAAGAATCTAGCTTGGACATGGGAATTCCGACTCGTTTTTCTAAAACGGCGAGAATTTGTACCAGACGGTTGTAGTCAACGCCTGTCGCGGAACGACGGGGAGAAGGATAACTGCTGGGACTTACCAATGCCTGTAATTCTACAACGATGGGGCGCGTGCCTTCGCAAGCAACTACAATTGCCGTCCCGGGAGCAGGATCGTCGCGATTCCCCAAAAACAATTCCGAGGGATTGGGAACTTCTCGCAACCCGTTTTCCACCATCTCAAAAATGCCGATTTCGTGAGTGGCGCCAAATCGATTTTTAACCGTTCGCAACAGGCGGTGGGAGGCAAAGCGATCGCCTTCAAAATAAAGTACTGTATCTACTAGGTGTTCTAAAACTTTTGGTCCTGCGATTGCTCCTTCTTTTGTTACGTGCCCTACGATTAGCATAGTGATGTCTTCGTGCTTTGCCACCTTCATCAAAGCAGCAGTACATTCGCGTACCTGCGCCACCGAACCAGGTGCAGAAGCTAGTGCTGGAAAGAACACTGTTTGAATGCTATCAATTACCGTTAAATGGGGTTTGAGAGAATCTATTTCTTTTAAAATTTCTTCTAAATCTGTTTCCGGCAATACGTACAAATCTGGATTCTTCAGTTCTGATTCCTTAAGCTTTCCAGATTGTTCGGCAACTTTAATTTTTCCGTTATCGTCACCCAAAAAATTCAGTGTTGGTGTTACTCCCAAACGAGAAGCTCTCAATTTTACCTGTTGTCCTGATTCCTCTCCAGAAACATACAAGATGCGATATTTTTGCGCTAGTTGGTTTGATACTTGTAGTAGTAAAGTAGATTTACCAATACCCGGATCTCCTCCGATCAGTACCATCGATCCGGGTACAACACCGCCACCCAAGACCCGGTCTAGTTCTCCGTAACCAGACGCCCAACGAATCACTTGGCGATCGCTAATTTGGTCGAATTTTAAAGCTGCTCGGGGTCTGGCTGGTTTATTTCCTGATTTACCGATTCTCTGTTGCGAATGCCAACCACTTACTCCCCGACTCGGTATATCTGTGGAAGATTGAATGGCAATTTGCTCTTCCAAAGAGTTATACGTACCACAAGCGGGACACTTACCAAACCATTGCGGAGATTCTGCACCGCATTCGTTACAAACGTAATAAGTTTTTTGCTTTGCCATTCTTAAATTTTATTCAATAATCTTTATTTTTCCTTAATTATTCGACCCGAATTACAAGTGAATAATGATGGTAGTTACAGCTTTTTTCCCACCCATAAATGGAATGATATTTTAATATTATGGTATGAAAACTTAATCATGAAAATTTTTAGTTAAGGAGCGTTGAGAAACTTGGAAAGTCATAAAGAAAAAATTCTAGTAGTTGACGATGAAGCTAGTATTCGCCGAATTTTAGAAACGCGCCTTTCCATGATTGGCTACGATGTGGTAACTGCTGGCGATGGGGAAGAAGCTTTAGAAACTTTTCGCAAAACTGACCCCGATCTAGTAGTGTTGGATGTCATGATGCCCAAGCTGGATGGCTATGGTGTCTGCCAAGAACTACGCAAAGAATCAGACGTCCCGATTATTATGCTAACAGCCCTGGGAGATGTGGCTGACCGCATTACTGGTTTGGAATTAGGTGCTGATGATTACGTAGTTAAACCTTTTTCCCCCAAGGAATTAGAGGCCCGCATTCGTTCAGTTTTGCGGCGCGTAGATAAAACAGGCACTTCCGGCATTCCCAGTTCTGGTGTTATTCATGTTGGCAATATTAAAATCGATACCAACAAGCGGCAAGTATACAAAGGTGACGAACGCATTCGTTTAACCGGGATGGAATTTAGCTTGCTAGAGTTATTAGTAAGTCGCTCTGGTGAGGCTTTTTCCCGCTCAGAAATCTTGCAAGAAGTGTGGGGATACACACCAGAACGACATGTTGATACCCGCGTAGTAGATGTTCATATTTCCCGCTTGCGGGCAAAATTAGAAGACGACCCTAGCAATCCAGAGTTAATTCTCACAGCTAGAGGTACAGGTTATTTATTTCAACGCATTATCGAACCGGGAGAGGAGTGAAAAAAACCATAGCGATAGGAAACAGGTAGAACAGTAACTCAAAAATTTCAGACATGAGAAAATCCGATCCTAATCGCGTTTTGCGGCGTCTACCCATCATCGTTGGTGGTTTGGGCGCTGTACTTTTGCTAGTTAATCGTTTGTTAACACCGGATCTGACAGATTCACAAGCTCGTGCGGACGTTCTGGGTGTGATTTTAAGTGCGGTACTAATTTTGACTGGTTTAATTTGGCAGCAGGTACAACCGCGATCGCCTGAGACAGTAGAACTGATTGGAGAACAAGGGTTTGTACTTGCTCCGGAATTGCCAGCAAGGGTAAAAACAGAATTAGCTTGGGCATCCCATTTATTGTTAACCAATACAGTCACGCGATCGCTCGTAGTTTTTTACCAAGGTAAAGTTTTATTGCGGCGAGGCGTTTTCGGTCAAAAATCCGAGGTAGTACCAGGGCCGATCTTAAAAAGAGTACTAGAAAAACAACAGGCGGTTTATTTAGTAGATTTAAAAGTGTATCCCGGTAAAATAGAATTTGATTATCTACCAGAAAATACCCAAGGAGTAATTTGTCAACCTATTGGTAATCAAGGAGTCTTAATATTAGGAGCAAACGCCCCTCGCAGTTACACTAAACAAGACGAAAATTGGATCGCGGCAATTGCAGATAAATTAGCTGTTACTTTCAATGAAGAAATGGCTAACAGCGAACGCCAATCAAATTGATGTCAAATCCCTCTTTTTCAAAACTTATGCAAATCATCTACTTTTTGCTTGTGGTCTTAATGATTGTAGGCATTATTGGTTCTGTAGTTCCTGCAATTCCGGGAGCGAGTTTAATTTTAATTGCCATCATCATCTGGGGATTGGTCAAAGGTTCCTTTGCTGCGATTGGGGTACCGCTTATGGTTGCGGGGATCGTTTTGCTTTTGAGCGTGGGAGTAGATTTTTTAGCTGGTTACTGGGGTGCAAAAAAAGCAGGCGCTAGCAAGTGGGGGCAGATAGGGGCAATAATTGGTTTTATTGCTGGATTTTTGGGACTGTTGCCAACTTTACCTGTGGGCGGACCTTTATTGGGAATATTACTGGGACCGCTGTTGGGGGCGATTATTGGTGAGTTTTTATACCAACGGGATTTTGTGATGGCTATGAAAGCAGGCGTGGGAATTGTCGCAGGTACGGCGATCGGCAATTTAATTCAGGGTTTGCTTGCGATCGCAGCAGTTGTCGTTTTTTTAGTTACAACTTGGCCGCAAGTATTTGGTAGTTAAAAAATTATTATTGCTCCTACCCTTCGGGAAATATCGCTAATTCAGTTTCTGGATCAAAAAAGTGAATCTTTTCAGAGGAAAAAGATAACCACAATTGTTCACCCGTACGTACAAAGCGGTCCGCAGGAATTCGCACCTGCAGAAAGTTGTCAAAACCAGGAAATTGTTGAAAGTAAGATCCTAGCATCTTTACGCGAATCAAAGAATCGTTGCCAAGATTTTCTACCAATTCCACTTGCACTGGCAAATTTTTAGTAGCAGGAACGCTCAAAGTCAAGTGTTCGGGACGAATTCCCAAAATTAGGAACTTGCGTCGGTCGTATTTTTGCAAAGCACTAGCCCAAAAATCTGCCAAAGTAAAACGAAAATCGCCATTAGCGATCAGCAAGGGAGCATGAAACTCTACAGGAATAAAATTCATCGGTGGCGAACCAATGAATTGAGCAACAAAAAGATTGGCTGGACGGTGATAAAGTTCTAAAGGTCGGTCCACCTGTTGAAGTTGACCTTGGTGGAGGATGGCGATGCGATCGCCCATTGTCATTGCTTCTGTTTGGTCGTGAGTAACGTAAATAGTTGTCGTTCCCAGTTGGCGTTGCAGTTTGACAATTTGGGCGCGAGTTTCCGTGCGTAGTTTAGCGTCTAAATTAGAAAGAGGTTCATCCATTAAAAACACTTGCGGATTGCGGGCGATCGCCCGTCCGAGAGCAACTCGTTGTCTTTGTCCTCCGGATAGCTGTTTGGGAAAGCGATCGAGTAAGGTTTCAATCTGCAACAGTTGGGAAACATAGCGTACCTGTTCGGAGACGATCCGTTCTTTTTCAGAAACGTAGCGCAGTCCTTTTGGTAGATTCTTTGTTATTCCTACCAGGAAATTTTCGACTGCGTCCTCAACAAGCGCAACAGAGAATTTATGGCTTTTTTCTCCCGGACGCCGTCGCAATCCAAAAGCGATATTGTCGTACACTGTCATGTGTGGGTAAAGGGCGTAATTTTGAAATACCATGGCAATATCTCGTTCTTTGGGCGGAAGATCGTTGACCAGGCGATCGCCCACCCAAATATTGCCTCCAGTAATCGTCTCTAATCCTGCAATTAGCCGCAACAAGGTGCTTTTTCCACAACCAGAAGGTCCCACCAGCACCATAAACTCGCCGTCTGCAACAGTCAAGTTAATTCGCCGCAAAACATTAACACTATCCGTTCCTTTGCGAATAGTTGCTTGTTGTTGGTCTAACTCAGATATAGAGGTCAGTTGGGTTGGTAGAGCAACTTTTTGCCCTTTTTGAGAAGGGAAGCTCTTATATACGTTTTCTAAAATTACCTGCGCCACGAGTGTTAATTACCACAATTATTCAAAGTCACCAGTAGTTTAGTTTAATTTTGGATGTTTGATTGATTGAAGGTAGGGCGATCTATCCCAAAAATTCAGGATAAATCATGTAGAACTTTTAGCGCCCATGATACACGTTTGTAGTGACTGCGAAAAGTAAAAAACAGCTTTGCGATTGCAACCACACTACCTTGGAAGAAAGTAGATCCTGGAAATGGTATTTACGACTCCTCATCTTCGTTCCAATCCTTCTCCTACACAGAGGCTAACTTTTGCTGATGACATTGTAGACGTACGCACCACAACTTGTTGTATTGTTGGTGGTGGAGTATTGCCACGGTCTTGCTGGAAGCACATAAAAATTTGGGGAGACGTCATTATATTCATCAGTGATGGAAATTATGGAACAGCTGAGTTAAACCCATCGCTTGCGACAGCTTCCTCACATTGCCATGCTTCTACAAGCAAGATTATTAGAGTTTATCGCCGCTCGTATGTCTCAAAAGTACGCGAATTTTCAGTTGATTATGGGTGCAAACGTGCGGCGTGCGCGATCGTGGCACAGTAGTAGTTAGCATGAAATTGAGCTAAGCTGACAGTTGGTGCTGATGGACGCCATTCACCTTTGCCTCAATTGGTTAATTTGGAATCGATCCAAGCTTCACCACCTTGCAAAAAACCAGAAGACTTAGAAGCTGGAATCGGGCGTATCGGTTGCGATCGCATCGTAGCTATCTTAGACCTTGGTCAGCAATGACAAATTGCCTATGTCATTTCCAAAGGTGGCGAGCGCGAAATTCGCGCTGCTGGTCTGGAAGCTTTGAGAAAATCTCTTGTCAGCGTTGTAATCTTTTGTGCAGCAGCAGCTGCTTCAGCGCCTTCTTACCTTCGATCTACCCTTGGTAGTGCCATTTGAGCAGCGCCGATAATAGCCTGTGGTATTTTTCCCGCTCCTGTCAAGACAACAGCTTAATCTGGGTGGGAGACAGAAGCGCTATTTTATGATACATTTGTTCTATTAAGAAAAAATATGCTGACTTGGCTTTTATGCTAAAACAGTTTCAAAGCCAAGGGTATCTTAGCATGGAAATCATTTATGAATACTCAAGACCAACACAAAATTTGCAGGATGATATTGTAGATGAATTTACAGTATTAGCAAGTGTAAAGCATAACCTGTTTCCTAAAGAAAGGATACCATCTCAAAGTCAAAGATCGGCACTTAGCATTTTTGAGGTCAGGAGGATGTAATGAATAGCTGCATACTAATGGCGGAAATTATCAAAGAACCGGAACTCCGCTACACACCAGAAGGGTTGGAACTGACAGAAATGCTGGTGCAATTTTCCGCCGTGCGAGAAGGCGAACCGCCAGGAACTTTAAGAGTAGTGGGTTGGGGAAATTTAGCCAAAGAAGTACAGCAGAACTATCGCGTAGGCGATCGCGTGCTTGTAGAAGGACGTTTGGGAATGCACACCATCGATCGCCCAGAAGGTTTCAAAGAAAAACGCGCGGAATTAACTTTGCAAAAAATATATCCCCTCAATTCCAGTGAAAATACTAGTGTGACATCCAAATTGGCGACAAAAACCACAGCTTCTAAAGCGGTTCCCAATTACGAAACGTCACCTTCTATACCAAATCCCGCGACCAATAAGGTTAGTGTTGCATCCCCATCCTTGAAAGACTTCTCCCAACCGATAGCGCCAAATCCACACTACAATCCTGCTTCTGCTCAGTCCTCTGTCACCAATGAAGAGCCAGATATAGACGACATTCCCTTTTAGAACTTAAATTTTTGGCAGTCAGTTAAGTTGTAGCGGATGATGATTTCTAAAGACCTGCAGGAAGTCAATCATCCGTTACACCTTATAAGTTCGAAAGTAACCTGAAGTTACATGCTGTTCGCGTAGCGTGGTGGATAACACCAGCAAATTTTATGTGGTTAGAAATATCCCTGCTTTATTAAACTACAACGCTTGTGGTTTTTCTGGAGACAGCAATTTGAAAGCCACAAGGAACAAAAGAAAAATTTAGTGACTCTGATGGTAAAAGCTGTTTGGTATTGCTGTCTTCCTAAAAAAAGTGCCAGAATCAAAACAATTTATCTTAATGTTTCACAGTAGTTGTCAAAATTCTGTATATATTTATTTTAAGATAAACACCAGCTTCTATGAAAGAGACTATCCTAGACGTTCGCAATCTGCAGGTGGAATTTATTGCTGATAGCAGAATTGTTACAGCCGTAGATGATATCTCCTTTCAATTGCATCGCGGTGAAACTCTAGGGATAGTGGGAGAGTCGGGAAGTGGAAAATCAGTCACGGCATTAGCGATAATGGGATTGCTGCAGCCACCCGGTGTAATTGCTGGTGGAGAAATTTGGTTTTATTCGCAACAGAACGGTCAACCTGTCAACCTAGTAGAGCTACCTCCCCAACAAATGCAGCTGTATCGGGGTGGCGATATCGCTATGGTTTTTCAGGAGCCGATGAGTTCGCTCAATCCAGTGTATACGATTGGTTTTCAGCTGGTGGAAGCAATTTTAAGACATCAAAATGTTTCCAAACAACAAGCACGAGAACAAGCGATCGCCCGCCTGCAGGAAGTGAAACTGCTTCCTTCTGACGAGCAGCTCAAGCAACAATACTTGCAGTTCACCCAAGACGAACAAAAGCTGCTGAAGTTGGTACAACAACACAAAGAAGCAATGCTAGAGCGTTACCCCCACGAACTTTCTGGCGGACAGTTGCAACGGGTAACGATCGCTATGGCAATTTCCTGCAATCCATTAATACTAATCGCCGATGAGCCAACTACCGCTTTAGATGTCACCGTGCAAGCAACAATTATTGATTTGTTGCGAGAATTGCAAGCCAGTCGCGACATGGCATTAATTTTCATCACCCACGACTTGGGATTAATAGCAGAAGTTGCAGACAAAGTTGCGGTGATGTACAAAGGTAAGATTGTGGAATTTGACGATGCAGTCAAAATTTTTGCCCATCCCCAACACCCCTACACCAAAGGTTTAATTGCTTGTCGCCCTAAACTCAACCGCTGTCCCCGCAAGCTGCTCACAATTGCTGATTACATGAGTGTGGAAGAACTACCCACCGGACAAGCGATCGTGCAAGCGAAAGAACCTACAGAACCTCCCGATTGGACACCAGAAGAAATAGCCCAAAGATTAGCACTCCTAGAGCGAGAACAGTCCATATTGCAAGTGCGCAACCTCAAGGTTGGATTTCCTATTAAAGGGATACTGGGCGGTATAAAAAGGTATCATATGGCCGTCAACGGTGTATCTTTTGATGTCAAGCGGGGAGAAACCCTGGGATTGGTGGGAGAATCGGGTTGTGGTAAAACTACCCTGGGTAGAACCTTGCTGGGACTGCTCCAACCCATGAGCGGTCAAATATTATTTGAAGGAAAAGATATTACTACCCTCAAAGGCGAAGCTCTGCAAAAAATACGGCGAGAAATGCAAATTGTCTTTCAAAATCCCTACAGTTCCCTTAATCCGCGCATGAAAGTGGGAGAAGCAATAGCCGAACCTTTGGTTATACACTCGTTGGGAACAAAGCAGCAACGGCGAGAACGGGTAGCTTATTTGTTAGAGAGGGTGGGTTTGAGTGCGGACGCCATGAATCGCTATCCCCATCAATTTTCTGGCGGTCAACGGCAAAGGATTTGTATTGCTCGTTGCTTGGCTGTTAATCCCAAGTTTATCATCTGCGATGAATCAGTTTCGGCTTTGGATGTATCAGTACAAGCGCAAGTACTGAATTTGCTCAAACAATTGCAAACTGAATTTGGTTTAACTTATATTTTTATTTCCCATGATTTGAGCGTGGTGAAATTTATGAGCGATCGCATTCTGGTCATGAATGGCGGTCAAATCGTAGAACAAGGTATAGCTGAAAATCTTTATCGTCACCCCCAAGAAGAATACACGCAGAAATTAATTGCTGCGATTCCTACCGGGAGCTATGATAGAGTACGAAGGAGACAAATGAGACCATCGTAAAATTTCTTATTTTTATTTCACGAAGGCATTTATCGCTTTTTGGTAGAAGATTCCCCAAGCTTGCAAGCAAAGCTTTCTTTTGCCTTACTTTGGGAACTGGCGACGAAAAGCTTCCATATAAGTATAGAAGACAGGGGTAATATATAACGTCAGTAGTTGGGAAAACAACAGACCACCAACTACAGCTAAACCTAAAGGACGACGCGATTCAGAACCAGCACCCAAACCAAGGGCTATGGGTAAACTGCCCATCAATGCAGCCATTGTGGTCATCATAATCGGGCGGAATCGCACTAAACTAGCCTGATAAATAGCCTCAAAAGGCTGCTTGCCTTCATGACGCTGTGCGTCGATGGCAAAGTCGATCATCATAATACCATTTTTCTTGACAATCCCAATGAGCAAGATAATGCCCACAAAAGCATAAACGTTCAAGTCGATCCCGAACAGCATTAAAGTTACCAAGGCGCCAAACCCCGCAGAAGGAAGACTGGAAAGAATGGTTATTGGATGGATAAAATCTTCGTAGAGAATTCCCAAGACAATGTAGATAACTGCAATTGCAATTACAAGCAGAATCCCCAAACTAGAAATGGAAGATTGAAAGACTTGTGCAGTTCCTTGGAAGCTAGTACTGATGCTTGCTGGTAAAGTTTGGCGAGCAAGCTGCTCAATTTTATTGGTCACGCTACCTAAAGATACTCCTGGTTTAAGGTTAAAAGAAACAGTCACAGCAGCCAACTGTCCGGAATGGTTGACACTCAAAGGTCCTACACCTTTAGTAACGCTAGCAACAGCATTAAGGGGTACAAGCTGACCATTAGCCGAACGAAGAGACAGCAAATTAAGTTCATTGGGGTCAAGCTGATATTTAGGATCCACACCCATAATAACTTCATACTGACCCTCGGGTGCATAGATAGTAGAAACCTGACGGGTACCGTAGGCGCTATTGAGAGCTGTTTCGATTTGATTAGCTGTCAAACCGAGGATGGAAGCTTGCTCGCGGTTAATTTGTACCTTAATTTGGGGATTTTTGATTTGTAGATCGCTGTTAACATCCTGTAGCTCTGGCATTTGACGCAGCTTCGCTTCTAAAATGGGGGCGTATTGGTAAAGTTCTTGCAGGTTAGGGCTAGAAAGGGAAAATTGATACAACGCTTTTGTGAGTTGTCCGCCAATGCGAATACTGGGGGGATTCTGCACAAAGGCTCGAATTCCCGGTACAGTAGCAAGTTTTGGTCGCAGTTCCTCAACAATTTCGTCTGCGCTCTTATGGCGCTGCGATCGCGGCTTGAGTTTTATAAATACTCGACCAGCATTTGCTGTGTTATTGGGACCACCTGCACCCACACTAGAATTTATAGCTTCTACGTTAGGATCGCGACGAATAATGTCTGCAATCGCCTGTTGATGCTTGACCATCTCATCAAAGGAAATATCTTCTGCTGCTTCCGTGGACACAAAAAGTTGTCCGGTGTCATCACTGGGAAGAAATCCTTTGGGAACGATCGCAAACAAATAGATTGTTGCTATGAAAATTACCACCGAAATAATCATGGTGGTGCGGTGGTATTTCATGGCGCGTTTGAGACTCCAATCGTAAGCTTGCAACATAATGTCAAACACCCATTCGCAAGCATTGTAGAGGCGACGCTGCCAATTTTTAATGCTCCAGGTTCGTTTTTGCCTGCTGGGGTAATGTCTGTCTTCGCAAAGATGCACCGTGTTGTTTTCGATGAACTGAGCAGTCACTTGTGAAAAGTCAAGTCCGTTATTTTCATTTTCGTGGCGATCGCTGGCGTGCTGCAGAAAGCGACTGCAAAGCATTGGGGTCAAACTTAAGGAGATAAATCCAGAGACTAAAATCGAAACACTAATAGTAACGGCAAACTCATTAAATAGCCTTCCTAAAATCCCTCCCATAAACAGTAAAGGGATAAATACCGCTACCAAAGAAACAGTCATCGACAAAATCGTAAAGCCAATTTCCTCAGAGCCATCTAGCGCTGCTTGCAAGGGGTTTTTCCCCATTTCTCGGTGACGGACAATGTTTTCCAACATCACCACAGCATCATCTACCACAAAGCCCACAGACAGGGTAAGTGCCATCAAAGATAAGTTGTCAAGAGAATAATTTAACAACTTCATGACAGCAAAGGTTGCCACCAGGGACAAAGGTACTGCGAGACTGGGGATGATTGTTGCTGAAAGATTGCGCAGAAACAGAAAAATCACCAGCACCACCAAACAGATGGTGAGAAATAAGGTAAATTTCACATCGTTGACCGAGTCGCGAATCGATTGCGAGCGATCGTACAAAATTGTTATATCTATCGCCGCGGGAATTTGCTCGCGAAAGGAAGGCAAGATTTTCTTAATCGCGTCTACAACTTGTATGGTATTGGTTCCCGGCTGACGTTGAATAGCTAGCACAATAGCTCGGGTTCCATTAAACCAACTGGCAACTTTATCATTCTCTACACTGTCAATCACTCGTCCCAAATCTTTGAGTTGCACGGTTGCTCCGTTATTGGTAGCAACAACTAAGGAGCGAAAAGCATCAGCATTGTTCAGCTGGCCGTTAGCTTCTATTGTGTAGTTCTGCTGCTTTCCGTAAAGAGTACCAGTGGGTTGGTTGGTGTTTCCCTGAGAAATAGCATTTGCTACCTCGTCAATTCCTAGCCCTTTGGCACTTAATGATTGCGGATCCAAGTAAATGCGAACCGCATACTTTTGAGAACCGTAAACTTGCACCTGCGCTACACCATCCACCATCGACAGGCGTTGGGCTAGTAGCGTTTCTCCGTACTTATCTATTTCTGATAGTGGCAGTACGGGAGAACTCATCACTATATATAAGATTGGTGAATCTGCTGGATTCACTTTGCGGTAGGATGGAGGAGAAGGCATCTGAGCAGGCAATTGCCTTGCCGCTTTGGAAATAGCTGATTGCACATCCTGGGCAGCACCATCAATATCCCGACTCAAGTTAAACTGCAGGGTAATTTGGGTCGAACCCAAAGAACTGGCGGAGGTCATGGAATCGAGTCCGGCAATACTCGACAATTGCTGTTCTAGGGGCGTTGCTACCGAAGCAGCCATCGTCTCCGGACTAGCTCCGGGTAAATTGGCAGTTACCTGAATAGTAGGGAAATCTACGTTAGGCAAGTCACTTACTGGCAGCAATTGATAACTCATTAACCCAAATACCATAACGCCCAGCATTACAAGCGTGGTCATTATTGGTCGGCTGATAAATAACTTTGGGATATTCATAATTCCAGTGGCTGTTGTTTGTCGGTTGTTGTTTTTTGAGCGTCTACTTTTTGTTTCACTTGCACTTTGGCTTTGGGTCTGAGGTTAAATTGTCCATCGGTAACGATTTTTTCACCAGGATTTAGTCCCTGCTCGATCACGGTTTCATTGCCAACAGCAACACCTACCACTACTGGACGAATGTCAACTGTTTGGTCGGAATTGAGAACGTATACAAATTGTCCCTGCTGACCTGTTTGCACTGCTGGTGTTGGTACCACGATGGCTTTTGGTTGTTCTGCCAACTTTAGAACCACTTTTACAAACTGTCCTGGCAACAAACGCCCATCGCTATTAGCAAAGTTACCTTTAAGTTGGATAGTTCCTGTTGCAGTGTTAACACCACTATCTATAAAAGCGACTTCCCCTTTTTCTGGAGGTCCCTCATCGTTGGGAATGAACGCATCAACTTCTAGCTTTCCTTTTGCCATGTATTTGTTTAGTTGTGGTAGAAAGCGCTGGGGTAGGGAAAAATTCACGTATATGGGGCGAATCTGACTAATTGTTACTAAGGGAGTAGTATCGTTTTCTTTGATTAAGTTGCCTTGATTGATCTGCAAGCTACCCGTGCGTCCGGTAATTGGGGAGTAGATGGAACTATAAGATAGTTGGATTTTGGCATTATCAACATCTGCTTGTGCCGCATCTCGGGCTGCTTTGCTACTATTAAGATCTGCCTTGGCAGCTTCTACTGCTGCAATGGCGTTGGCGATCGCTTGCCGATCCGCCTCTACTGTAGCTTTCTGGGCATCCGCAGCTGTTATATACTGATCTTGCTGCTCCTTACTAACGGCTCCTTGGGTATAAAGAGTGCTGTAGCGTTGCGCTTGCTTTTCGGCATTCTTTAACTGCGCTTGGTCTTTAGCTAAATTGGCTTTTGCTTGGTTGACCTGGGCTATGGCTTTTGCTAAATTAGCTTCTGCTTGTTTAACAGTAGCGATCGCTTTGTTATGGTTGGCTTCAGCCTGCATTAAAGCTGCTTGCTGAAGTCGGGAATCGATTTGGAAAAGCAACTGACCTTTATTTACTTGTTGACCTTCTCGAAAATAAACACCCCTAAGCTGTCCAGCAATTTGCGACTTGACCGCTACAGTCGAGAATGCTTGCACAATTCCCGTTGCTTGAACTGTCAAGGGTACGTTTTTCTGAATCGCCGTTGCCACCACAACTGGTACGGGTTGCTGCTGATTTTTTGCTTTTTTGTTACTCCCAGATTGGGCCTTGGAAACCACGCAACCGTACAAACCGACCAACCCGACAAGAATTATTCCCCACTTCCGCAACCAAATACCCTTTTGCCAAGCCCAGTGGAAATTGCGCCAGAAATGCTTCATACTCACTAGCAAAAGCCCAACGAATAAAACTTTCAAAATCTGGAGGCTGCCAAGCAAAAATCTCTCGGCAAATATGTGTAAATAGAAAGTGTAAATAGAAAGACTAAAACTAAACAGTTAGCATAGCTATTATTTAGCAGCACTAACAATTAATTTGACATATATCTTAACAAGAATTCTCACAAAAGCAGCTATAAAATTCGAGAAGAATAATTTCGTTTTCTCAGCGTCTGTACAGAGTATCAAGAGTCCTGGAATCACCACTGGTTCCGCTTATACCTCTCAAAAAGACCGAGACAAATCGTTTTCAGCATATTAATCTCACTCCGACTTTTGAGTTGACCAGCTCGGTGCGCACCTTTTATGAGGAGACCGAGGTAAACCACACAATAGCCAGCAAGACTACTAGCGCTTCCAAGTCAGACAAACATTTAGCAAGTTCAAGGCGACCAAAACACTTCCAGCCAATGACCAATATCAGCGTGCAATCGCCGAGGTCTGTTTGTTGCTTACTCACTTGCAGTAAGAGTTGGCGTTATTTGAAACAGAACAAGAAACACCTATAATACCAGCGCCCGTCAACATGGCTAGTAAGCAGTATAAAAAATAACTGCATACTCCAATAAATTCTCCTCAATCGCGTGCAAGTGTTTTCTACATATATATTTGTGCTTTGAAATTTCATCCTGATTTCATCTTCATCTACGAAATTAAATACAGTGGCGAACTATTGCGCCATTCATTTCCACTGGGTAAGCAGCAAGCAATATCTGTTGACAGCTCAAAAAATGCTCAATTCCATCGTTAAGTGGTCCATAGCGCAACGGTGGCTTGTTGTTATAGCCTCCATCATTATTAGTTTGTGGGGATTTCGCGTCCTGACTCAAATGCCACTAGACGTTTTTCCTGAATTTGCACCCCCACAAGTGGAAATTCAAACAGAAGCACCAGGATTTGCACCGGAGGAAGTTGAATCCCTTGTTACCAGACCGATAGAAAGTGCTATTAACGGTACTCCGGGAGTAGAAACAGTACGTTCCTCCTCTGCTGTCGGTATATCTGTTGTGAAAGTGATTTTCCGTTGGAATACTGAAATCTACCGCGATCGCCAATTAGTCACAGAACGATTGCAACAAGCTCAAAGTCAGTTACCGCAAGGGGTAAAACCCCCACAAATCTCCCCTATCAACTCTCCCTTGGGAGCTATCATCAAATATGCTTTCACCTGTGAAACTACTTCCTTGATGGAGGTACGACGGATAGTTGACTGGCAAATCAAAAACCGTCTGTTGGCTGTTCCTGGCGTGTCTCAAATCGTAGTGTTTGGTGGCGATGTACGTCAGTATCAAGTGTTAGTCGATCCTAACAAGCTAAAAGCTTTTAATGTTTCTTTAAATCAAGTTACTGAAGCTGCTCAAAAAGCTAACGTCAATGCTCCTGGGGGATTTTTAATTAACCCAGATCAAGAAATATTGGTTCGCGAAGTCGGACGGATTGAATCTATTGATGAATTAAAGCAATCAGTAATTACCACTGTTAACGGTACGCCAATATTGCTCGGTCAAGTGGCTGATGTCAAAATTGGTGCTCAATTAAAACGTGGCGATGCTGCTTTTAATGGCAACAAAGCAGTTGTTATGGTTGTTAACAAACAGCCACAAGCCGATACATCAACCGTTACCCGCGCGGTGGAAGCGGTGATGGCAGAAATTAAAACGAGCTTGCCCAAAGATGTAAAGGTAAACGTTACTTTCCGTCAAGAAAATTTTATTGAAGCTTCGCTCAAGAATGTTGAGGATGCACTCAGAGATGGCATCATCATCGTTTCTGTAGTTCTGATTTTATTTCTGATGAATTGGCGGACTGTCATCATTAGTCTGAGTGCCCTTCCCTTATCTTTGTTGTTAGGAATGATGATTTTAAATTGGACCGGACAAGGGATTAACACGATGACATTGGGAGGATTGGCGATCGCCATTGGTTCGGTGGTAGATGATGCCATTGTAGATATGGAAAATGTATATCGCCGTTTGCGAGAAAATCAGCAAGCAGGAACACCAATCCATCCCTTGCAAGTTGTGTTTAATGCTTCGGTAGAGGTACGTGTAAGTGTACTTTTTTCTACAGTAATTATTGCCGTTGTTTTTGCACCAATTTTTGCCCTTTCTGGTGTAGAAGGTCGCATTTTTACACCAATGGGTGTATCTTATTTGCTTTGCATTATTGCTTCAACATTAGTGGCACTGACACTAACTCCGGCGCTATGTGCGCTGTTGTTGGTAAATAGACGTCTACCAGATAATGAAACTTGGGTGGCGCGATTTGCTCATAAAGTATACCGTCCAGCTTTGATGTTTTCTATCCGTCGACCCCAGACAATCTTGATTGTAGCTGTGGCTGGCTTTATTGCTGCAATGCTAATACTACCATCATTGGGGCGGGTATTTTTACCAGAGTTTCAAGAGAGTTCCCTTGTTATCGCCACTTCTTTATATCCTGGGGAATCTTTAGAGGCAACTAATACTGCTGATTTAGCAATTCAAGATGCTCTCAAGAATGATAAACGATTTGCATCCTTGCAGTTACGTTCAGGACGTGCTTCAGGCGATAGTGATGTTGGGGGTGTTAACTTTGCAGAACTGGATGTGGAATTAAGTCAGGAGGGGATCAAAAACAAAAAAGCAACTATTGAAACGCTGCGTCAAGAATTTGCCAAACTACCAGGGGTAGCAGCTAATATTGGTGGTTTTATTTCCCACCGATTGGATGAAGTGTTATCTGGAGTTAGGAGTGCGATCGCTATCAAAGTCTTTGGTTCCGACTTAGAACAACTCCGCACTATTGCAAAACAAGTTGAATCAGCTATAAGCAATATTCCGGGAATTGTAGATTTACAATTAGAATTCCAAGTGCCAATTAAACAAGTACAGATTAGGTTTGACAGAGCAGCAGCTTCTCGTTATGGTCTAGCTGTGGGTGATTTAGCTCAAACAATTGAAACTGCTCTCAATGGACGAGTTGTATCTCAAGTATTGGAACAACAACAAGTGTTTGATCTTGTTGTTTGGTTACAAGAAAGCGCCCGTAACAATTTAGAAACTATCAGCAATTTGCTAATTGATGTCCCAAATGGGCAGAAAATTCCTCTTGCTTATGTTGCAAAGGTAGAATACGGCACAGGCCCAAATACTATCAATCGCGAAAATGTTTCTCGTTTAATTGTTGTCTCTGCTAATGTTAATGGTCGGGACTTAGGCTCTGTGATTAAAGATATTCGGAGTAAAGTTAAGCAACAAGTACAACTCCCCTCTGGATATTACATTCAATACGGCGGTCAATTTCAAGCACAAGAACAAGCTACACAAACTTTAATTTGGGCTGGAATTTTAGCATTTATTATTATCACGGTCTTAATCTACTTTGCTGTGAAATCAATTCCAGCGACCGTCATGATTATGATTAATTTACCTTTGGCATTAGTAGGTGGTGTGATTTCTGTCGCCTTAGGTGGTGCTATTATTTCTGTCGCTTCTATGGTAGGATTTATTACTCTCTTTGGTGTGGCTACTCGCAATGGATTGCTATTAGTTGATAACTACAACAATAAATTAGCAAGTGGTATACCTTTGCAAAAAGTTTTAGTTGAAGGTTCTATGGAGCGATTAGTTGCTATTTTAATGACTGCTTTATCATCTGCTCTAGGAATGGTGCCATTAGTAATTGGCACTGGTACTGGTAAGGAGATTTTGCAGCCATTAGCAGTGGTTGTTCTTGGGGGATTGTTTACTTCTACAGCATTCACTTTATTAGTTATTCCAGCTTTATATTCTCAATTCGGCAAATTATTAGTTAATCAAAAGAGTACGCTAATGCAAAAGATTGAAGTAACCCCAAGTGAGAGTTCATGAGAATATTTTTATACCATTTTAAAATTATTCGCAATTAATAAGGGGAGTAAACAGATGAAATCATTACAAATTAGCTTTGTTGTCTTAGCAACTACAGGATTACTATTTTTAGGAGCTTGTGGTAATAGCAATCAAGCAGGTAATACAGAAAATAATCCCTCGGCTTCTATAAATAATTCCTTTCCCATATCAACTACTAATACTTCAGCTTCACCTACTGCCAAAATAGATAATGAACGTGGTACATCTAAAGGTGGTCAAGTTATAGAGACAGGAGCCTATCACTTAGAGTTTATACCTGGGAAAGAGTCGAATGGAACTCACATGGATTTATATTTGCAAAAAGGCGACAATCACCAAGCAATTCCTAACGCCAAAGTTACAGCTGAAGTTCAGCTACCCGATGGCCAGCAGAAAACAATCCCTCTAACCTACGATGCTAGCGGTAAACATTACACGGCTGTGCTGGCTGACAAAGCTACTGGTCAGTATCAAGTGAGAATTACTGCGGATATTGGAGGTGAAAAGGTCAACGGTCGGTTTAGTTTTAATCGCTAACTGTACTGATTAGTGTTTTGACTTTGAAACAGTAGCAGCAAGCTCAAAATCTCGTTAGCAATTGTGGAAAATCATATCGGCTCAATCACCTATATAACCTTGGAGGTTCCTGGAAATGGAACACCACAGCATTCACAACCATAACGAACATCAAGGACATGATAAACACTCTGGGCACAGCTTGGAGATGTTTAAGCAGCGCTTTTTCATTAGTCTGCTACTGACCCTTCCCATCCTCTACTTAGATCCTCATTTTCAAGAATGGTTCAACTACCAAGCTATAAAGTTTCCTGGGTCTGATTGGATCAGTCCGATTCTATCAGTGGTTCTTTATTTTTACGGTGGTTGGGTGTTTATCCAAGGAGGATGGCGAGAACTGCACTCTCGCATTGGCATGATGACGCTAGTGGCCTTAGCAATTACCGTTGCTTTTATCTACAGTCTAGCTGTGACGCTGGGTTTACCAGGAATGCCGTTTTACTGGGAACTCGCCACTTTAATAGATGTAATGCTGCTAGGACACTGGATAGAAATGGCTTCAGTCCAGGGAGCAAGCCAAGCGTTAGCACATTTGGCGAAATTAGTTCCCTCGGTAGCTCATCAAGTAGTAGGCGATCGCATAGAAGATGTGTTGGTTAGCGAACTAAAAACAGGAGAAATCATCTTGATCCGGCCAGGGGAGCAAATCCCCATAGATGGGGTGGTTGTAGAGGGTGCATCAAGCATCAATGAAGCATTTCTCACGGGGGAATCCCGTCCAGTACCCAAACAAGAAGGCAACGAAGTAGTCGCTGGATCTGTCAATGGTGAGGGAGCGCTGAAAGTTCAAGTTACCCGCACGCAAGATATGACAACTCTCAGCCAGATTATGCGTTTGGTGGAAGAAGCTCAACATTCCAGAAGTGGTTACCAAGTTTTGGCTGACAAAGTTGCTTACTGGTTGACTTTGATTGCGATAGGTGTCAGCGTGCTGACATTTGTGGTTTGGTTATCTTTACAGGACTTGACTTTCGCCATTAATCGTGCTGTGACAGTGTTGGTAATTACTTGCCCTCATGCTTTGGGGTTGGCAATTCCGTTAGTAATTGTCAATGCAACGGCAATCTCAGCAAAAAACGGGATCTTAGTTCGCAACCGTGAAGCCTTCGAGCGAGCTAAAGATATCAAAACTATTGCCTTCGACAAAACGGGTACTTTGACCGAAGGACGATTTGCGGTACAGGCAGTTTATACTGAAGGCTTGAGTGAGAAAGAAGCTTTAGCCATTGCTGCTGGTCTTGAAAGTCTCTCAGAGCATCCATTGGCTCAGGCAATAGTAGAAGAGGCTGAGCGCAAAAACGTACAACTATCTTCTGCAACTAATTTTCAGGCTCAGGCAGGCAAAGGAGTAGAGGGTACGCTAGACACGAAGATTTATCGTGTCGGACGACCAGAGTGGATTGCGGAATTAGGAATTGAGTTTCCCGCATCTTTGCGAAACGGTCTTGCAGAGTCTGAAGCTAAGGGCAAAAGCGTCATCGCTTTAATGGACGAAACAAGAGTTCTCGCCTTATTTGTATTAGCAGATCGAGTGCGAGAAAGCGCCAAAGAAGCAGTCCGACAGCTACAACAGCAGGGTGTTCAAGTAGTGATGATTACCGGAGACGCCGAAGCAGTAGCTCGGACAGTAGCGGAGGAATTAAACCTAGGGCGTTACTATGCTCGTGTTTTGCCCTCTGATAAAGCTCAGTTAGTGCGATCGCTCAAAAATCAGGGACCTACTGCTTTTGTAGGCGATGGTATCAACGATGCACCAGCGCTACTGGAAGCAGATTTGGGAATTGCCATTGGTGCGGGAACAAATATTGCCATTGAGTCAGCTGACTTGGTGCTAATTGAGGATGATCCCTTAGATGTAGCGCGGGCGCTGAAATTAGGAAAGGCTACCTATTCTAAGATGGTACAAAATCTGTTGTGGGCTACTGGATACAACGTTGTGGCTATCCCCTTAGCTGCGGGAGTTGCCTATAATTTTGGGTTTTTGCTTTCCCCAGCAGTTGGAGCTTTGTTGATGAGCCTTTCCACCGTGATTGTTTCCATTAATGCGGTGACTCTACGCCGAGTTCAGTTAACTTAGTTTACGGATCCCTGTTACTTATATTGCTCAAGAACAAGCACTCAAAGGCTCGCAGCAGGCAACAGAATTAATTTTTACCAAACCAGCGAGAAAGTCACTCGTTAAAAGCTTTTGAGCGCTCAGCAATAAATTTCCCCACTACCAAGCTTCTAAAGTGCAAATTCCTGTTTTAACTGAGCAACTCAAGTTTTGATGCGTTGTTGTATTAATTTCGATTGGTTATCTTCATCTGGCGCTAAACCAACAAAGTTGCCGTCACGCACTGCTTTTGATTCAGTAAAGTTATAGCCCTCAACTGACCAATAGCCAACAGTTTCGCCCCAAAACTCAGAAATCTTTTCTTCCAAAATCCCTATTGCTTTCTAAAGTAGCCATTCTGGTCGCCAACCCCAAAGTAAGTAACTTTCTTGCTGCTAAAATCGATATTGTCTAACTCGCCGAAAAAATTATTCCAGTCATATTGCAATTCACCGACATTCTAAGTGGGATATCCGATTATGATGTAGTTGTATTTCTCAAAATCCCTCGGTTCTTCTTTGGAAATTTTGTAGACGTCAACAACGCTACCTGAGTTTGAAAATGTATTGCAAGTTTTTCAGCACCTCAGCTATCAGCAAACAACAAGCCGATAGGTAATAATGAATATTATATAGATGAATTTAAATTAAGTAGCTGGAACCTGCCAATGCAAGCGCCTTCTCAATAGCTGTTTTAGACGCTCGGTTTCTACATTAACCAATTTCGTCTCTGGATTTGCATCTACAGTAGCGTTAGCATCAAGTTTTTTGATGGCTTCAGCGATACTTCTGGCATAAACAGAGCAAATTAGTTTAGGAACTTTAAATTTTAGTGTCATACCTATCGATTAATTTGTTGTGGAATTATATGTGTAGTTGAAGAACTCCAACTCACCTAAAATTACTTTATATTTTCCATTTAGCTGGAGACTCAAGGAGAATCTAAAAAATTTTTAGAGTGTTATAATGAAATAACTTAAAAATGAAAACAACCGTTTTTTATTTAGTTTTGTTTCCAAGGCTTAAACTTTATTAAAAAAACAAAGACTAGAATATGCTTTCCTTTTGCTAGTACTGAATAATGAATAAGTAAGGGAAAGGAAAACTTCCACATACTCGCATTTAACTTGCCTTGGTCATACGCATCCAAGATTGAGGAAGTTATTCTTGTTCATTTCATAAGTTCTGCTAGTATCTACCACTTTTGTTAGATAAGTAAATAAATTTACAAATTTTAAAAATTATCTAAGAGTTTCATTTCAAATTTCATCTTAATTTCATCAAGAATTGCCAAGCTAATAAATAGAAGGAGAATAGCTCCTTTACCAATTCAGTAGATCAAAACTGCCAAAAATAATTAGAATATTTCATTTACCCTCATCAACCCCTAAATTAAGAGGGTTAGCGAGTTATGTCTTTTTTGTTAATGTCAAATTCTTGGAAACCTTGTTTGTTATGAAGAAATTACTAATCCTATATAGTACTACTTTGTTTTTCTCAAGCGTGGCTTTATTATCTCCCAGTGGTGTTAGTGCCTACACGGATGATGGTAAAATTCCTCATGTAGATAGAAATGTGCAATTTCCACCTACGCGTTGGCAGATTGTCAGACATACCATTTGGTTAAACGTTCCTAAACATAGTAAAGCTCTTACCGAACTGAGTATTAATGTTCCTAAGACAATAACCATCAGTAACGATCTCAATAATATCAAGATTACGGATGAAAAAAGACGACATATTAATGCAAAAATTTCTTTTAATAATAGAAATATAAAAATTGTTTTTGCTGAGCCAATTCCTTCTAATACAAAGTTTATGATTGAAATCAATCATGTTCAAAGGCAATTGTTTGCAAATAGTTACACCTATGAATTATTCGCAAAATTTGTCGGTATTAATGCAGACATACCTATAGGTATAGCTCAGTTTCACCCCTATGATTAATCTTCATAGCTCATAACTGGGAGGGGAGGAACAAAATAGTAAAATAATTATTATGCTAAAAAAAATGAATAAAAATAATTTCTA
>Ga0272448_1001376_pt1 | contig 33131 bp, 29 predicted proteins | sample YNPCB0191_FD_202220 | JGI IMG/M metagenome (GOLD analysis project Ga0272448, IMG submission 202220) | Hot spring sediment microbial communities from Yellowstone National Park, WY, United States - YNP-CB-019-1 | ecosystem: Environmental > Aquatic > Thermal springs > Hot (42-90C) > Sediment...
GCCGTAGCACCCGATGTTCCCGAACTGCACAGTGCCCTCGGAAGCGCGCTGCTGGAACAGTGCGATCGGGAACCCTCGCGGCCGGAACTCGCGGCCGACGCCGTCGCGCATTTCACGGAGGCGATCCGGCTGCAGCCGGACTACGCGGATCCCTACAACAATCTGGGGCTTGCGTTAGGGCGGCAGGGCAAGGCGGAGGAGGCCGTCGCCCGCCTGAAGAAGGCTTTGCAACTCCAGCCGAACCATGCAGAGGCCCACAACAACCTCGGCAACGCCCTGGCCGACCTGGGCAAACTCAACGAGGCAATCGCGCAATATACCGAGGCGTTGCGTCTGAAACCCGACTACGCCCGCGCCCACGCGAATCTGGCCGACGTGCTGCTGCGCGTACGGCGTCCCGATGAGGCGCTCGAGCACTACACGAGGGCCCTGGCGCTGGACCCGCGCCTGACGTTCGCCCGGATCGGCCTGGGCCACGCGCTCTTCGCGCAGGGCCGGACCGAGCGCGCCCTTGCGGCGTACCGGGAGGCCGTCGGCGCCTGCCCGGATGATCCGGGCGTACACCTGATCCTTGCCATCGCACTGCATGAGTCGGGGCGGTTTGAGGAGGCGATCGAGGAGTATCAGCATGTGCTGCGACTCGACCCGAACCGCCCGGATGTCGCGGCCCTGCTTGCGGCGGCGCAGGCGAGAAAAGAAGCGCCGCCCTTGCCGTGACGCTTCCGGAAGCCTCCCCCGCCGCCGAATCGCCGCATGCGCAAACCGCATCCGCGCAGGGAAGGCACGCGGCGCGGATCAATTGTCCATCACAAGGCCGACATGTCCGTCGGGGTAGACGGCGTTGGACGCCTGCGCGAAGCGCTCGCTTATCGTCCCGTCGGCATTCTGTACGGTGAAACGCACGCGACTGTACAGGTGGGGATACGCCGGCGGATCATAAGTCTTGCCCTCGTATCCGCGGAAGCCGCTGGGATTGTATGGCAGGTACTTGAAGTTGTCGTACGCAAGCCAGAGCTGCGCAGGCCCCGTTTTCGCGTTCTTCCTTACCAATTCGGGAAATCGCTCCGTGCGGAACCTGTCGCTGACCATCCAGGCGTACGAGCACTTGAAGGGCCGCAGCCAATCCTGCGCATCGGGGCAGATCCACGTATCGCTCGGCGCCGGCAGGTACGCCGCGCCGCGGGTGGGCTTTCGCGTATCGTGCGTGGTGATTCCCGCCAGCACCGCGGGCAATCCATACGACTCAGGTAAGGCGGGCTTCACCGTGCCCGGTTCCCGGTACGTTTCGCCCGGCGCCACCCGGAACCACCAGCCCCGGCTGCCGATGATGCTTCCCGACTTGTCGGTCGTGTACTGCCCGCCCGTCGCATACGGGTCGGCAAAGCGATCTTTATTGTCGAGCGCGTACTGAATGCACGCCTGGCCGATGCTGTGAAGGTTGGTGCGGCAACCGATCATCTTGGCCTGCCTGCGAGCCTTCGACAGCGATGGCAGAAGGATCGCGACCAGCAACCCGATGATCGCGACTACGACCAACAGTTCGATCAGCGTAAACGCGCGCCGTCGTCGGATCAGAATCCTATTCATGGTCAACCCTCAGCCTTGGCACAGGCGCCAACACCACTGCGCCCGACTCGCGGCTTGCGCCGCGTCGCAGTTTCCCGTCAGGTCCATTATAGCGCCCGGACCGGCCGGGACCGGTTGCTGCCGGCCCCGGCCGTGTCCGTTGTCGCTCCGTACGATTTCGTATTCGCAACGGACCGCCGACACCTCCGTTACAGGCACTTCAGCGGCCGGTTCGGCCCGTTGAAACAGTTCTGGAAGTACGAGAAGTCTCCCAGGTCCACATCGCCGTCGAAATCGAAATCCTCCCGCTCACAGCCGGTGGGCGCCTTGTACGGGCGGTTGGGACCGTTGAAACAGGCCTGGAACCGACCAAAGTCCGCCAAGTCCACGTCGCCGTCGTCGTCCGAATCCACCATGAACCGCTTGAGGATTTCCTGGTCCTGCGTCGTGACAAGCGTGTTGCCATTCAGATCGCAGTTGATGTACTGCAGGTAAGCGGTGAGGTTGGTCGACTCCAACTCGTTCCCGGAGCCGTCCGCCGGCGCCTCGTAGAACTTGCGGTTCGGCGAGGTGCCGGTAGAAAACGTCTTGACCGGCGTGTTGAGGGCGGCCAGGAAGATGGCGATATCCGCCCCGTCGAAGACGCCGTCCCGGTTGAAATCGCCCGTCTTGAACGCGTTGATGCCGCCGATCGCCTTCAGGTCAACGCTCTGGAACAGGAGCTGCGTCACGGGCACACCGGAGATCGTGACGGAACGACGCTGGAGCCGCAGCGTCGAACCCGCCGTGGTCGTCTTGCCGTTCGCAATGTGCCACCGGGCGTGTTGGGCCATGGTCTTCACCGCCGCGAGGCGGCCGCCCGCATCCCATCGCCAGACCGACTTGGACGAGGCGTCCCAGAAGTACACATCCGGAGCGTTCGCGGACTCGATCGCGTTCACACGCACCGTCTGCGGAACCTCGCTGCCGGGCCCCGGATCCACCCCGCCGGTCTCCGAGCGCGGATTGTACTTGCCGTTCCACTCGAGGTAGCCGGCAAACCACGCTGCATCCAGCGCAACGAAGGGGCCCGTAACGCTCGTGCCCGTATCCAGCAGGTAATTGATGCCGCCGATGTTCCCGCCGGCCGTCGTTCCGTTGAGAAGGATCTGATCGCCTGCACCGGTACCACCGGTAAAGTCGCGAACCGATGTGCTCACACAGCCCGGCTCGCAAATCGCGGTGGTCGGCCCCTTCTCACGGAAGATCCGCTGCACGGCGCCGGTCTGGGCGTCCATCTTCCAGGTCCCGCCAAGGCCGGGATCATCCGTCGCAATGCTGTTGAAATAGAAGCTCAGCCCATCGCTGGAGAAGGCGCCTTGCCGGCCCACGTTGGCAGCGTTGGCCCCGCCACCGATCGCCCGCAGCGCTGCTTCCGTTGCGCCAACCGTGAAAACGTCATTCCAGTCCGCAATCCCCAGCGACCCAATGACATTCCCGACGCCGTCCTGCGCGGTCGCATAGTCGGGCAAAACTGCGGTCGGCGCATTGACCTTACGCAGATCCCAGCGAATCACGCGCTTGGTCCAGTCTTCCCGAAGCGTTATGCCGTTATCCTTTACTGCAATGCCCCCGTCCGTCACGAAGCAGAGCGTACCCGGCGGGTATGTGATGCCCCCGATCACGAGCGTCGTCGGGTTCAAACTCAGGCCACTGGGCAGCCCGCCGCCCGTATCATTCGCATCCACAACACCGCCCGGGACATCAGAGGCCCGCATGAACAACTCTTCGTCATACGTCGTCACGTATGTGTCCGACGCATCCAGGGTCGCGTCGTAGAACCGGTAGAACTTCGGCGTCCCGAAAATCCCGATGTAGTACTTGTTGGTTGCCGCGTTATAGGCGAAGCCGCCGAGCGACGCCCCGGCCGCACCGCCGGTCACGTGACTCGACGAAACGACGACAACCATATTGTCCGGCGACGGGGTCTGCGCGTACACGGTTGCGCTTCCCGCCGCTACAATAAGCAACAACGCCAAGCCCGCCATCAACCGACTTCCCGATCCGTACCTCGACATCTTTCGTCCTCCATCAAACAACAAAGACTCGCGCACGTTCCCACGAACCGCGTCCAACGCCCCAGACTGAAGCCGCGCATCCTGCCCATGACTTGGGATCGTACCCGCGCCGGCATTGCGCGGGGCCGCCCCGACAGGTTCAACTGCCAATCAGTATAACCTGCCTCGTATTGATTATCAACAGGAATCCGGCGGTTTTGGTCAACCCGACGGCCCAGATTCGCCCCGTGCGGCCCCGCCGGCCCGAAAGCCCATTGAACGCGGCCATGTGCCATCTCCTTGTCAATCAACACTATCCGAGCTTTGTATGCGCGGATGTCGGCCACACGACGAGGCCATTCTGGGATAAATATATCATCCTGGGCGTAACGCATGGATTGTCCGCACCATTATGGCCCCATCGCGAGGGCCGCGCCCCGATCCCGCCGCATACCTGCGGTTGCTCCCCTGCGAACCGGCCCGAGATGCCCGGGCAAACAAAAAAGGCGCAAGACGCTTCGCTGCCGCCCCGCCCGGACGCCGGCTGGTAGCAACCGCGCATTCTTATCCCCAGGAACCTTCGCGCCCCGCAAACACTCCGGACGCGGGCGAGCCGCCGGCGCCCCTTGTCGGGCTGCGGCCGAAGGCCGCGCTATGGCCTCCGGGATGCCGTCGACGCCGTTCGCGGCAATTGCTACGATCCTGGGCTGATGAACCGGTTCCCCGATCGCAACAGAAACAACGCGGCGAATCCCCTTCGACGCATAAGGTCGCACCATCGGGAGAAGGGCACGCCCGCGACACCGATCTCAAACTGCAATCGCCCTCAGCCCGTCGCAGTGCAGACCGGTGCGCGGCGCGGATTCCGCAAGATGCAGTCATCCGACCGGGCAACCGTGGACCGATTGCGAGAGATTCGCCGGTGAGCTCATCGACGCGGGCACTGCTGCTGGCCTTGGCACTCGCCGCATCCGTACGCGCCGAACCGATCAGACTGCTCACACAGGAGCACGACCCCTACGGCTTTCCCCGGCCCGCCCCCGGGCAAGAGAACGTTCCCCTCCGCACGAGCTTCTTCTTCGAGTTGGGCTTCGACCGGCCGGATTCGCCCGACCGCGTCGTCGCCGACTCCGTCGCCGTCACGCTGCAGCCGCAAGGCGGCGAGGCGGTCGATGTGCTGAAAGCCGGCGGCCGATTCGCCCCCGGGTATTCCGGCCGGCTGTTCCCGGCCGCCGTAGGATTCAAAGGCCAGCCCACACTGGCCGTGTATATCGCGTCCGAAACGCCGCTCAAACCCTCGACAACGTACACAATCCGCGTTTCGGCCCGCTCTCAGAGCGGCGCGGAGCTGCCGTTTGGCGAGGACGCCTGGGGCTTTACCACCGAGGCAAGTCCCGTTGCGCACTCGGTCAGCGTACCGCTCGACCTTGACGCCCCCGCCGTAACCTGGCACGGGGCCTTCTTCTCCGGCTTCGGCAAGGTCAACTTCTGTGCAAGCGACCCGGATTTGATCGGCACCTATGAGCTGATGGCCGACACCCGGCGACGATTCCCCACGGCCTGGAGCCTGCAGCGCGACTTCTGGCTCACCGGCATGGAACTGAAACCGAGCTTCCTGCCGAACTACCTGCCGAACATCGTCCGCGAGCTGGAGACCCGCCGCATCGTGGCGATGGAGAGGCAACCCGACGGGATCCTCCTGAAACTCGAGGATTTCTTTGGCCATGAGCAATACGGCATCCCCGCCGGCCGGCCGCTCCGGGAGGACTACCACCCCGGCGACGAAATCCTCATCTCCGACGGCGTCCATGACGCCCGGGCAAAAGTGCTGGCCGTGGCGGACGCTGCCGGCACCATTCTGGCGAGCCCGTTCGACACACCCAAAGACGGCTGGCTTCTCACCTACACGAGTCCGCCGGCGGCCACGGAGAATCCGCACGCCCCCGGCGTGTTCCCGCCGGGCGGCTGCTACCTGCTCAAGTTCAGGCCGGGCGGCACCCCCCGCTACTACTGGGGCCGCCTCGACAAGGAGTGGGACATCGCCCAGCGACGTTTCGGCCGGCGCCTGGTGGTGAACTTCGCCGATGCCCCCGGTGACCTCGCCGTCGACGGGCGCAACTGGACCACGGCCAAGGACTACGTCGAGTTGCACGACGTGGTTCGCACGATCACGGATCACATCCTCGGGCGCTATGGCGACGCATGCCTCGACTTTGTCTGGAGCATCTTCAACGAGCCGGACCTGGGCGCCCTGTTCTGGCGGTCGGATTGGAACGAGCTTCAGAGATTCTACGACTACTCGACGGACGCTATTCTTCGCGCATTCGAGGACCGGGGGTATGACTCAAACCGGGTCCTGGTCGGCGGGCTGGAGCTGGGAGCCGTCTTCGGCACCCATCTGCGGCTGGAGGAGTTTCTGGACCATTGTTCGCCGCGGGCACAAGCCGCAGGCGCCTTGCCGACGAACGCCGCCTTCGCCGACAGACGGCTGGACGGCAGGCGGTCCCGGCGCGTGGAAGCCCTGTGCCGCCGCTCGAACGGCAAGGGCGCCCCGTGCGATTTCATCTCCGTGCACGCCTACAACCGTTCCGAGTTGATGGCCGCCAAACTCCTGCGAGCCAAGGAAATCGCCCTCACTATCGACCCCGAGTACTACGCGAAGCTCCGGGTCCACTCGCACGAAGCCTGCCCGAGCTGGATGCCCCCGCCCGACCCGGCCGCCGCGGACAGCTACCTCGGCAACGGTTACTTCCCCACGTGGTGCGCCGATGTCGCGCGCCGGCAGTTGCAGGCGGCGGCCGACGATCCCCGCTACGCGTTCGGGGAAACCATCCTGACGTTCTGGCCGTGGCCGACGGAAAACTTCGCCGGGTACCCGACCTGCACCCGGCTGATCCGCGTGGACGACGACGGCGACGGCGCCGCCGACCGGAAGGTTCTCGTGCCGATGCCGATCTTCCACTTCCTGGGTCTGCTCAACAGCATGGGCAATGAGTATCAGGTTATCCGCGGCAGGACCTGCGGCGGACACGTCTTCGGCGGCTTTGCCTCGCGGACCGGTCGCGATGTCCGTATCCTGCTTTACGCGCACGACCCGCTCGATACCCAATCGCGCTCCGACCAGGAATTCGCGGTTTCGCTCGATATCCGCGGCATCCCGTGGCCGCAGGTACACGTGGACGAATACCGCTTCGACCGCGACCACAACACCTGTTTCCGCCTCGCAAGGGAATTGCGCGACCGACCGCCCGGCCGTCCCGGCGCGCCGGCCGTTACGGCGGCCGAGGTGGATGACCTGGCACGAACGGTCGAAAGCGGCAACCGCGATGCGGTCCTCGCCGCATTGAAGAAGCTGGGCGCGATCGGCCCCGCCGCCCAATCCGCCACGCCAACGGTCTTCCGGCTCCTCGGGCCAACGACTGATGCGACCGTCCGCGCCGCAGCACAATCGGCAATTGCAAGGATCGCACCTTCCCAGATCTGCTACGACCCGAAGGAGATCGCGGAGATCCAGGCCCTCGCAATGCTGCATACGACGCGATCATCGACCCACGTCGTCGCCGCCGGCGGCCGCCTGACGCTCCCCTCGAACCTGAAGGGAAACGGCGCGGTTTTCCTGGTGGTGGAACCTGCCGGGCCGACAAGCCGGGCCGCGGATCCGTAAGAAAGCGGATGACGAATCGCCCGGTTCTGCCTTCGAGCCGCCGAGTGCGTTTCCCGCCGGAATACACCGGCGATGCCGGCTCCCCGCGCCGCAAGCCAAGGCTCCGGCGAGCGGCCTGACGCTCATCCCGTCGGCGAGCGGTCCGAGTCCTCGGGCGGCCCCCCGGCCGGATCGTTGGCGCCCTTCTCGAACTCGTCCTCGAGCCGGCTGACGAAGCGGCTTTCAAGCTCGATCGGTTCCAGCGCGAGGCGCATATCGAGGATCGCCGGCACGACCGCCGCCAGCAGCAGCAGCATGCCCGTGACAAACAGCGCCATGGCCGGATACTTGGCCCCCGGCAGCAGCACGCTCAGGCCCGTGGCCAGCGAACAGGCCGTCAGGCACGCGATCGTGCCCAGCAGGCAGTAGAGCGTCAGGCGTACGAGGCGGGCCTGGCGCGTCACGCGGGCGGTCTGCAGTTCCAGCATATCCAGCAGCCGGCGATGACGATCGCCGGCAAACGGGTCGGGCTGCGCGGTGAGGCAACGGCGAGCATACTCCTCCTGGATCTGCAGCCGCTCGCGCTGAAAGCCCCGCAGACGCGAGATGATGTACGACAGCCGGTTATAGAAGGTCAGGCACAACAGGCCGCACGCGGAGATGATGACCACCGGCACGACCGATGACGATACGACCCGAGACCACACTTCCGTCGTCATGACGCCTCAACGCGGGGAACCCGGCCGCCCGCAAGCGAATCTTCTCACCGAAAGCGCGACCAGCGTACGCCGCCCTCGCGGCGGCCGCAAGAGAGGGCGACACCGCAACGCCGCCGCAGCGAGCCGACAGTCGATGCGCACTTGCCGCATGCGGAACGATCCGGTAAACGTGTAGCCGACGACGGCGGCCGACGTGTCGGGCGGTCGGGCCCGACCCCGCCGACAGATGCCGGAAGAGGAGACATGTGATGCCCGCCACCCATTTCGTAGCGATTGACCTCGGTGCGGAGAGCGGCCGGACGATTCTCGGCCGGATCCAGGACTCGCGCCTGCAACTGGAGGTAGTCAACCGCTTTGCCAACGGCCCCGTCCGCGTGTGCGATTCGCTCCACTGGGACGTGCTGCGGCTCTTCTCGGAGATCAAGGCCGGCCTGGCCGCGATCGTACGCGACCGCAAGCTGGCGCCGGCCGGCGTCGGCATCGACACGTGGGGAGTCGACTTCGGCCTGCTTGGCCGCGGAGATGTGCTGCTCGGCAATCCCTACCACTATCGCGACGCCCGCACAAACGGCATGATGGAAAAGGCCTTCGCCCGGATGCCCCGCGAGAAGATCTTCGAGCTGACGGGCCTGCAGTTCATGCAGCTCAATTCGCTCTTCCAGCTCCTCGCGATGCGGCTGGGCCGATCGCCGCTGCTCGACATCGCCGAAACGTTTCTCACGATGCCGGACCTGTTCAACTTCTGGCTCACCGGGCGCAAGGTGTGTGAGTTCTCGAACGCCACGACGACGCAGCTCTACAACCCGCGTGCCGGGGGGTGGGCCCGGCCGCTCTTCGAGACCTTCGAACTTCCGTTCGCCATGATGCCGGAGATCGTACCGCCCGGCACGGTCCTTGGAGAGCTTCGGCCAGCCATCGCCGAGGAAATCGGCGCGGGCAAGGTGCCGGTGATCGCCCCCGCATGCCACGACACCGGCTCAGCCGTCGCCGCCGTCCCCGCCGAGACGGGCACGAGCTGGGCCTTCCTCAGCTCCGGCACGTGGTCGCTCATGGGGATGGAAGTGACGCAACCAATCATCGACGCCCGGTCGCTCCGGTACAACTTCACGAACGAAGGCGGCGTCGCCGGTACGTTCCGCTTCCTGAAGAACATCATGGGGCTCTGGCTCGTGCAGGAATGCCGCCGGACCTGGGAGCGTGCGGGCAAGTCCTACGGATACGATCAACTCAGCGAAATGGCGGCCAACAGCAAACCGTTCGAGCACTGGGTGGACCCGGACGATGCCTCATTCCTCGCGCCGGGCGATATGCCCGCGCGGATCGCGGATTTCTGCCGACGGACCGGACAGACGGTGCCGACGGGCCCCGGGCCGGTCATCCGCTGCTGCCTCGAGAGCCTCGCCATGAAGTACCGCTACGTTCTGGAGTGCCTTGAGGAATGCACCGGGTGCAAGGTCGATGTGATCCACGTAGTGGGCGGCGGGTCGCAGAACAAGGTGCTCTGCCAGATGACCGCCGACGCCACCGGCCGACGGGTCGTCACGGGCCCCGTGGAGGCGACGGCCGCCGGCAACGTCATTGTGCAGGCCATCGCCACGGGCGTGCTGAAGGACATTCGCGAGGCCCGCGATCTGGTCCGCCGATCGTTCGAGCTCAAGACGTACGAACCACGGGATGCCGCTTCGTGGGCCGGTCCCTGCGAGCAGTTCCGCAAGAACCTGCAGGCGCCCTGAGGCCGACCGGCAGAGGAAACCTCCCGGTGAGCGACAGCGAGGACCGGCTTCGAGACGACTTTCGCCGCTTTGAGTATGAGTGTCCCCGGTGCGGGGCCGTGCTCCACGAATACGCCGGGCAGTGCCCGGAGTGCGGGCAGAATCTCTTCGAGGCGTTCAGCGGAACATTCCGCCCGAGGCGCCGCCGGGGCGTAAAGATCCTCGTCCTTGTCGTGCTGGGCTTGTTCCTGGTGAGTATGCTGGCGGTGTCCGTCGTCTCGCTGCACGCCCTGCTTCAAGGCCGGTAATCGCCCGCCGCGCCGCCCGCTCGCCGCGGGGCGGGCTCCGTTTGCACCCGCCGTCTCATGTGCGGGTCACGAGCGTGCCTACCTTGCCGCCGAGGACGACCTTCTTCATGTTGCCGGGTTTCGCGAGGTTGAAGACGATCACGGGGATCTGCTTCTGGCGGCACAGGTCGATCGCGCTGAGGTCCATCACGCCGAGGCGTTCATCGATGGCGCGGTCGTACGTGAGGCGCGAGTACAACGTGGCGTCGGGGTGCTTCGCGGGATCGGCGTTGTAGATGCCGTCCACCTTCGTCGCCTTCAGTACGGCGTCGGCCCCGAGTTCCATCGCCGCGATCGCGGCGGCGGTGTCCGTCGTGACGAACGGGCGACCCGTGCCGCCGGCGAGAATGACCACGCGGCCCTTCTCGAGATGACGCAGACCGCGGCGTCGGATGTACGGTTCGCACACGGCCGCGACCGGAATGGCGGACATCACGCGGGCCTCCAGGCCGAGAGCTTCGATCGCCTCCTGCAGGGCCAGGGCGTTGATCACCGTGGCAAGCATGCCCATGTGGTGGGCGGTAGCCTCGGGGACGCGGGCCTGCTTCGCCGCCGCCGAGCCGCGGAGAAAATTGCCGCCGCCCACGACGACGGCCACCTGGACCCCGGCGCGCGCGACGTTGCGGATCTCCCGGGCCATCCGCTCGAGCTGGTCGGCATCGAGCCCGAAGCCGCCGGGGCGGCAGAAGCCTTCACCGCTGATCTTCAGTACGATCCGTTTGTAGAGCGGGCTTAGCTTGCCGGGCATGGTCGTTTCCTCTGCTGTCCCCTGAGACGCCCGCCGCTGAGCAAGGATCCGGATCGGGCTTTAGCGCCGCGCCCCGGCGGCCGCCCCTGCGAACCGTTTCGCACGGACGCACCCCCGCCGGCCAGACGGCACACGGCACCCGCAGACCGGGCGGCAGGCGTTCGTTCCCCCCGGGAAGGAAGGCCGCTCCCGCGGTCCTTCCGTTCAGCCGCCCACTTCAAACCGCCGGTATGCGACGATCCGGACGTCGCCGTGCTTGGCGAGCAGCTTCGCGATCGTGCCCTTGAACTTGTCCGCGTTGGCGAACTCCTGCTCGAGCAGCACATGCTCCGAATACCAGCGGTTCACCTTGCCCATTACGATTTTCTCGACGATGCTTTCGGGCTTGCCGCTCTGCAGCGCGACGGCGCGGGCGATTTCCTTTTCCTTCTCGATCGTGGCCGCGTCCACCTCGTCCCGGGAGAGCGCCGAGGGCTTCATCGCCGTGATGTGCATGCACAGGTCGGCGAGCAACTCGTCGTCGCCGCCCGCGCCCTCCACCTGAAGCAACACGCCGATCTTGCCGTTGAAATGCACGTAGCTCGCCAGGCGCCCCTGGAGCTTCTCGACGCGGACCACCTTCATGTTCTCGCGGATCTTGTTCACGAGGTCATGGAGCAGGTCGCGGCACGTGCGGGACGGCTCATTCGGAGCCGGCAGGGCCATAAGGGCATCGGGGCCGACCGGTCCGGCCGCCTGCGCCGCCGCCCGGGCGAAGAGATCGGCAAGGGTCTTGAACTCGGGGTTGTTCGCAACCGGCGCCGTCTCGCAACGAAACTCGATGATCGCGCCCACCTTGCGGTCGCGATCCACAAAACAGGCGATGCGCCCTTCGCCGGTCTCGCGGCCGGCCTTCTTGTCCGCCGCGTCTGCGCCGCGCTTACGGAGGATATCCACCGCCTTGTCCGCGTCGCCGTTCGCCTCGGTCAAAGCCGCCTTGCAGTCCATCATGGGCAGGCCGGTGCGCTCGCGAAGGGCCTTTACTTGTGCCGCCGTTATCTCGGCCATGAACCTCGACTCCTTCCACGTTGAAAAAAGGCCCCGGCCCAGACCAGCCGAGGCCCGTTTCGTCCTGCAAAACGGTCCGGAAAAACCGCGCCGCGCGCCTCACGGGGCCGCCGGCGGCTGTGCGCCGGCATCCGGCATCGCCGCGGGCGCAACACTCTCGGGCTGATAAGCAGCCTCCGGCGTCGCCGGGGCCACCGCCGGCTCCGGGGGAGCTTCCTCGGCAGCGGCCTCGGGACCGGGCTCCTCGCCCTCGGCCCTGGCCATCACCCGGCGCGAACGCCGCGCGGGCCGCGGGCCGGCCTCGGCCTCGGCCGACGGAACCGGACGCGACCGCTTGCCTTCCTCGATCGCCATGACCAACTGATCGATCACGATCGCAATCGCCCGCATGGCATCGTCGTTGCCGGGAATGGGGATATCGGCGAAGTCGGGGTCCGAGTCGGTATCGATCAGGCAGACGGTCGGGATGCCGAGCTTCTTGGCCTCTTTCACCGCGATGTGCTCGCGGCGGACATCCACGACCACCAGCGCGCCGGGCAGACGGGTCATGTTGCGGATGCCGGAGAGGTTCCGTTGAATCTTGCGCTTCTCGCGGGTGAGCGACGAGACCATCTTCTTGCTGTACTCGCCGAGCTTGCCGTCCCTCTCGAGCGCCTCGAGCTCCTCCAGCCGCTGCAGCCGCGAGCGGATCGTGCGGAAGTTCGTCAACGTCCCGCCGAGCCACCGCTCGGTGACGTAGTGCATGCCGCACTGCTGGGCACCCTTCTCGATGCAGTGGCGGGCCTGCCGCTTCGTGCCGACAAAAAGCACGTCATCCCCACGAGCGACCACCTGCGCCAGGAACTTCTTGGCCCGCAGCAGACCCTTCAGCGTCTCGCGGATATCCACGATGTGAATGAGATTACGCTTGCCGAAGATGAACGGGCGCATCTTCGGATTCCACCGGCTGACGCGGTGGCCGAAGTGAATGCCCGAATCAATCAGCTGGCGGACCAGCTCCGACGCCAAACAACACCTCCGCGCGAAATAAAGACCGCCTCCACCTCTGTCCTGCGAACCCGGCAGTCTAACCGGCCCGGCGGGCGAAATCAAGGCGCACGCCCGCCGCGATCCCGGCCGGGGTCCGATTCGCAGAGCATCAAGCCGGAGGTTGACGTCCCGGCTTGCGTGTAACCGCCCGGAAGGATAACGTCTCCGACGGGCGGTTGGCAAGTACCCCCCAAAAGGGAGATGGCGCCGGCATGGTCACCCCTCGCACCGGTTCCTCTGGGATCTCGCAGGGGGACCGCCCGCAGGGTCCGCCCCGCGCAACCCCTGATGCGGCAGGCGCCAGGGGGCCGGTCGTCTTCCTGTCGGCCCTGGAGCCGAGCGCCGACCTGCACGCCGCCGAGCTTATCACCGCGATCCAACGTCGTTGCCCCGATGCCCGGTTCATCGGCCTGGGCGGACCTCGAATGCGGGCTGCCGGCTGCGAAACGCTGTGCGACATCACCGGGCGCTCTGCGATGCTGCTCAGCGCGGTCCGCATCGCGGGCGACGCCCTTCGCCTCCTTCAGCGCGTGGACCGGTTCTTCGCAGCCGGCGGCGCCGACGTGTTCGTGCCGGTGGACTCCCCCACCTTCAACCTTCCGTTGGCCCGACGTGCCAAGGCGAGAAGGTTGCCCGTTGTGTACTACATTGCCCCGCAGGTGTGGGCCTGGGCGGAGTTCCGTCTTCGCAAGGTGCGACAGAGGACCGATCAGCTCGCGGTGATCCTCCCGTTTGAGGAGGCCTATTTCCGCGCGCATCGCATCCCCGCCACATTCGTCGGTCACCCCCTGATGCAGTCGCTGCCGCGACGCACGCCGGAGGCCGGCCTCATCGACGAGTTCCGCGGGCTCGGCCGCCCCTTGATCGCATGCCTGCCGGGGTCGCGGCGGCACGTGGTCAACGAGGTCCTGCCCGGACAGATCGAAGTATGCCGCCGCATCCTGAGTCGCTATCCTGATGCCGGCTTCCTGTTCGCCGCCGCAAACGACGAACGGGCGCAAGACATTCGGGCGGCGATTCGCACCGCCGGCCGCGCAACACCCGGCAGCCGTTCCGCTCCGTCGCGGCCGCTGCCTTGTCGTATCGAGACCGGCCGCAACGCGGAGGTGATCCTGGCCGCCGACCTCGTACTCGTCGCCTCGGGCACGGCCACGCTGGAGGTCGCTTATTACCGGCGCCCCATGATCGTCATGTACAACGCCTCCAAGTGGGGCTATCGACTCCTCGCCCGGTGGCTGATCCGCACCCCGCACCTGTCCCTGGTCAACATCCTCGCCGGGCGGGCCCTCGTGCCGGAGTTCATGCCCTATTTCGAATCCATCGAACCGATCGCGTCCGAGGCGCTCGATCTGCTCGGCGATCCGACCCGGCGGGCGTCCATGACGGCGGGGCTTGATGCGCTGGTTCGGGACCTCGGCTCGCACCGGGCCGACGAGGAGGCGGCGGCCCTCGTCCTCGATGCCTGCCGGACACCATCGCCCGGGGCGAAGCGCGTCCGGCCGGGCCCGGTCGGGTCGCGACACCGAATCTGGTAAGGCAGTCGCATATTCGCCCGGCCGGCAATACCATATAAGGAATGACGCTGCGGCGGCGACTTCTCCTCGTTTACCTCATCATCGTGGTCTTGAGCTGCGCGACGGTCGCCATCGCCGTCAACGAACTGCTCTATTCGCGGCAGGTCGTGGACGACCTGGAACGCTGGCAGGACATCCTGTTGAACGTGCAGAGGCTCCGGACGGCCTTCGCCCGCAGCCTGTTGACGTACCCGCCCGAGGGAACGGCCACGCAGCCTGCCGAAGGCGCACCCGCCGAGGACGATTTCGGCGCCCTCATCGATCAGGTGCGGCGCGTGTACCGGCCCTACCCGCTCTTTATAGACCTGCGCGGGCTGCTGAGCCGCGTGCTCGAGGCCTACAACGTGTGGCGGGAGAAGGCCATCGCGGGCGATCCGCAGGCCCGCGACCAGGCAACGGTCGTCCACGAGTGGCTGAACATGCTCACGCGGCAGATCGTCGAACAACGCAACGCCCTCGTGGAATCCGCGCACGAGCAGAATCAGCGAACCCTTACGCTCCTGGTCGCGGTCGCGGCGCTGACGATCGCGCACCTGCTCATCGTGGGGGCCATTCTTCGCCGGTGGCTTCTGCGTCCGGTCCAGCAGCTCGAGCGTCAGGTGGCTGCGCTGGGCCGGGACGAACCGCCGCCGGAACCGCTCGTGGCCTCGCCGGCGGAACTGGCGGATCTGGCGAATGCGCTGGATCGCGCCCGTCTTTCGCTGGACGCGATGCGGCAGCGGCTCATCGAGTCGGAACGCATGACGACGCTGGGCCAACTGGCCGCGCAGCTCGCCCACAACCTTCGCAACCCGCTGGCGAGCATCCGCGCCGCCGCTCAGATCGCCGCCAGGCGCGGCCGCGTCGACGACTACGCCAGCCAGCGACTGGGGGAAATCGTCCACACCGCCGACCGCCTCGCACGGTGGGTAACCGGCATGATGGAGTTTGCCCGTCCCCGGCCCGCCAGGCTCGAATCGCACGACGTCGTGCCGCTGTTCGGCCAGATCCGCGAAGCCCTCGCCTCCGAACTCGCCGCCAAGGAAATCGTGTTCGAGATCGACGCACCGGCCGACGGCATCGCCGTGCCCCACGAACCGTCTTCCCTCGAACAGGCGATCATCGCGGCGGTCGTCAATGCAATCGAGGCCTCCCCCGTCGGCGGCCGGGTCACCCTGCGGGCGGAGCGGGTTGACGACGCCGGCACGACCGCCGGAGGCTGTCGGATCTCGATCATCGATCAGGGCAGCGGCCTGCCGGAGGGACCGCCCGACCAGATCTTCGAGCTGAGCTTCACAACCAAACAGACGGGCATGGGTCTGGGGCTGACGCTCGCACGCCAGGCCATCCAGCGACAGGGCGGCACGGCGACGGCGCGCCGGAACCCCGGTGGCGGTACAATCATCGAGTTCAAACTGCCGGCACAAACGCCGGAGCCGGAGAATCCCGGGTGACGAAACCGGATCGGTCAGTCTAAGGACGTAGCATGCCTCGCATCCTCGTCGTGGAAGATGAAGCCGTCCTGGCCAACGCGATGGCCGACGCCCTGGCCGCCGCCGGCCACACCACGGACAAGGTCTACGCCGGCGAAAAGGTCCTGGCGAAGTGCCGCGAGTTCCTGCCGCAGATCGTGTTGCTTGACGTCCGCCTGGGCGGGGTCAGCGGTATCGACCTGCTCTCGAGCATCAAGACGGAGTGGCCGGAGACCGAGGTCGTCGTGCTCACGGCGTACGGAAGCGTCGAGATCGCCGTCGAGGCCATGAAGCGGGGCGCGGCGGAGTTCCTCACCAAGCCGATCGACCTCGATGTTCTGACCGCCAAGGTGGGCAGCGTGTGGTCGGCCTTGCAGGCCCGGCGGCGTCTGGAGCAGTTCGAGACGGCCCAGCATGAGCGACTCAAGCAGATCCAATTCCTCGGCGAGTGTCCGGCCATACAGGAAATCCGACGGCTCGTCGACCGGCTTGCCGAGCGAAGCGCAGCGGCCGGGGCGCCTCCGACCTCCATCCTCCTGACCGGCGAAACCGGAACCGGCAAGGACCTCCTCGCCGCCCTGCTGCACTCGCGCCTGCCGCAACGGCAGGGACCGTTTGTGACCGTAAACTGCGCGGCCGTCCCCACCGAACTCTTCGAGTCGGAGTTGTTCGGCCACAAACGCGGCTCCTTCAGCGGCGCCACGGCGGACAAAGTCGGGCTGTTCGAGACGGCCGATGGCGGCACGCTCATGCTCGACGAAATCGCCGACATGCCGCCGGCCCTTCAGCCCAAACTCCTGCGGGCAATCGAAACGCAGACCATCCGCCGGATCGGCGAGACGCGCGACCGGGAGGTCCGCCTGTGCGTCATCGCCGCCACCAACCGCGACCTCGAGAAGGCCGTCGCCGAACACCGGTTCCGCCAGGATCTGTACTTCCGCCTGAAGGTGGTCACCATCGAATTGCCCCCTCTGCGTCAGCGCGGGGGAGACATCCTCCTGCTCGCCGACCACTTCTGCGCGATGCTGGCCGCCAGGTATTCGCTGCCCGGTCTTCGCCTTGCGGAGGAAGCCCGGGAAGCGATCAGCCGCTACCCGTGGCCGGGTAACGTTCGCGAACTGCTTAACGCCCTGGAGCATGCGGCGCTGGTCGGCGCGGGGCGCGAGATCACCCCGGCCGACCTGCGGCTGTCGGCGGACGCCCGGCCGGTCCGGCCGACCACCCTTGCCGAACAACTCCTCGCGAACCTGGCCGCCGGGCAGGCAATCGACCTGGAACGGCTTGAGAAGGCCGTTATCGAACAGGCGCTTCAGCAGACCGGCGGGAACGTTTCGGCGGCAGCGAGGCTGCTTTCCATCGGACGGGAAGCAATGCGATACAGGATGGGAAAGTTTGACCTCAGCAGCGAGCCGGCCTCCGACCCTTTGGCGGAGTCTGGTGGATAGCAACCACCCTGGTTCATTTGCACCGGAACGACCCGCGATGACCCGCCCGCCCGCTTCAGGACTGGGGTAAGCTCGTGGCACGCCCCTTGCATGAGTATCCTTCGCGAAATGGTATCGACATGGCTAGTCGGTTCAAAGGAGGCTGAAAAATGAATCGTTCAGTGAAGCAGATCGGGCGGGTGGGCTTTACGCTCATCGAGTTGCTCGTCGTCGTGGCGATCATCGCCCTGCTCATCAGCATTCTCTTGCCGTCGCTGGCGGCGGCCCGCGAGCAGGCCAAACGATCGGCGTGTGCGGCGAATCTCAAGGGCATCGCATTCGCATGCCTGACGTACGCAGAAGACAGCAAGCAGGGCGTCCTGCCCTCCTATACCCAGACCGGCGGCACCAAGCAGGTGGCCCGCGTGGGCAAGAATCGGACGCTGCCCACCAAGACGGCCGGCGAGTGCGAAAGCAACTCGCGGTGCTACTTCGCGCTTGTGCTGAACAAATCGACACAGCCGAAGATCTATCTCTGCCCGAGTGCCATGGGGATCGTGGATCACAAGTACGACAAGGCTGACGCCCTCCGCGTAGGCACGGATAACCCGGTCTACGACTTCAGCGGGCAGGTCGGCAGCCGACCGACGGAGATGGACCGGTTCAGCTATTCGTTCTCAAACAACGTGGTGGAAGTCTCCTCCAGCGGGGGTGTCATGGGCATCGCCACCAAGAATACCAACGACCCTCGCAAGGCCATCCTGGCGGATCGCAACCCGTACTGCAACAAAGTGACGCCGGGCGCGGCCGTCGACGAGGGACTGTATGAGTACCAGACCGGCGGCGTGGACGACCCCGGGGACGCTCCGCTTGAGCCGCCCCTCCTCAACGGCGTGACGAACCCGAATTACAACGCCGCACTGGTGATGAAAGGAAACTCTCGAAACCACCGGCAGCAGGGCCAGAACGTAGCCTATCTGGACGGACACGCCAAGTGGTCGAAGACGCCGCGGGCGGGGGCCGACGACGACTTCATCTGGACGCCCTCGAAGCAGAGCACAAATAACAACATTGTGGGATACATCGACGTCAAGCCCAGCGAGATGACCTCGTCGCAGTTCGGTCAGCAGAAGGCGCCTCCGGGCGCCCAGACCGACTCGTTCCTAGTGCCGTAACCTGCGGCTCGGTCAAAACGATTCTCTTCCCCTGGTATCGTGACGGGGCGTTGCGGATGCATCGCCCCGTCGCTTTTTTCACACGGGGAATCCGCTCCTTTCGCCTCGCTCCGTCTGCGGCAACCGGCACTGGGTCCGCGGGCCGGCCGGATGCGCCCCGTGCCGTCGCCGGTCCGGTTCGCCCGGCCCGAGCGACCGAACCACCCCACGGCGCCTCTTGACAGGGCCGCCGAAGCAGACTAGCCTGTGGGGCTTGCGATGGAGGCTCAGCCGGAGCGGTATGCGTCCGCGACGTGCCTCCCGGAACTCAATGTTTCGTCGTTATTGGCTGTTGCGCTGGCGCCAGGAGCTTCCGTGCTACCCATTAGGAAGATATCGAAAGTACGTTCCCGGACGCGACGCTCCCACCACGCGTTGCGGGCCCCGAATCTCGTACCCTGTCCGAAGTGCGGACAGGCGAAGCGGCCGCACGCGGCGTGCTCGAACTGCGGCTACGCGAGCGCGAAGGTAGCGCTTCCGACGGAATCCGAGGAGTCCTGACCTCGATGCGAATCGGGATCGATGCCATGGGCGGCGACCACGCCCCGCACGAAATCGTGCGCGGCGCCGTCGAGGGTCTCGCCTCGGCCAACGGCAGCGAACTCGTTTTGATCGGCGACGAACGGGCGATCCGCGCGGAACTGGACAAGCTCTCCGGATGGCAGGATCGCGTGGAGATCGTCCCCACGACCGAAGTCATCGGGATGGACGAAAGCCCCGTCGAGGCCGTCCGCAGGAAAAAGAACTCGTCGATCGTACGGCTGGCCACGATGGCGGCCGAAAAGACCGTCGACGCCGTCATCAGCGCCGGCAATACCGGGGCGTGTGCGGCGGCCTGCCAGCTCAAAATCCAGCCGATCCGCGGCGTCCACCGACCGGGGATCGCCGTCGTCATTCCGTCCTTCCATGGACCGCTGGTCGTCTGTGACGTCGGAGCCAACATCGCCGCCAAGCCCAAGCACCTGCACCAGTACGCCATCATGGCCTCCCTGTACGCCCGCGAGCTGCTGGGCGTCGCCAACCCGCGTGTCGGCCTCCTGTCCGTCGGCGAGGAGGACGCCAAAGGGACGAGTGTGGTGAAAAAGGCCCACGAGCTTCTTCGCGCGGAACGGGCGGTGCATTTCATCGGCAACGTGGAAGGGCGCGACCTCTTTCGCGGGTCCGTGGATGTGGTCATCTGTGATGGCTTCGTAGGAAACATCGTGCTGAAACTCACCGAAGGTCTGGCCGAAGGTCTGTTCAAGACGATCTCCGCGGAAATCGCCGCGGCGATGCCGCACCTGGCCGAGGAGTTCAAACCGGTCGTGACGAAAGTATGGAGCAGCCACGATTACAGCGAGTACGGCGGGGCGCCCCTCCTGGGGGTCGACGGGATCTGCATCATCTGTCACGGCAGGAGCGATCATCGCGCGATCCGCAACGCCGTCCGGGTCGCCTCGAACTTCGTCGAGCGACGATTGAACACCGTGATTGCCGAAGGCCTGGCGAAGGGGCGATGAAGGCGGCATGACAGCCTATCTTTCGATCTCCATCCGCGGCACCGGCCGTGCGGTCCCCGACCGGGTTCTGAGCAACGCCGATCTCGAGAGGACACTGGACACCACGGACGAGTGGATCGTCACGCGCACCGGCATCCGCGAGCGGCGGATCGTTGCCGACGGCCAGAGCACGCTGACGCTGGCCCTCGAAGCGTCCGAGAAAGCCCTGCAGAACGCCGGCATGCGCGCCTCCGACCTCGACCTGATCCTCCTCGCCACGATCTCCCCGGAATACCCGTTCCCCGCGACGGCGTGCTTTCTGCAGGACAAGCTGGGCGCGCGCAACGTCCCGGCCTACGACATCTCGGCCGCGTGCAGCGGGTTCGTATACGGCCTCATCATCGCCGCACACTTCGTGCATCAGGGCACGTATCGGAACGTCCTCGTGGTCGGCGCGGAGTGCATGTCGCGGTTCACCGATTACCAGGACCGGGGCACGTGCATCCTGTTCGGTGACGGCGCCGGCGCCGCGATCATCGGGCCGGCGGAGCAGAACGGGCAGGGCATCTATCACTGCCAGATGGGCGCGGACGGCAGCGGGGCGGAGATGATCTGCTGCCCGGGCGGCGGGGCCCGCGAGCCCGCCAGCCAGCGGACCCTGGACCAGCGGATGCACTTTCTCAAGATGCGCGGGCGCGAGGTCTACAAGTTTGCCGTCACGAAGATGCAGGAGGTGATCGAGCAGGCGATGGCATCGCAGAACCTCGGGCCCGACGACATCGCCATGGTGATTCCGCATCAGTCGAACCTGCGGATCATCGAATCGGCCACGCAGAAGCTTCGCTTCCCGCCGGAAAAGGTATATATCAACATCGACCGGTACGGGAACACGTCCGGCGCGTCGGTGCCGGTCGCACTGGACGAGGTCCTCCGGGATGGAAAGGTCAAGCGGGGGCAGTGGTTGCTCCTGGTGGCGTTTGGCGCGGGACTCACGTGGGCATCGGCCCTGATCAAGGTCTGATGGGCAAGAAGGCAGCACTGTTTCCGGGGCAGGGATCCCAGAGCGTCGGCATGGGCCGCGATGTCGTCGAGGCCTACCCCGTCGCGCGGAAGGTCTTTGACGACGCCGGCCGGATTCTGGGCATCGATCTGGCGTCCGTCTGCTTCAACGGCCCCGCAGAGGCGATCGAGGCGACCGACGTGCAGCAACCGGCGATCTTCACGACGAGCGTAGCCGTCTGGCACGCCCTGCGCGAGGCCGTGCCGGAGGCGTGCACGTTCGAGGCGATGGCCGGGCTGAGTCTGGGCGAATACACGGCGCTGCATCTGGCCGGCGCCATGAGTTTCGAAGACGCCTTGCGCGTCGTGCAGCGGCGCGGCCAACTGATGCAGGAAGCGGCCCTGGCGCAGTCCGGCGGCATGGTCAGCGTCGTGGGTCTGGACGAGCAGAAGGTGCAGGCGCTCTGTGAGGAGGCGTCGTCGGCCGGAGCGGTCCGCCCGGCCAACTTCAATGCGCCAGGCCAGATCGTGGTCTCCGGGACCAGGGCCGGGTGCGACCGCATCCTGATTCTGATCGAACAACAGGGCGGGCGGGCCGTGCCGCTCAAGGTGGCCGGCGCGTTCCATTCACCCCTGATGCAGTCCGCTGCCGACGGCCTGCGGGAAGCCCTCGATCGCGTCGAAATCCGGGCGCCCGCCGTTCCGGTGATCGCCAACGTCAACGGCGAGCCCCACGGCGATCCGGCGACGATCCGGGACCGTCTGGTGCAACAACTGGTGCAGCCGGTACAATGGCACCGCTCGATTGAGCGGCTGATTCAGGGCGGATTCGATCGCTTCGTGGAGATCGGGCCCGGGCGCGTTCTGACGGGGCTCATGCGCCGAATCAGCCGCGGCGTCTCGGCCACGAACATAAGCGACGCCGCCGGGATACGAAAATTCAAGGAGGAGGCCGTATGACACTCAAGGACCAGGTCGCCATCGTGACGGGCGCCGCCCGGGGAATCGGCCGGGCGATCTGTCTGGCCCTGGCGGACGAGGGCGCCAACATCGTGGGCGTCGATCTCCGAGCCGACGCCCTCGCCGAAACGGCCCGGCTCGTCGAGGCCAAGGGCGTGCAGTTCATGGCGCAGGTCGCCGACGTGACCCGGCGCGAACCGGTCGAGAAGCTCCGCGACGCCGTGCTGGAGAAGTTCGGCCGCATCGATATTCTCGTCAACAACGCGGGCATCACGCGAGACACGCTGATGCTCACCATGACCGAGGAGCAGTGGGACGCGGTGATCCAGGTGAACCTGCGCGGGATCTTCATCTGCACGCGGGTCATTGCCGAGGCGATGCTGCGGGCCCGGGCCGGGCGGATCATCAACATGGCCAGCGTCTCGGGCCTGATGGGCAACCCGGGGCAGGCGAACTACGCGGCGAGCAAGGCGGGCGTGGTGGGCTTTACGAAATCCGTGGCGAAGGAACTGGCCAAGCGGAACATCCTGTGCAATGCCGTGGCGCCCGGGTTCATCGCGACGGACATGACGGACGTCCTGCCGGACAAGGTCAAGGAGACCGTGCGGCCGCTCATTCCGATGCAGCGGTTCGGGCAACCCGAGGAGGTTGCCTCGGTCGTGGCCTTTCTGGCGGGGCCGGCCTCGCGGTATGTTACGGGCCAGGTGATCGTAGTGGACGGCGGGCTGCATATGTAGCCGGCCGGCGGCGTTTCCGCACCGCCGGGGGGCATCTTGAGCGCCCGAGCGGTCCGGCGGTATAGTACGCCGATTTCAGTGGTCGAAGGGACTGGATTTCTCTTCCAGCATGGAGGATTGTGTCGTGCCGACGACTCAGGAAATCGAAGACAAAGTCTTCTCGATCGTCAGCGAGCAGATGGGCGTGGACAAGGCCGAGATCTCGCGTGAGACCTCGTTTGTCAACGACCTGAACGCCGACTCGCTCGACACGGTGGAACTGGTCATGGAGTTCGAGGACGAGTTCGAGATGAGCATCCCCGACGAAGAAGCAGAGAAGATCAAGACCGTCGGGCAGGCCATCGATTACATCATGCAGCACATCAACAAGTCTTGAGGGCGCGGAGCGCGAGACGGCTACATGAATCGGCGACGCGTGGTCATCACCGGTATGGGTGCCGTTTCTCCGTTGGGCGACGGCGTGGATGCGCTCTGGCAAGGGCTCCTCGCCGGCCGCAGCGCCATTGCGCCGATCCAACGGTTTGACGCCACGGGATTCGATGCGCGCTTCGGCGGCGAATGCCGCGAGTTCGACCCGGACAGATACATCGAGAAGAAGCAGGCCAAACGCCTCGATCGCTTCGCCCAGTTCGCCCTCGCGGCGGCGCAGATGGCGGCGGCCGACAGCGGCCTCGCATTCGACACGCTGGATCCGCGCCGGGTCGGCGCCATCGTCGGATCGGGCATCGGCGGCCTCATGGAGCTCGAAGAGCAGCACATCCGCCTGCTCAACAAGGGCCCCGGCAAAGTCTCCGCCTTCACGATTCCCAAACTGATGCTCAACGCCGCCAGCGCGAACATCTCCATCCGGTTCGGTGCGCAGGGCCCCAATACGGCCGTCGCGACGGCCTGTGCCTCCGCCACCAACGCGATGGGCGACGCCTGCGATGCGATTCACCGGGACGATGCGGATGTCATGTTCACCGGCGGCAGCGAGGCCGCGCTTACGCCGCTCGGTCTTTCCGCGTTCTGCGCCATGCACGCCCTCTCCACGCGAAACGATGACCCGGCCCGCGCCAGCCGGCCGTTCGACCGAAACCGCGACGGCTTCGTCATGGGCGAGGGCGCCGGCATCCTGATATTCGAGGAGCTCGAACACGCCCGGAAGCGCGGTGCGCGGATCTATGCCGAGGTGCTCGGCTTCGGCATGTCCGGCGACGCCTCGCACATCGCCCAACCCGGCGAGGACGGGTGCGGTGCCGCCCTCGCGATCACGCGCTGCCTGAGGGATGCCGGTCTGTCCCCCGACCAGATCGACTACATCAACGCCCACGGCACGAGCACGCCGCTGGGCGACATCGCGGAAACTCGCGCCATCAAGCAGGTCTTCAATGCACACGCGTACAAAGTGGCCGTGAGCAGCACGAAGTCCTGCATTGGCCATCTCCTCGGGGCCAGCGGCGGGGTGGAGCTGATTGCCACGGTGCTGGCGATCCGGGACGGCATCGCCCCCCCTACCATTAACCTCGAAGAGCCCGATCCTGATTGCGACCTGGATTACGTCCCCAACCGGGCCCGCGAAATGCCGATCGTCCGCGCCATGAGCAACTCGTTCGGCTTCGGGGGGCATAACGCCTGCATCGCGGTCGGCCGCTTCAACGATTGAACGCCGCTTCGACCATCTGACGCAGACCCGGCGCCGTATCGGCCGCCGTGGCCCCCGCATGGAGTACGCCGCCGTCTCCCAGCGGCTCGCAATCCTCACTCCCGCACCGCGCGAACGGTGTTCCCTCAAGTCCCCCGCCGCGAAGGCCGATAATGCCGACAGGCGGCACGAACGTCCCGTAGAGATTCTGCGCAAGGATCCGGTGCGTGAGCACTTCCCAAGCGGACATCGATGCTCTACTGGCCCAGGCGGAGAACCTGGCAGGCGAGGCCCTGGGCTCAGGTTCCGAGTCGCCATCACCGGCCGGCGCAGACCCGCAACCGCCGCCGCCTTCGGGGGCGCAAAGCCCGTCCCCGTCGGCCACAGCACCCGCTGGGCCGCCATCCGACCTCCTGGGGCGCATCCTGCGAATCGAGGTGCCGGTGATCGTGAAGCTAGCGGAGTGCAAGATGCCGCTGGCGCGGGTTGTCAGCCTGAATACCGGAGCCATTATCGAGTTTGAGAAACCCGCAGACGCCCCTCTCGACCTCATGATCAACAACAAGTGCATCGGCATCGGCCAAGCCGTCAAGGTCGGCGAAAACTTCGGCCTCCGCATCACCCAGGTCGGTACGCTCCGGGAAAAGATCAAGGCCTTGGGCGCCTGATGTATTTCGGATTCCCGGCTTCCGGTTTGGCAACGATGCCGCCGCCGCCCGCTACCCCACGAGTGATCGCAGCAACTCCGCGCCGTCGCGGATGTCGCCGAGACGGTTCGTGCCGCCTTCCCGTTCGATGACCAGCGGCCCGCTGTAACCAATCGCACGAAGCTTGCTGACGACCTGCGGGATGTTCGCGTCGCCGTCGCCGAGCGGGACCTCCTGCCCCCAGGTTTTGCCGGGCTGCGACGACCACGTCGCATCTTTCATGTGCACGTGGGCGATACGGTCGCCCAGGATTCCGACCGCCTCGACCGGATCCCCTGCACCGTAAAGGACCATGTTCGCGCAATCGAAGTTCACGCGGACGTTGGACCGCCCGACGTCGTCGATGAACCGCACCAGCGCGTCGGCCTTTTCCTGGCCGGTCTCCATCAACAGTGTGACGCCCCGCCGGTCGAGCGCGTCGGTGATGCGGCGAAGCCGCTCCACCATGACCTTGTACTTGGGATCGTTGCGATCGTGCGGTACGAAACCGACATGGGCCGCAAGCATCCTCACGCCGAGTTTGACCGTCAGATCCGCCGTGCGGACCGTCTGTTCGAAACGCTCCTCGAACAGGTCGTCGGGCACGAAGCCGCCGGTGGCGGCGATCCGCTGGATCGTCGAGTAGTCCTCTCCCGTGAAACCGATGCAGGTCGCGCTGACCTCGAGGCCGCTGTCGCGGATGATCTTTACCGTCGCGTCATGCTGCGCGGCCGTCGGGATGCCGTCGCCGAAGAAGCCCACCTGGGTCAGGCCCAGACCCAGCTCGTTCCGGATCGTCTCAAGCGTTCTGGCCAGGTCTTTGATCGCCAGCGACCACGAACATACACCAATGTCGAACGGTTTCATGTTTGTCTCCGCCTTTGCGTATCCCTCAGTCCGTCCATCCGTCTGCCCGCTGATCCGTCAGGCAATCGGTCGGTTGCCTCGTCCGAGCGGCCGTCCGGGCAGGCGGCTCATGAATCCGTCGGGCACCCGACCGCCCGATTACCGCTCAGCCTGAGTCTTGTGCGCCTCCCGCAATTGCCCGCACGCCGCGTCGATCTCGAGACCGCGGCTTCGCCGCACGTGGGCGTTGACGCCGCGTTCCCGGAGGGCACGGACAAACTCCTGCACTGTCCCGTCGTCCGGCCGACGGTATGAGCGGCCCGCCACCGGGTTGTACGGGATCAGGTTCACGTTGCACCGCATCTGCCGGGTGACGCGGGCGAGCCTCTGCGCGTCGGCCGAGCGGACATTCACGCCGCCCAGCATCACGTACTCGAGCGTGACCTCGCGGCCCGTCCGCTCGAAGTAGTATCGTGCCGCGTCCACCAGTTCGGAGATACTGACGCGCTCGGCCCAGGGAATCAAGCGCCGCCGCAGGTCGTCGGACGCCGCATGGAGGGAGATCGCCAGATTGATCTGGAGCCCCTCATCGGCCAGCCGGCGGATCTGCCTCGGCAGGCCGACCGTGCTGATCGTGATCCTTCGCGCACCGATGTTCATCCCCCACGGGGCGTTGATCGTCCGCACCGCCGCGATAACCGCCTCGTAGTTCGCCAGCGGCTCGCCGATGCCCATGAAGACGATGTTCGTCAGGGAGCGGGGCTTGGGTTTCGGGGTTCGGGGATCGGGCGCTGCCACAGATGCAAACGGTTCCGAAACCGCACGGCCCGCCGGGAATGCCCCGTGGAGGCCCGTCGCAGGCGCTGTGCACAGCGCCCGCACCCGCATCGCCTGCTCGACGATCTCGCCGGCCGTCAGTTGCCGTTCCAGACCGCCGATGCCGCTGGCGCAGAACGTACACTGTACCGGGCATCCGACCTGGCTCGAAAGGCACGCCGTATTCCGCTCCGGCTCGGGGATCAGCACGCACTCGCTCGTGGCCCCGTCAGGCCAGCGAAGCAGCAGCTTTCGCGTTCCATCCGGCGCCTGCGGATCGGCCGCCACGGTGGAGCGGTAGATGGCAAACTCTCCGGAAAGCTCCGCCCGAAGCTCGGCGGGCAGGTTCGTCATCTGCTCGAAGGACACGGCCCCGTGCCCGTAGACCCACTCCATCACCTGCCGCGCCCGGTAGGCGGGGAGTCCGTGCGACTCGAACCATCCGCTCAGCGCTTCCGCCGTCCAGCAGAACAAGTGTACCGGGTCACCGTCTGAAATCCGCTCACCTGCCGCAGCCATTCGATGCGATTGTAGGACCACGCGAACGCGCCCACAAATGCGAGCGGCCGCTCACACGCCGCACTCGCATCGCCCCGGGCGGGTTTCTCCGACCGCCCGGCTGCTGTATACTCTGGACGTATCGGCGCGGACGACTCCGCAGACTTCAGCGAGGCTCTGATATGGCGCTTCTGCTCGGGATCGACATCGGCACATCAGCGACGAAAACGCTGCTCTGCAACGCAAAGGGCAAGGTCCTGGCCACGGCGAGCGCGGAATACCCGGTCCACTCGCCGCAGCCCGGCTGGTCGGAGCAGGACCCGAACGACTGGTGGCGGGCCGTCATCCGCGGCGTCGGCGACGTCTGCCGGAAGGCCCGCGTCAGTCCGGCCAAGGTCACCGGCGTCGGGCTCAGCGGCCAGATGCACGGCAGCGTCTTCGTGGACCGGGCCGGGCAGTCGCTGCGCCCCGCCCTGCTGTGGAACGACCAGCGTACGGCGGCCGAGTGCGAGGAAATCGAGCGCCTCGCCGGCGGGCGGTCCAGGCTCATCGGCATGGTCAACAACGTCGCACTGACGGGCTTCACGGCGCCGAAGATCCTCTGGGTCCGCCGGCACGATCCGCGCGTCTTCGAGCGCACGTTCAAGGTGCTGCTGCCGAAGGACTACATCCGGCTGCGGCTGACGGGCGAGTACGCAACCGAGGTGAGCGACGCGGCCGGCACGCTGCTGCTCGACGTGAAGGCGCGCCACTGGCACCGCGGGCTGCTCGGCAGGCTGCGAATCAACACCGACCTCCTGCCGCCGGTGCATGAGTCGATCGTGGTCAGCGGCCGGATCCACCGCGCCGCCGCCAAGGCCACCGGACTGGCCGCCGGAACACCGGTCGTCGGCGGCGCCGGGGATCAGCCCGCCGGCGCCGTAGGCAACGGCATCGTACGTGCCGGCGTCGTCTCTGCAACGATGGGCACGAGCGGCGTCGTCTTCGCGCACAGTGACAAGCCTGTCCCGAATCGGCAGGGCAATCTCCAGTCCTTCTGCCACGCCGTCCCGGGCAAGTGGTGCGTATTCGGCTGCATGCTGGCCGCCGGCGGCAGCTTCCAGTGGCTGCGCAACACCTGGTACGCCGAGGAAGTTGCCGCCCTGCGAAAGGCCCGCAAGGATCCGGGCATCATTTACAGTCGGCTCATCAAAATGGCGCAGAAAGCCCCCGCCGGATCGGACGGGCTCTTCTTCCTGCCCTATCTCACCGGCGAGCGATGCCCCTACCCCGATCCGAATGCACGCGGGGCCTGGATCGGCCTGACCAGCCGCCACGATCAGGCCGGCATGGTTCGCGCCGTGCTCGAAGGCATCACCTTCGGCATGCGCGATCAGATCGAGATCATGCGGACGGACGGTCTCCAGATCCGCGAGGTCCGCGCCGGCGGTGGCGGCGCCGTCAGTCAGTGGTGGCGGCAACTCCAGGCCGATATCTATGACGCCCCCGTTACCACAATCAACACGCAGGAAGGCGCCGCCTACGGCGCGGCGCTGCTGGCGGCGGTCGGCACGGGCGTGTACGCATCCGTGCCCGAGGCCTGCGACGCCTGCATCCGGATCACCGACAGACGCGAACCGACGCCGGCTCTCCGCAAGACGTACGACGCCGCATACGCTCAGTACCGCCGGCTCTACCCCGCCCTCCGCGAGGAGTTTCAATCCATCGCGGCCCTCGGGGCGTAGCGGCCGGGGCAGCCGACGGACGGAAAGGCGCAGCCGCGGATTCGAAGACGGGGTCGTCCCGGCGGAAGAAACCTCAGCGTGGCGACCGGCCCGGCCCGCCGTCGCGCCTCGACGCAGCGAAAGGACATATGAACGACGACGCAGCGGACATCCTGGCGTACGCGGCCGAGTGGGCCCGCGCGGGCGGTTGGGTCGCACGCCGGCGATTCGGCTCCGCCACCGCTTCGCGGAAGCACGACCGGACCCTCGTCACGGACGCGGATCACGCGGTCCAGGATCTGCTCCTCGACGCCATTGTGAAGCGCTTCCCCTCCCACGCCGTCCTCACCGAGGAAACCATGCGCCGCCCGGATCGCCACGCCGCAATCGAAGCCGCCGAGTGGTGCTGGATCATCGACCCGATCGACGGCACACGGAACTACTGGCGCGGCGTGCCGAGCTTCGCCGTCAGCGTGGGCGTACTCCGCAGCGGAACGCCGATCGTCGGCGCCGTCTATGCCGTAATGACCGATCAGATGTTCACCGCCTGCGCCGGAGGCGGCGCCCGGTGCGACGAGGTCCAGCTCCAGGTGGCAGACGGCCCGCCGACCCACGAAACACTGATCGGCTCGCCTTCCGGACATGGCGCTGCGATGCCGGCAACGATCCACGAGTGGCTGGACCGCATGACGCTTCGGAACCTCGGGGCGACGGCCCTGCACCTGGCCCTCGTTGCGGCGGGGGCCCTGGATGCCGCCTTTTGTCTCGAATGCCGGCTGTGGGACGTGGCCGCCGGCGCGCTGCTAGTCCTGGAGGCCGGCGGGCGATTCACCGACCTGAACGGCCGCGAGTACTTCCCTATGAGCCGTTCACAGACCGCCGCCCGGAACGAGATGCCTTTCCTGGCCGCCGGACCGAATCTGCACCGGCACCTGCTCGAATCATGGCGGCGCCGCGCGTAACGCCGTCTAACGGAGCCGCAGCAGCGCGGCGGTCCGGCGCGAGTCGGCCTCCGCGCGAGCCTCCCGCGCTCGTTGCGTCTCGCCCATGGCCGCGTAGGTTTCGCTCATGCACACATACGGCTCCCAGGCATCCGGGAACCGGTCAGCCAACTCGCTTGCGACGCGCAACGACTCCTCGTACCGCTTCTCCACGAAGTACACCCACGCCAGATTGTTTGCCGCATGGAAGTTGTCGGGGTAGACCTCCAGCACATGGCGGTTCATGCTCACATCCGACCGCCACGCCGAGGCATAGGCCCAGGTCTGCGGCAAGAGCACGATCGCCGCACAGACGCCGGCCAGCGCCAACCGCCGCCCGTACCGACTCACCGCCCCCGCCACCACGACCGCCAGCGCCACCGAGGGCAAGTACAACCATCGCTCCGCGAACAGCCAGCTTGCCACCGGCACCACGTGCAACGGCAACAGCATGAACCACGCAAACACCAGCGCCCAGATGCCGACGGCCCGCCCTCGCCGGCATCCCCATACAATCAGGGCGATCCACAGCCCCGCGAGGAGCATGCCGCCCCAGACATCCGCCTCGCGGAGGCTTCGCGCCGGCAGCAGGGCATCGGGATTCCACAGCGGCGACAGGGCCGATGGATCCACGAACAAGCGGGCCGTGAGCCAGAGCAGCCGGAACGGCGTCAGCAGACAGGCCGCCAGATCCTCCCGCGCGAGGGGGTTCGCCCAGAACGGCAGCGACTCCGGCGGCCGACGATAGTGCATGCCGAAGATAAAAAACCGAAGGAAGAAGAACGCGGCCGCGACGTACGCGAACCCGATATGGCCCCGGCGAGCCAGATCGCCCAGCCACGCGGTAAACGGGGGGCGCGACCCCGCAGCTTGCGCCCTTCTTTGATACCACTGGAGCGAGAGGATGGCCGGCCAGATGAAGAGCGCGTGCTCTTTTGAGAACACCGCCGCCGCGAACAACACGGCACTGAACACGTGAAACCGCCCCAGCGCCGCCCCCGCCAGCGACACGGGCTGCGCGTAGCGAAGCAACAGCCACGCAGAGAACAGGCCGGCCAGTATCTCGCTGCGGCCGACTACAGGCGCTACGGCGTCCGCGTGAATCGGGTGAACGGCGAACAGAAGCCCCGCGATCAACGCGGCCATCGTGTTCCCCCACACCCGCAACGCCAGCACGCACACCAGCAGACTCGTCACGCCGTGAAGGATGGTGTTCGTCCCGTGGTAGCTCGCCAGACCATGCAGGATCGTTTCGCCCGCGTGCAGGGCGCCCGGCCGCCCGCCGTGCAACCGATACTCCAGCCGGAAGCTGCCGATCGTCATGGGGCGGTACAGCTTGTCGCCGCCCCCCGGCCGTCGCTCCCGCGGGCTTGCCGGCGGCCAATATGAAGTGATCAGAAACCGGTACCAGGTGTCCGGGGCCTTGACGATCCAGTTCTCGCTGACAATCGGGTGATCGTCGTACACGAACGGGTGACGCAATGTAGGCCAGAACGCCGCAACGCCGGCCACGAAGCAGACGGCGCAGGCGAGCGCCCGGGTCCGGACCGTCACGCGCTGCGACGGCCCGCTCCCGAGATCGTCGCTGTGCGCCGCAATCACGCTCATCGTCCGCCCTTCGGCGAGGCGAGGCTCAGGCCGCGCCGCCGGCAAACTCCCTGGCGGAGAACCGCTCGCCTGTCACATCCCGCGAATCGTCGGAGGCAAGATACAGGAAAACCGGTACGACCTCGCGCGGCATCGGCAGCGTCGTCGGATCCTCGGCGGGATACGCCGCCGCCCGCATGCCCGTCCGCATCCCGCCCGGATCGACCACATTGACGCGGATCCCCGTATTCCGAAGTTCCTCCGCCATCATGAAGCTCAGCCCCTCGAGGGCCCACTTGCTCACGAGATACGCCCCCCAGTTGGGCCGCGCCTTGCGCCCTACGCTGCTTGAGACATTGATAATCGCCCCGGCCCCCTGACGTCGCATCACATGGGCGACCTCCCGCGACATCCGGAAGGCCCCCGTAAGATTCGTCGCCAAGACCTCGTTCCAGACCTCCGAAGGGTACTCCGTCACCGGAGCCCGCCGCCCCAGGATCGAGGCGTTGTTGATCAAGACGTCGATCCGGCCGAATCGCTGCACGCCCCGGTGGACCAGCCGCAGAACGTCTTCCTCCACGGAAACGTCGCACCCCTCCGCCATCGCCGGGACGCCCCGCCGGGCCAGATCCGCCTCGACGCCAACCAGAACATCCGCCCGCCTCGCGCAGAGGATCAGATGCGCCCCGTGCTCGGCGAAGACCTCCGCCAGCACCCGCCCCAGGCCGCGCGATGCCCCCGTGATCAGCACGACTTTTCCGGCCACGTGCCACATTTGACCCGGCGCGTATCGTACCATAGAAGGGAGAATTGGAAAGCGGAAACGGCGCCCGCCCGCCGGCTGCGACGCGATTGCGTCTGCAACGGGGACCGTGCCCGACGTTTGGCCGGCGCACCGACGGCCCGACGGACAACGGCGTACCGGACCAACGGATTCACGCTCATGCTCAAAGAAAACGCATCACGCCTGCGAGCCGAGGATGCGGCCCTGCTTGTCGTGGACATTCAGAAGCGTCTCCTGCCGCACATCGCCAACCAGGAGGCGGTCGCGGCGGCAGCCGTTCGGATGATCCGCGGCGCGAGCGTTCTGAAGGTGCCGATCCTCGTCACGGAACAATATCCCAAGGGAATCGGCCCGACCGTCCCGGCCGTCCGGGAAGCCTTCGAGCCGGGAACCTTCCGCGCGATCGAGAAGATGACGTTCAGTTGCTGCGCAACGGAGGAGATCGTCTCCGCGCTGTCGCAGATCGGGCGGTCTCGCATCATCGTCGTGGGAATCGAGTCGCATGTCTGCGTCATGCAGACCGTGCTCGACCTGCTCGCGCTGGGGTATGCCCCGTTCGTCTGCGCGGATGCGGTGGGCTCGCGCCACGACATCGACCGCGAAATGGCTCTCGAACGGATGCGCCACGCCGGTGCGGTCATCACGACGACAGAGTCTGCCCTATTCGAGCTGCTCCATCGCGCCGGCACCCCCGAGTTCATCAAGGTGCTCAAGATCGTGAAGTGAGGTATGGAGGGCGGCCCCTCCAGAGGCCGCCAAACATCCACCGCAGTCTCTCCGGAGGCCTCAGCAGAACCCATGTCCCGCCACCCTACCGACGATGACGAATGGTCCGAGCCGGAGGACTTCGACGACGATTCCGCGGACGCCGGGGCCGACGAGTACCCTTGCCCCGCCTGCGGCCGGAGCATCTACGACGACGC
>Ga0272448_1001378_pt1 | contig 33040 bp, 26 predicted proteins | sample YNPCB0191_FD_202220 | JGI IMG/M metagenome (GOLD analysis project Ga0272448, IMG submission 202220) | Hot spring sediment microbial communities from Yellowstone National Park, WY, United States - YNP-CB-019-1 | ecosystem: Environmental > Aquatic > Thermal springs > Hot (42-90C) > Sediment...
CCCGGCATCCCACGGCCGAGCCGCCCGCGCCTCGCGCGCTGCGCCTCGGTACCATGCGTCAGATGGGGCAAGCAGTAAAGAAAGCCTTTGGCTTCTGAATAAAGGTCACAAAGTTTGCGTGCACCCCCAGTGGCTGCAGGGGAATGCAATGCCGCGTCGAAATGTTATAGATGGTCAAAAATCACATGCCATGCATGTACGGAGGAGTCCATGCTTACGCAACGATTATCGGAACTCGGCATCACGCTGCCCCCGGCGCCAAAGCCCATCGGGGTCTATGTGCCTGCGGTGCGCAGCGGAAACCTGATCTTTTTGAGCGGTCAGCTCCCCCTGGTCGAGGGAAAATTGCCGCCGGAATTCACCGGGAAATTGGGGTTCAATGTCTCCGTGGAGCACGCGCAGGCCGCTGTGCAGCAGGCCACGCTCAACGCGCTGGCGATCCTGCAGGAGATGGTCGGCCTTGACCAGGTGCGCCGCGTAGTGCGCCTGGCCGGCCACGTCGCCTCCACCCCGGTCTTCACCGAACAACCGAAAGTGCTCAATGCAGCTTCAGAGCTACTCGGCAAAGTCTTCGGCGAAGCCGGCGTCCACGCCCGCCTCGCCCTCGGCGCCATCTCCCTCCCGCTGGATGCCTGTGTGGAGATTGAGTTGATTGTTGAGGTGGAATAGGTCTTTTGAAAGTGATAAGTGATTAGTGATGAGTTACCGGATAATAAGACTAATCACTAATCACTTTTTCTGAATAAGATGGAAATCATCCTGGCTGAAGTAATCGGTTTTTGTTTTGGCGTGCGGCGGGCGATTGAGCTGGCGGAGGCGTCGCTGCGTGATGGGCGGCGGGTGAATACGCTGGGGCCGCTGGTGCATAATCCGCAGGAGATCGTGCGCCTCGATGCCGCCGGCATCCATGCCGTGGAGCGAGTGGAAGACGTGCATGGCGACACCGTGGTCATCCGCGCGCACGGCACGCGACCGGAGGTGTTTGCCGAATTGCGGCGGCGCCATCTCACTGTCGTCGATGCCACCTGCCCCTTCGTTACCAAATCCCAGCGCCTTGCGCGCGAATTCACCCGCGACGGGCTGACGCTGGTCATCGTCGGCCACCCCGACCATCCGGAGGTGCAGGGTATCCGCGGCTACGCGTCCCATCCCTCTTACGTGATTTCGCTGCCGGAGGATGTCGCGACGTTGCCGGCGGAGATCAAACCGGGCGTGCTGGCGCAAACCACCGTCAACGAGCAGCTCTTCCTTGATGTGGTCACGGCGCTGCGGGCGCGTTTCCCGGAGGCGACCGTCCGCAACACGGTGTGCTCCGCCACGCGAGAACGCCAGGATGCCGTGCGGCAACTGGCTGCCCGCGTCGATGCCGTGCTGGTCATCGGTGGCCGTCACAGCTCCAATACCAACCGCCTCACCGAAGTCTGCCAGCACGTCTGCCCAAAAACTTTCCTCATTGAAACTGCCGACGAGATCGACCCGCGCGACCTGCTCGGTTGCACCCGCGTCGGCATCACCGCCGGCGCCTCCACCCCCGCCTGGCTCATCGAGCAGGTGGTGCGGCGGCTACAGGCGATTGATGCGCAAAACGGCGGCGCTACACCGGTGCAGGAAGAGGCACCGAGCCATGGCTAAACCGGTAAAACTGCTACACTCGCTGCACCGCTCCCGTCTCGCAGAGACCCTCCAAAACGGCATAAAAGCTCTCTCCGCATTCGATGACCTTGGCGTCGAGATCCGGCAAGGCGTGGTCTACTGCTGGCTGTGCAGAGCAGACGATAAGCGAGCGCTCCACGGACAGCAGCCGGACCATATCTACCTTGAAGTCACCGTCGATGAAAGCCGCTGCACGGTGGCGGACATGGAATACAGCTCGCTGGCGCTCATGTACCGGCAAGGCTGGCCCACTAAGCCGAAGAACGAGCAAGCTGCGCAGTTATTCGCACAGATTTACCAGGTCACCTCTGTGCCGCTCGCGGAGTATACCCCCGGCATCTTCTTCACCCCGGAAGTGCTGGTGAAGGGGGATATTGCACCGGAAGATGTTCGGGTGACCAGCGGGCTGGAGTGATGATCAGTATCGGTCATCATACTTATACATACCGGTACTACACCATCTCGTGAATGCCAAAATGCTTGCATATCTGTAAGCACGTGGGTAGAATGGACATGTAAGGAGACACATCATGACAACCTTGTATGTCCGCGGTGTGCCACAGCATCTATACGATGAATTGAAGCACCTCGCCGAGGCTGACCAGCAGAGTCTCAATTCAGAAGCCCTGGAGATTATCGAAAAGGGGCTGCAACAGCGGCGGCTTGAACGGCAACGGCGAGAGGCATTGGCCGGGCTCGAGGCGGTGCGACGGCGCATTGGTCCTACACGAGGCGACAGTTTGGAGTTGTTGCGTGAGGATCGGGAGCGATGAGTACATTCCCCGATGCCTGCGTAGTCGATGCCAGTGTGGGCATTAAGCTCATTTTGGAAGAAACACATACTGAGATCGTTCAGCAGTATTTCGAACGTCTGAACGATTCGCCGCCGGTCATCGTCTATGTACCAGATCTGTTCTTCATCGAATGTGCCAATATCCTCTGGAAAAATGTACGCCGTGGTGACATAAGCCTGGCGGACAGCTTGGTTGGCTTAAACTGGCTCAACACCCTCTCTCTGCCCACCGCTTCCACCGCAAGGCTGAACGAGCATGCAGTGGAGATCGGCTGCGCAAACAGTATTACGGCGTATGATGCCACGTATGTTGCACTGGCTGAGCTATTGGGCGTGCCTCTCCTCACCGCTGACAACCGCCTGGCTGCCGCTCTGACGAGAAGTCCCTATCAGGTGATCACTTTGGATAGCATCGCTTCCTCATAATACGCCGATGCGAACTGGCGCATTTGCATGTCGGTGATGCGCGCCTGTGTTGGAGATCGACCTGGCGCTGGTGTTTGCGGAGGAATAAGCCGTCCTGCTCAAAATACCTTTTTACTGTCCAACAACAACGTCACCGGCCCTTCGTTCACCAACGCCACGGACATCATCGCCTGGAAGACCCCGCGGGCGACGGGGAGGCCGTAGCCGGCCAGACGCTCGCAAAAATACTGGTAGAGCCGATTGGCTTCCTCCGGCGGCGCCGCATCGCTGAAGCTGGGCCGCCGCCCGCGCCGCGCATCGCCGTACAGTGTGAACTGCGAGATCACCAGCGCCCCCCCGCCGATGTCCAGCACGCTCAAATTCATCTTCTCGTCCGCGTCCTCAAAGATGCGCAGGTTGGCCACCTTCTCCGCGAGATAATCCGCATCGCCGGTGGTGTCCTCTTTCCCGACCCCCAGCAACACCATCACCCCTGCGCCGACCGTCCCCACTACCTCATTGCTGACGGTAACACTCGCCTGTGAGACTCGCTGAACTATCGCACGCATATCGTCTGTGCTCCTCTTTCAAATAGCCATACCTTTGGGGACTGCCCCCGCGGACATGCTTGTTACTGTCGCCAGCAACACATAGCGGAATGGTATCCGTGCGGTAACCAGTGCCTGGTCAGGGCTGTCCCCGCGTCTTTGCACCTGGTCCTAAAGACGCGGGGACAGCCCTGATCGAGCACTCCCGATCAAACCGGTGTGCCAATCGCTACCCTCTTTGCCTGATATCCACCGGACTTTACCGCAAGGGCAGTCCCCCTACCTGGTACTATAATTACCTACTTCGTCGGCCGGAAATTCAAAAACTCCTGCGCCAGCACGCTCAATCCGCTGAAGGGGTTGGTGGTCACGTTGGCGTCGTCGATGGCAGCCTGCAGCAGCCAGTCCCAGTCGTCGCGCTGCACGTCGATCTCGTCGAGGCGGGCGCGGAAGACGTTGAGGGAGTAGGTGAAGACGAAGACGGCGCCTTGCCCCACGGTGTGGCGGTAGAAGAGCGGCGACCATGGGCTGACCTTTTGCTGTTGGGTGAAGTATTTTTGCAGTTCCGCCGGGTCATCGCCTTTGTACGGCGCGGGGGCAACAGCTTCGGCCAGCACATCGACGCTGTCCGGCAGCGTTACCCATTTGAAGGTGAAGGGCTTCTCACGGCGTCCGGGCATGTAGCGGGCCTGGCGCTGATCCCAGTACGGCACGGCGCCGTTGCGCAGGCGCCAGCGCAGCGAGACGGTCCACGGGTTGAAATGCTGGTGGTAGGTGGCCTCCACCTCGGGGCAACCGAGCAGTTGGAAGAGGGCGTCGCTCTGCACCTCCTGGAAGGTGGGGGTGAGCATAGTGCGTGGATCGCTCATCGCCAGCAGCACACGCCCGCCGCCCGCTGCGTAGTCCAGCAGCGCCTGCGGCACTGCCGGGAAGTCCTTGTAGTACTCATCCGCGGCGACCACTACCAGCTTATACGGCTGCAGTTCCGCCAGCGGAATCGGCCCGCGCCCCTGGTGCCAGGTGGATTTCACATCCGGCGCCACCCCGAGCCGCGCCAGCGCGCTGGTCAGACAAGCGGCGGTCATGTTGCCATCGATCATGTCCATGCCCATGAAGTAGGGGATGGGGCGTAGCAGCAGTACATCCGCACACACCTGCGTTGCCGGCGGCTGGGCATGCTGATAGGCGTAGACGCGGCGGGCGATGGGGCGATAACGCTCGTGCATATCGATTACACCGGTGGTTTCACCCTCGCGCTCGATGAATTCCGGCTCCGGGCGCGCGGAGGATTCGTCATCCGTCCAGCTCCAGAAGCCTAATCCATCGGCCCCGCCTTCCAGATACGTGCGTTGTATCCGCTCGAAGAGGATGCGCTGGTCGCGCGGCTCCATCGTCCAGCGTGTGAAAGCCCCCATCACCGAGCCATGGCAGGGGATGAGCGCGGTATCCGGCGCAGCGGCCTTGAGATAACGCAGGCGCTCCCACGCCTCGGTGACCACCGAGAAGGAGTCCGCCAGGTCTTTGCCGGTGGTGGGCTCGAAGAAGCCCTGCCGCTGCCAGTTGGGCGCGATCGTGCTGCCGTTGGACATATTGAAGCCGTACATCTCCACCCAGGCGGCGTCGAAGTCACCGAGGCCGGGGATGTACGTCTGCTGCGGACCGGTGTTCCACTCGCAGCCTTCATGCACGGTAATCGAGCGTGTCCACGGCGCCTCTTTGCGGATGTCGGTGAAGAAGCGGCGATTGGTCACGGCCAGGGTACTGGCCTGGAAGCGCAGGAAGGTAAAGGTGCGCGAGTCGGCCTCGGTGAACTGCCCCTCGACTTCAACCGGCAGCGCCACCTCGTTCCAGCGGGTGGGATGTTCCGGTAGCCGTGGGTGATCGGCGAGGAAGGCGGCGAAGTCATCGGCGTACTGCTCCTGCAGCCATGCCTGCCAGTACGGCTTCAGCGGCAGCAACTCCTGCGCTTCCGGCTCCCCGGGGCGGAAGCCGGCATACCCGGTCCACAGGCGGCTGCCGGAGATGCCCATGATTACCGGCACCACCGGGTCCTGCCCGAAGCGCAACGCGAACTGCAGGTAGTCCTTCACCATCGCCTCATACAGGTATGGATTGAACGCGATCTGCTCACGACCGATGCGGTCATCCCCCTCCCTGGGGCGTCCCAGGATGTGCGGGGCATGCCCGGCATCGCAATTCGGGAAGGGGATCAGATACAGTGCATACTGCCGTGCCAGATCGATCATATACTGCACGCGCTCATACATGCGCTCGACCGGCTGTCCATCCTGCCAGAAGCTGCTCGTTTTGATGAACGGCACCGCCATGGTGAAGCCCAGCTCATGCATGCGCGCGAAATCGCGCTCCAAAAAGGAGAGCGTCTGCGGCCAGTACTCATCCGCAAAATACGGCGCCCCGCATGTGCCCGGGTTGCGCGCAAAATAGACCGGCCCCACCGGGATAAACCGCTGCCCATCGCGCATGAACTGGCCGTGCTGAATGGTGAGTGGAGAGAGTGTCATGGTAAAGACTCCAATGCAAAGGTTGATTCGTATTCGCGGATATATTTCGGCAGGGAAGGGGGGATTCCTGCCGGATGTGGCACGGTCATCCTGACCGTGTGTCGCCTCGGCTTCCAGCCGAGGCGCGTATAGCATATAGTGGTCATATGCCTTGGCTAGAAGCCAAGGCGACACACGGGCTGGAAGCCCGTGCCACTTCGCATGAATCTGATCAGTTGTCGTTGAAAGTGGGAGGGCGACCGGTTGCATCCGCGGAGGCAGTCCCCAGGCGGGTGCATCACATCGTCTTTTCGAACTCCTCCACCAGCTCTTTCTGCCGCTCGCTCAGGTGCTTGGGCACGGTGATCTTCACGCGTGCGTAGAGATCGCCATAGCCTTCGCCGTGCAGGTGGGGCATGCCTTTGCCACGGAGGCGCAGGCGCTGGCCGCTGGAGGTGCCGGGGGGGATGTGCGCCTGCACGGGATGGTTGAGGGTGGGGACATCCACGTCGGCGCCGAGGGCGGCCTGCGGGAAGGTGACGGCGACTTCCGTGATGAGATCGTCACCGTCCCGCTCGAAGCGCACATCCGGCAGGATGCGCGGGATGAGGTAGAGATCGCCCGGCGGCCCGCCGAATAGGCCTGGTCCGCCTTTGCCGGCCAGGCGGATCTTCGCGCCTTCCTTCACCCCTTTCGGGATGGTCACGGTGATGGTCTTCGGCTGTTTGACCACGCCGGCGCCCGCACAGGTAGGGCAGGTTTGATTATTGACGGTGCCGGTGCCCGCGCAGGTAGGGCACGCATCATAAGATTCCAGCGAGAAGGTCCGCTCGGTGCCGTTATACGCCTCCAGGAGCGAAATTTCGATCTCGTATTGGAAGTCCTCGCCTTTCACTGGCTGCCGGCCACGGCGTGCGTGTCGCGCTTCTCGTGTACGCCCACCGAAGAAACCACCCAGCAGATCGGACAGGTCCACCCCGATGTCTTCGGGGTGGATGTGCACTTCCTGCCATTGCGCCCCGCCGGGATATCCGCCGCCGGGCTGCCCCCCGAACCCCGCTTCCCCGGCATGCCGCCACGCATCGCCCAGGTGGCCATACTGGTCGTACTTCTTCCGCTGTTCCGGATTGGACAGCACCTCGTACGCCTCGGAGATTTCCTTGAACTTCTCTTCCGCCGCCTTATCCCCCGGATTCACGTCCGGATGATATTTACGCGCGAGCTTACGGTAGGCGGATTTGATCTCCTTCTCCGTCGCCGTTTTACTTACGCCCAGAATGTTGTAGTAGTCTTTTGCCGCCATAGGTTGCCTTTGTGTGGGAGTGTGGGGGTATGGGAGTGTGGGAGTGCTATTGGCGCCACGCTGTTCACTTTCATCCATCAGGTTCCAACGAAAAATCAATAGTTCAACAGCGCGACTACCATCACATAGCGCTCGCTCCTACTCCCACACCCCCGCACTCCCACACTACGTCTCCTCCTCCGTCTCCACCTCAATCTTCACATGCTGCGGTTTGCCGACCTTGGGAAGGATGACCTCCAGCACACCATCGCTGTAGGTGGCTTTCATATTGTGCTGGTCGATCGGTATACCCAGCGTGAAGGAGCGCAGGAAGGCGCCGTAGGGACGTTCAATGCGCATATACTGCCGATCCGTCTCCTCCCGGGCGAATCGCCGGACGCCTTTAATAGTCAGCGTTTCCCCGGTAAGCTGGATATCGATATCCTCCCGCTGCACCCCGGGCAGGTCGAGATGGACGACGATGGCCTGCTCGGTGGCATAGATATCCACCGCCGGTGTCCAACTCGGCGCCGCGGCCAACTCACGCCCGGGCCGCAGTAGTCGTTGCTCAAACAGGCGATTCACCTGCTCCTGCAGCCGGGAGATATCGGCAAACGGATCCCAGGGTGCCATGCCCATCGCTACCTCCTCTAAGGGTAGTGATTAGTAATTAGTGATAAGTGATTAGTTTTAGCGGCACTGCTTTTCTGAAAGCTTGCCATTATTCCAAAGGACAATATGCCCTTATAATTAGCAATATGTAGCCAAGCCAACAGGTACAGCCCAATACTAATCACTAATCACTCCTACCTACGCTGACTCTCGATAATCCACATCAATCACATCCTCGCCGCCTTCCTTTTTGCCGCCTTCTCCGGCCTGCGGCCCGCCTTGTGGGCCACCCTGCTGACCGCCTTGCGGACCACCGGCTTCGTAGATGCGCTGGGAGATCTGCATCATGGCATTCTGCAGGTTGGTGGTGGCGGTGCGGATGCGGGCGACATCTTCGCCGGCAATTGCCTCGCGCACATCCTTCACACCTTGCTCAAGCGTGCTCTTATCCGCGGTGGTGAGCTTGTCACCCAGATCGGCGATCTGCTTCTCGATCTGATAGGCCAGCGAATCACCGGCATTGCGCGCCTCCGCCAGTTCCTTGCGCTTGCGATCCTCCTCGGCATGGGATTGCGCGTCACTCACCATTCGCTCCACTTCGCGCTTATCCAGCGTGCCGGAGCCGGTGATGGTGATGCTTTGCTGGCGGCTGGTGGCCTGGTCTTTTGCGCTGACGTTCACAATACCATTGGCGTCGATATCGAAGGTGACGTCGATCTTCGGGATGCCGCGCGGCGCCGGCGGGATGCCGGTGAGGTCGAATTGGCCCAGCAGGCGGTTTTCCCGCGCCATCTCGCGTTCCCCCTGAAAGACCATGATCGTCACCGCCGTCTGGCTATCGCTGTAGGTGGTGAAGGTTTCCGTCTTGCGCGTCGGGATGGTGGTATTGCGGTCAATCATCCTGGTCATCACGCCGCCGGCTGTCTCGATCCCCAGTGAGAGCGGCGTTACATCCAGTAGTACGATGCCCGTCGTCTCCCCGGCGAGCACTGAGCCTTGGATCGCGGCGCCGACCGCCACCACCTCATCGGGGTTCACCCCGCGGTGCGGATCTTTGCCCGCCAGCTTTTTCACCAGTTCGAGCACCATCGGCATGCGCGTGGCACCGCCCACCAGGATCACTTCGTCCAGATCGGCGGCGGTAATGCCGGCATCCTTCAGGGCATTGTTGAACGGCGCTTCCGTCCGCTGCACCAGGTCGCGGGTCAAGTCTTCGAACTTCGCGCGGGTGAGCGTGGTGTCCAGGTGCTTGGGACCATTCTGGTCGGCGGTGATGAAGGGCAGGTTAATAGTGGTCTGCACGCTGCTGGAGAGTTCGATCTTCGCCTTCTCCGCGGCTTCGCGCAGGCGCTGCAAGGCCTGGCGATCCTGGCGGAGATCGATGCCCTGCTCCTTCTTATATTCGTCCGCCAGCCAGTTGACAATGCGCTCGTCCCAGTCGTCGCCGCCCAGGTGGGTATCGCCGTTGGTGGACTTCACTTCGAAGACGCCTTCGCCGACCTCGAGCACGGAGACGTCGAAGGTGCCGCCGCCCAGGTCCCACACCAGGATGGTTTCATCCTTCTTCTTCTCCAGCCCGTAGGCTAGCGCCGCCGCCGTCGGCTCATTGATGATGCGGAGCACGTTCAACCCGGCGATCTCCCCCGCGGTCTTGGTGGCATGGCGTTGGGCATCGTTGAAATACGCCGGCACGGTGATGACCGCGGAGTCGACCTTCTCCCCCAGGTAGGTCTCCGCGTCGGTGCGCAGTTTCTGCAGGATCATCGCTGAGATTTCCTCCGGCGTATACTGCTTCCCCTGGATGTCCACCACCGCCATGCCGCCGCTGCCCGCCACCACCTTGTACGGCACGATCTTTCGCTCGGATTCGACTTCATCGTACCGGCGACCCATGAAGCGCTTGATCGAGGAGACGGTATTTTCCGAATTGATCGTCGCCTGGCGCTTTGCGGATTGCCCCACCAATCGTTCGCCCGACTTGGTGAACGCCACCACCGACGGGGTCAGCCGGCTCCCCTCCGGGTTGGTGATGACCGTCGGTTCGCCGCCCTCCATGACCGACACGACGGAGTTCGTGGTGCCAAGGTCGATCCCGATCACCTTTGCCATCGTCGATAACCTCCAGAAATGCGGAGCCGTCACACTTGGCAGACGACCCATGCACAAGATTCACCACTCATTCTTACCACGGATTAACAGGATGAAGATATGAACAATCCCACCATCCTTGCATCGGGAATGTCATAAATGACCAGCATGGTGACAATTGCCTTCCTGTCCTTGTCCGATGTCGCGGCATGCTCCTGGCGGCGCGCATGGGATACTATGCATATCAGTCCGTGGGCAGATGCTGATCGGTTTCCGCAATGAGGAGGTGCATAATGATTGTCGTGACCGAGGCGACGGGGGATGTGGGTCGCGAGGTGGTGCGTTTTCTGGATGGCACCGGCATTCTGGTGCGCATGGGGGTGCTCCATCCGGAGCAGGCGAAGGGGATGGCGGGGCCGGATCGCGAAGTCATTCGCTTCGATTTCAATGATCCGGAGAGTATCAAACACGCCTTGAGTGGCGCACGCCATCTCTGTCTGCTGTTGCCGACCTCGGAGAACGCCGTTGAGATGGCCACGCTCGCTATCGATATCGCCAAATTGAACGGGGTATCGCATATCGTCTACCAATCCATGCTGGGTGCCGATGCGGAGAGTGGTAGCCGGTTGTTGCACTGGCATCACGAGGTTGAATCGTATTTGCGCGAGGCCGGCGTACACTACACGATCCTGCGCGCGAATATGCTGATGGAATCCCTGGCAGACATGGCGCATGATAGTATTGTCCGGGAAGGATTGCTCAACCTGCCGCTGGGCGATGCGCAGGTGAGTTTCCTCGCCGCCCGTGACCTGGGCGCCGTGTGCGCCGAAGTGATGGCGAGTACCGGGCATCAGGAGCAAATCTATACGTTGACCGGCTCAAATGCGATCCCCGCCGAAGAGTTCGCCGTGGCCATCGGTCGCGCTATCCGCAGTGTGGTCAGCTACATGGATCTCACGGAAGAGGTAGCCCGGCAGCAGATGACGGCGATGGGCTTGCCGCAATGGCAGGTGGATACTCGGCTCGAGTACTATGCCTTCCTGCGCAACGGCGGCGGCAGGTCTGTCACTAACGACGTCGAACGCCTTACCAGCCAGGCGCCGCTGGATGTGTGGAACTGGGCGAATCTGCACAAGGATGAATTCCGCATGGCAGCGTGATTGTGTCAAACAGCATGTTGCGTAAGGCGTTGCTGATGCTGGTCGGTTGTCAGCAACGCCTTCTCTATGCCAATCCTGCCTTGCCCATGGTGTATAAGTTGCGTCCTTGACGAAGCGTGAGCGGCAGTGCTACAGTTTCACCAGCATACACCCGCTCCTGGCGATAGGACGTGCCAGGCACGATACTCTTCGGGCAGGGATCACTCGATGCGATACATATATGCCTTCCTCCTCCTTGCACTACTCGGCAGTCATGCTGTGGCGGCTAATGCGCCGGCTGCCTCGCCGAAACCGCCGTTGGTGCGAAATCTGCTCACCGATTACCACGTCAGTGCGGGTGGGCCGGGCAACATCGCCGATGCGATCCAGAAGGCGGTAGACGAGGTGGGCGCCGCAGGTGGGGGCACGGTGATCATCCCCGGTGATGACCGCTGGTACATGCTCGACCACCCGGTCTTTGTCGGGTATCCCAATGTCACCATCACCGGCGAAGGCACCACCACCCGGCTGGCGGGCACGCCGACGATGTTCATCCTCGGCGCGAAGGCGCAATATGCACAGGCGATCACCCCCCGGCATTACCCGCCCATCACAGACAACGGCGCGCTTGACGATTCGGTGCACAACCGCTTCGGCCTGCGTACCTTCGACGGCACCACCAGCGCTGCCGGCTTTTTCCCGGTGTGCCCGCTGGCCCAGGGGGGCCGCATCCAGACCCGCCCGGGCGATATCTACTGGACCGATTACGAACGCGGCGTGGGCAAGCCGACGTACTGGAGAGATGAGCCGTGCTATACCATCAACCTGGCAGTGAAGAACAACGGCACCGGGGTGATGAAAGGCGTGGTATGCGGCGTCGGGCCGGGCGGCCTCACTCCGGCGACCAGCAAGGGCAACATCGCCGATCCGCTGACCGTGTGGACGGTGGAAAGCGGTCCGGCTACCGGGCAGAACCTGGCCTTTAGGTTCAAAAGCGTCGATGCGCAGGGGAATGAAAAAACTCACGCGCTGCTCCTCTCCGCCAGTCCGGTGGGGCAGGGGCTGGCGCGCATCTCAGTGCAGCTCGATTTCACCACCGGCGCGTGCCGCGCCTGGTTCAGTCTTTCCTCCGAGAAACCACTGCGGCCGGTGCTCACCGCGAAACTCGACCTGGGGACAGGCCGCACTTTCAAAGCCTTCCAATATGGCGCGTTCCGCCTGGGCGCAGTCACTGAGCAGCCGTTCAGCGGCTCCCCCAGCGACCGTACGGCAACGAATGGCGACTGGACCTACTGCGGACTGGCGCTCTTCAAAACCGCGCAATTTTCGCTGAAAGGCGGCAACGATGAACTGGGGGCCGTGCAGAAGAAAGCGGCGGACGATGCCACCGTGCCCACCGATGCCGAGCGGTATTTCCCTCCCTGTGGCAATCCGGCGCTGGTGTCCATGCTGCCGCTCGATCGGCAGCCGGCAAACATCCTGGTCGCCTATCAGAATGGCAACGGGTGTGATGGAACCACCGGCTTTGGCTACTGGCTGCCCTCTCGCCCGCAACAGCCGCTGCCGGGTGTCTGTACAGTGAAGAACATGAGCCTGTTCGCCGGCGGCGCGGGAGGAGCGGCCATCACGCTGGCGGAGGCGCAGCATGTGGTGCTGGAGGACATCTACGAAGGCGGCTGCACTGCCCAGGGTGTGGGCAGTTGGGACTGCAACCCGCCCAACGCGCTGGTCGAGTTGCGCAACTGCCGGCTGGTGGGCACGGACGCCATGTACTACGGCAAATCGCAACTGCTGCAGATGAGCAACGTCTCCGGCGGCAGCGCGGATACCGATTTTCGGCTGGTCGGCTGCCAGGGGGAGATCACCGATGTCATCATCACCGGCTTCCTCGCCGCCGATTACTACCTGAAGGAGTACGCCGGCCCGTATGGCGGTCCGCTCACCATCACCTATTTCGTCATCGACAATGAGGGCTTCGGCTATGTGCCGAAGAAGGCCTGCTTCTATGCCGAGCCGTCACTCAATCCGGGCAAAGGCGGCAACCTGCTCACCTTCCACGGGGGCATCTACACCGGCTATATGCCCCCTAACTCGGCAGTCGTCGAACTGGCCGACCCACCGGGCGTGGTGGATGCTGTGGTGAAGGGCATGGTGGCGGTCGATTATATCGACCTGATGAGCGACCAGCGCAAACCGTGCGAGAGCATCATCCGCTGCAACACCCCGCGCTGGTCAGGCCGGCTCAATAACGTCAGCACCGCCTGGATGCAGGCCCCGCTGCTCTCCTACGGGCTCATCCGCTATACCGGGCCGGGGCAGTGCAATATCGTCAGCGTCGACCAGGAGAGCGGCGCGCTGCCGGCGAAAGGCTCCTGGCTGGCGGGCTGCCACCTGGTGCACATCCCGACGCAGCAGGACCCCCTCACCGGCGCCTGGCGCTTCACCAGCTATCGCTGCACGCAGAGCGGGACCTATGGCACCGATAAAGAGCCGAAGTGGGAGGCAGAACGTGGCACGGGCTTCTAGCCCGTGTGTCTCCTCGGCTTCCAGCCGAGGTATCTGAAAGCTTTACGTGCCTTGGCTGGAAGCCAAGGCGACAGGCATGCGCTGGAAGCCCATGCGACTCACGACCAGGATGGCCGTGCCACTGGAGGACATTTTTATGCGCAATATCGCATGCATCATACTCGTCATCCTGCTGCTGCCGTTGATCGCCACGGCGCAGGCGCCGGAAGTACGCTCGAATATCTATGACATCACCCAACCGCTGGGCAAGCTGCCGGGCGTCACCCCGCAGTCGTCACCGGAGGAGATCACCTGGGCGATTCAGCGCCGGCTCGACCTGCTCTATACGGGAAAGCGCACGGGACGCGTCTTCCTGCCCGCGGGCGAGTGGAAGATCACCCGGCCACTGTTTATGCAGCAGGACTATGCCGAACTGGTGGGCGCGGGCAAGGGGAAAACGATTCTGCGCCCGGCGGCGGGGTACCTGGGCATGCCGCTGGTGAATACCAGCGTGCATTCGTATGAGCCGGAGCGGCCCTTTCAGGCGTGCAACCGTGAACCGTTGGCCGGCGTGCTGGACGCCTCGGTTACCGGGACGCGTTACGGCGTGCGCAGTTACACCGAATACCCGCCGGCGCAATTCCCGCAGGTGAGCCACCTTGCCGTGAAGGCGCCCGCCCAGGTGCCGGCATGGAAGGAAGGCACGGCGTATAACGTGAACGATGTCGTGCTGCTGCAGTTGCCCAATGCGGGGCGCGGGGTGGATGCCGTCTGCACACAGGCGCATACCGCGGCGAAGGCGAATCAGCCGCTCACCGGCACCGACTGGAAGGGGTACTGGGTGCTGCGGCTGCCGTACAATATGCAGTTCTTCGCCGACCCGTTAGCCGCCGGGCCGTACGACGCCACGCTGAACCGCGCCGCCAACTGGGCGGGAGTGGAGCGCTTCACGCTGGACTTCGCCTTTGTGCACAACACCGAAGCCGCCAATTATGCTGATGGCCGCCCGCTGCTGGTGGCAGGCAGTGTGTACTATTATCAGCCGCAGGGGCGCAGTTGGGCCATCGACCTCACCCCGGATGGCCGGCTCACCCTCCACCTGACGCTGGGCGACGGCACGCCGCGCTCCCTGCTGCTCGCCGCGAATTGCAAAGCGGCGGGGCTCTACCGGCTGGCCGTGCAGGTCGATTTCTCCCGGCGGCTGGCACAGGCCTGGGTGCGCAAGCCAGGCGAGGCGGAGTTCACGCGCACACTCAACGACACCGCGGCGCTCCCCGCCGGCGCGCGCTTCCATGCCAATGAGTACGGCTATCTGCAGATCTGCAGCGGCGAGTCCGGCTGCCCAACCAGCGGCAACTATCGCAACGAGCCGCCTACCGACATCACCGTGGCCGGGCTGCACCTGGCGAACACACTGCGCTATGCCGATGCCCCCACGCTGCAGGCGCGCGCGGGGAAGGCGACCAACGACCAGTTCCGCTACTTCACCAACGACGACGGCACCATCGCTTTCCTGCCTCTTACCGACCATCCGCAGAGCGACGAAGAAGTGCGGTTGTATGGCCGGTTGATCAGCGTGCAGCACGGGGAGGCGGCGGGCGATGCGGCGCAGCAAGGCTACGGCTACCTGCACACCCCGTGCGAGATCTCCGGCATCGGGCGCCAGCGGGTTACGGATATGACCATCGTCCCCGGCCCGGTCTGGGGGGTGGGCATCGTCAATTGGAACACCCTCGATCCCAAATACTGGAACCTGGACATCCGTGGCGGCTATTACGCCATCGGCGACCTCTTCCTGGGGGCGCAATACACCATCGACGTGCGCGACTGCGAGCTCTCCGGCAGCGAGGCGGCGTACAACGGGATGTCGAACATCGTCTACTTCCACAACGTCACCATCAACCCGGTGGGACGCTGCGGCATCCTGCTCAGCGGCTCGAACTGCGTCATCGACGGCGTGCAGTTCGGCGATCCGCAGACGCGCCACAGCGAATACTACTTCCGCCACATCTTTACCACCATCTACGGCGGCATGAACGCACTTGCGCATATCACCGCACCGGCGCCGGCGGGCTGCAAATACCCATCGAAAGCGGCCTTCAGCATGACGCCGATCTGGAACTGGAACACCAGTATGATTCTCGATGACTGCGCGGTGGCGAATATGGGACCGGATGCCGCCTTCCTGGAATTGCCCACCAGCCCCAGCCGCGGCCACTTCATCACCAATTGCACCGCCTGCCGCTACACCGGCACCCCCATCGCCGCCTTCATCCGCGCCGAATCCCCCTGGTGGAACGGCCAGGTCACCGGCCTCGACCCGAAAATCCCGGCAAAAAAGCTGCTCGATTATCAACCCTGCGCCTTCCCCACCTGGAAGGCCGGCGCCACCTACCAGCCCGGGCAGACCGTGCAGGTCAACACCCAGCTTTATGAATGTACTACAATGAACAAAGCTGACGAGAAAAACGCACCGGCAACGGCTGATGGTGGGAAAAACTGGCGATTGGTGGTGCCGCGGATTGTGTTTGGGAAGTGAGGATTCATATTCATTCCATCGCCGGCAGCTTCACCAGCAACTCCGCCATCGTCACCAGATCCTGTACGTTGTGGTGCATCACCTGCGCCAGTTGCAGGGCGTTGCCGTTGCGGAGGAAGGCTTCGTAGACGGCGGGGATTTGCTCGCTGGAGACGGTTTCGTCGCGTGGAGGATGGTTACATATCTGCTGCTCGAGGGTCTGCAATTGGCAATTGGGAAGTTGTGGCTGCCAGACTCGGCGGCACTCGTGCAGCAGGTCGAAGTGGTGGGCGTGCAGAATGCAGGGCACGTCAAGCCGCTCGGCGCGCTGGTAGATCATGGGCAGGTCGAAGCTCTTGCCGTTGAAGGTGATGAGAAAGCTCTTCCCGGCGGCAAGGTCCGCAAAGAGCTGAATGACGGCGGGCTCTTCGTGACAGTCGCGGGCGAGGAATTGGCGGACGACCAGGTTGTCGCCCTCCCAGGTCATCACGCCGATGAGGAAAAGCGGCGTCTGTCCCAGCCCAGTGGTCTCAATATCGACGAAGAGCACATCTTCCGGGAGCGCGATGGCCTTGCAGCGGGCGAGCAGGCGTTGCTGAACCGGCGTGTCGGGAGAGGCGAAGGCCGCCGTGAAGGCAGTCCGCAGCGAGCCGTTCTCCACTGGCGTGATCACTTTGTATGCGCTCCCCCGCTCCGGCACGCGGACGGCGTAGCCAGGCACAGCTTGCTCCAGCGTGGCACGCCGCACACCAGAGCTGGTGGCGGAAGGCTTGAGTTGTGTGCGACGTTTGCGCTTCTCGACCGCTGCGAAGTTCTCGTCAGCGAGCCCACCGAGGTATTTCGCCAATCGTGTCACCCTGTCATCGTAGTGCGGCATCTTCCGGTTACTCCCTGGTCTGCGACGTGTTACGGTATTGATCGGATAGTATAACGCAATTTGGCCGGCGCAACGAGTCTGCGTGCACTATCCGGATTATTCGTATCCCCTTATACTCAGTCGAACCGTTTTGAGCATGAGCATGAGTATGAAAAGAGGAGTATGGACAAATCACCCAATACTCGCTACCCTGATGCACCGGGAGGTGGCACATGTCACAGCACTGCTTGCTTGATAGCGCCTATTGGATCTGGCTTGCCCAGGCGGATACGGTTCCCAATCAGTATCTCAATCTGCGCCGGGTGTGCAGCCTTCCCGCCACGCCGACTTGTGCGACGCTGCAACTTTCCGTCGACTCCGATTTTGTGCTTTATGTGAACGGCAGCGAGGCCGGGCGCGGGCAGTTCAGCGATTATCCGGCGGAAAAAACGTACTCCACCATCGATGTCACGCCCTACCTGCATGCCGGGGACAATACCCTCGCCGTGCTGGCCTACTATCGGGGGCGCGATTTCAGCACGTATCGCAGCGGGCAACCCGGCCTGATCCTTGCGCTGGAGGTCGACGGCACCACCGCCGTCGTCAGCGACGCTACCTGGGCCGTGCGCCAGTGCCCCGCCTTCCAGTCCGGCGAGATGCCGGTGGTCACCATACAACTGGGATATACCATCTGCTGCGATGCACGCGCGGACGATGGCTGGCGGCAGCCCGATTATATAGCGGGGGCAGACTGGACGCCTGCCCGCGTGCTGGCCGCGGCGACGGATGGCTTCTGGCAGACCGTATCCCCCCGCCCGGTGCCGCCTACTGTCCTCCACCCGGAGATGCCGGTGCGGCTGGTGACACAGGGGAACTTCCGGCGGGAGGCGACCGCCGGGTCCATCGCTGAGCTGATGGCTCGTGACGCGCTGCAAACCCGAGACTGGCGTGAGCTGTTCGATTTCCCCATGCCGGCGGAAAATACCTACCAGCATGAGCCGCCTCATGTCGCCGACTCGCTCATGCAGCCGGACGATGCCTGGGCGATGCTCACCCCGCCGGCGGATGGCAGCAGTGGGCGCTACCTGATCTTTGATCTCGAGTGCGAGGAGGCCGGCCTGCTGGCGCTGCACCTGGAGGCACCCGCCGGCACGGTGCTCGATCTCGCGCACGGCGAACACCTCGATGACGGGCACGTGCGCATGGCTGTGGGCGGACGCCACTTTGCCGACCGCTATATCTGCGCGGAAGGTGAGAATCGCTATATCATGCCCTTCCGCCGCCTGGGCGCCCGCTACCTGCAGGTGCATTTGTCGAACTTCAGCACACCTGTCCGCCTGAACTATCTCGGACTGCGCCCCGTGCATCTCCCCGTCGACGATTGCGGCGACTTCCAGACCCACGACCGGCTGGCCGGCCACACGTACGCCATTGCCAAACGCGGTCTGCAGCTATGCATGCACGAGCATTACGAAGATTGCCCGTGGCGCGAGCAGGCACTGTATGCGGGGGACGCCCGCAACCAGGCGCTGTACGGCTACTATGCCTTCGGCAATTATGCGTTCGCTGCCGCCTCGTTTGATCTGCTGGGACGGGGCGTGCGTGATGATGGGGTCCTGGAGCTCTGCGCCCCGGCACGCGTCGGCGTGACAATCCCCGCCTTCAGCCTGCTCTGGATCACCGCACTGGCGGAATATTGGCTCCACAGCGGGGATTCATCGCTCTTTGCACGGTTCGCGGCACAGATCCGGCATATGCTGGCGACTGGATTGATGCACCGCCCGGATGCGGCGACGGGGCTCTATCGCCCCTACAATGGGCCGGATGCCTGGCCGTTCTACGATTGGATGGATGGCCTGGCGGGGATCGGCAAGCGCGACGACCGCCTGGAGGCGCTCTACAATCTGTACCTGCACGAAGCCCTGGGCAGCTATGCCTGGATGTTGCAACAGTGCGGTGAGACCGACGCGGCTTCCGAAATTCGGCTCGCGCGGGAGGCGCTCGGGCAGGCCATCGTCCGCACCTTCTGGGATGATGATGCCGGCGCGTTTGCGACCAGCATCCAGGATGGTGTGCGGACGCATTTCGCAGATCTGGTCCAGGCCCTGGCGCTCCATGAGAGACTTGTGCCAACCGAGCAGATCCCGCAGCTCGTCACCCGTCTGCGCTGCAGGCAAGCATATCCCATGACCTTCTACACCTTACTCTACCAGGCGTTGGCGTTGCGGGAAGCCGGACCGGATGCCCGCGCGTTCATGGCCGAAACCATCACGCGGATCTGGGAGCCGATGGTGCTGGCGGGGGCGACGAGTTTCTGGGAGACCGGCCTCGGCGGCGCCGACTTCAATAACGCGGGCAGCCTGTGCCACGGGTGGAGCTCGCTCCCGGTGTACTACTACGGCGCCTACGTGCTGGGGAGCCGCCCATTAACCCCCGGCTTCACCCGTTTCACCCTTGCCCCCTACCCGGACCGCCTGTATCACGCCAGCGGACGCATCCCCACCCCCGCCGGCCCCATCACCGTACGCTGGACACGCGAGCACGACGGCCTGCACCTCGAAGCCGAGGGTCCGGCCACGCTGACCCCGGTTTTACAACCATATCTCGAAGTGCCGGTCGCTTCCGCGACGTATAACGGCATCCAGTGCTAATTCGTGCTCATCAGCATGCTTTCAGACATTGTGATAGCAATGATGCACAGGGTATAATAATGAACGGGAATTCCGAACGGGAGCCAGTCATGCCCAGATTCAAAGTCGGCACTGATGATTTCAAACAATTACGCGATGAAGGCGGGTACTTCGTCGATAAATCGCTGTTGATCAAGGAAGTGATCGACGGGAGTAAAGCGCTGCTCCTCCCACGCCCACGCCGTTTCGGCAAGACCTTGAATCTGTCGATGCTGCGCTACTTCTTCGCACGCTCCACCGAGGATCGCTCCTCCCTCTTTCAGGATCTCGCCATTGCGTCGCTGCCGGAGGTGATGGCGCACCAAGGGCGTTATCCGGTGATCTTCTTGAGTCTGAAGGATGTGAAAGGCGCGAACTGGGAGGAAAGCTGGGCACGGTTGCGCAACAGCGTGACCTCGCTCTACCTCCAGCATGCCTATCTGCAAGCGACATTACCGGCAGTGCGCGTGCGTGATTTTGAGGCGATTATTCAAGGTACGGGCGATACCAGACTTTATGGCGATTCCTTAAAAGACCTGATCACCGATCTCCATGACTATCATCAGCAACCGGTCGTCGTGTTGATCGACGAGTACGATTCCCCGATGATCGACGCCTGGGAGAAAGGCTATTATCGCCAGATGGCGGACTTCATGCGCGCCTGGCTCGGGGGCGGCTTGAAGCCCGTCGATAGCGCCGCCATCTATCGTGTGGTGGTCACCGGCATTCTGCGCGTGGCCCGGGAATCGATCTTCTCCGGGTTGAACAACCTGCAAGTCTGGAGCATGCTGCAACCGGGGAAGTTCGCCGATAAATTCGGGTTCACCCAGGCGGAGGTTGACCGGCTGCTGGACGCATTCGCCCTGCCCGAACTGGCGCCAGCGATGCGCGAGTGGTATAACGGCTATGACTTTGGCGGCGTGACCATTTATAATCCCTGGTCCGTTATCAACTGCGTCGAATACTCTCCACACCCCCCGGGGCCTTATTGGCTGAATACCGCCTCCAATCAACTGGTCCATGCCGAAATGGCGTGCGGCGGGGTGGCCTTGCAACGCGATCTGGAGAAGCTACTCGCCGGCGAGGAGTTGCGCTATCCCATTCAGGACACCATCACCTTCGAGGATATCGGGCGCGATCCGGAGCATATCTGGAGCTTTCTGTACTATGCTGGATATCTGAAGGCGACCGATCCGGCCTATGATCCACTGAACCCCGCCATCCTCACGTATGCCCTGCAGATTCCGAACATCGAAGTGTCGCTGGTCTACCAACAATTCATCGCCCGCTATTTCGCGGATGCCCTACAATGGCCGAACGCCACGGTGCAGCAGTGGCTGTACGCCTTACTGGATGGCGACTGGCCGCGCTTCGAGGCGTTATTACAAGAACTGGTGGACAATCTCTTCAGTTATCATGATACCGGCAAATACCCGGAAGCCGTCTTCCACGCCTTCACGCTTGGGCTTCTTGCCAACCTGCGCGGCATTTATGATATTCAGTCCAATCCGGAAACCGGCTACGGACGTGCGGATATCCTGCTGCGCCCCCGCACCGCGCGCTTTCCCCTCGGCTTCGTCATCGAATTCAAGAGCCTGCCGGCGGACGGCGATCTCGACCAGGCCATCGCCGGCGCGCTGACCCAGATCGAAGCGAAACAGTACGCTGGTCGATTGCGGGAAGCCGGCGTGCCCGCGGAACAGATCCGCAAGCTCGCGGTGGTGGTGAGCGGGCGGCGGGTGAAAGTGTGGGCGGGGTAGACGCTCAGTTTTAGCCTGTGTATCGGAGGTGTAAGATTTTACGAAGGAACCGTACCCAAATAATCTTTTGAGTCAGATTCGATTATATGCCGATATGCAAAGGTCTATGTTATACTTGGGGCTGAAGTTATTGCCGGAGGTTTTGTCATGCTATGGCACGAAGTCCGCGCTCATTACCCGGAGACCTGGGTATTAATAGAGGCTACTCAGGCCCACTCGGAAGCGAATAAGCGAATAATCGAGCAAGTTGCTCTGGTGGATACTTTTCCGGATTCCGTTGCGGCGATGAAGGAATATAAGCAATTACATCACGATGCTCCGCAGCGCGAACTCTATGTCTTACATACCAGCCGTGAATCGCTTGATATTCCTGAACGACGATGGTTGGGCATTCGAGGGGCGTAATTACGAGATGGAGATACGAATTCACGATGGCTTACCCTTTATCGATGTGACTATCAGACACCACGGTCAGCAACTCAGTCTTGCCCGCGTGTTGCTCGACACAGGTTCCGCAGACTGAAATTCATACGACGTATCACATCACTCAATCCCTCTACAACTACCTCAACACCCCGTTTGACGAAGTGCTTTCCTCAACAAATCCGATCTTTCGCGCTTTTGCCATGATCGACAGACGTCTCGGAAAGCGACGGTTCTGCGCTATTGCGTTACGCGAGGATGAACATAGTCTTGTAAAGATGTTCTACCAGCTTCGGAAAACTGGAACTCCCTGTCAGGGTTGAATACGTGCAAAAGCAACAGTATTGATGGTGCCCTCGAATTACCACAGCGCGACGTATAACGGCATCCGGTGTTCATAAGCCGGCATGCGGATAGACTGCCCCATCCGTGAACTGCCGCCGGCACAGCGCCGCGTAAAGGCCATCTTGTGCGATGAGGCTGTCGTGGGTGCCGAGTTCGGCGACGTGACCCTCGTCGATGACGGCGATCTGGTCGGCGTGGCGGATGGTGGCGAGGCGGTGGGCGATGACCAGGGTGGTGCGGTTGTGCATCAGATTTTCCAGCGCGAGCTGCACGATGTGCTCGCTTTCCGCATCCAACGCGCTGGTCGCCTCGTCGAGGATGAGGATGGCGGGATCCTTGAGAAAGGCGCGGGCGATGGAGATGCGCTGTTGCTGGCCGCCGGAGAGTTTCATGCCGCGCTCGCCGATGAGTGTGTCGTAGCCGTCCTCCAGCTTGTCGATGAACTCGTCGGCGTAGGCACGCCGCGCCGCCTCGCACATCTCCTCGTAGCTGGCGTCAGGCCGGCCATAAAGGATGTTGTCGGCGATGGTGCCGGAGAGGAGCAGGGGCGCCTGCGGCACCAGGCCGATCTGGCGGCGCAGGGAATAGATGGTGTAGTCGCGCAGGTCATGCCCGTCGATGCGGATGCTCCCCTCCTGCCACTCGTAGAAGCGATTCGCCAGGCTGGTAATGGTCGTCTTGCCGCTGCCGGACGGCCCCACGAGCGCCATCGTCGTGTGGGCCGGGATGTCCAGCGTGAGATCGGTGAAGACCGGACGAGTGGCGCCGGGGTAGGTAAAGGCCACGCGCTCGAACTGGATCGTCCCGGTAAAGTGCGGCGCAGGCACGGCGTTGGGGCGGTCGGTGATCTCCAACTCGGTATCGAAGATGGTGAAGATGCGGTCGGTGGCGCCCAGCGCGGTAGCCAGCAGCACCTGCATCTCGTTGAGCCAGTCGAACGGCATGTAGAGTTGCCCCTGCATGAGCACGAACTGGGTGACCACGCCCACAGTCACCGCCCCCGAGTGGGAGAGCGCCAGGAAGCCGCCGATGCCGATGAGCAGCAACTGTCCGGACGTGCGCAACAGCTGCATCAAGGCTTCGTTGAGCCCGTTCAGGCGCGAGTTGCGTGCGCCCAGCTCGACGAGGGTGGTGGTATTCTCGCTGAAGCGCTGCACTTCATCCTCCTCATGGGTGAAGGCTTTCACGATGGTGGCGGCGGCCAGCACCTCCTGCGTGCTGCCGGCGAGGTGTGCCAGCCGGTCGCTGATGGCCTTGGCGTTTTTCTTCACCTTCCAGGCGATGGCGCGCTGGATGAGGATCTGGAAGGGGATGAGCGAGAGGGAGAGCGCCCCCAGCAGCAGGCTGCGCGAGAAGAAATACCCGAGCACCACCACAATCAGGCCAATGCTCATCCACATCTGCACAAAGGCGCGCCCGATGAACGGTTGGATGGATTCGATGTCCCAGATGATGCGATTAGTGAGCGAGCCGGAGCGGTTGCTTTCGAAGAAGGAGTGGGAGAGCTTTTGCATGTGGGCGTAGAGGTCACAGCGCAGGTTGCGCATCACCTCCTGCACCGCCCGCGCCCCGATGGCGGAGCGCAGGTACACCGGCACCGGCGCCACCAGCATCAGTCCGCTGCCCAGCAGCAGATAATGCCACAGGCGCTCCCGCACGATCCCCGGCGCCAGGCGGCCCGCTTCCGCCGCCGTCAGCACATCGATGCACTGCCCGATCACCCACATCACCGCGACAGGGATGAGCAATTTGATCAAGCCACACACCGTCGCCGCGGCAAAGGACACCCAGTATGGCCGCACATACGCCAGCAACCGCCAGAGATTCCGTGAACTTGATGGGGCCGATGTCGCCATATCTTTAATATTGCCGGTGGGGATGCGGGTCTCCTGCTGCACAGGTAGTTATTACGGAAATTTCTGTGAGGAAAGCAGAGCACCAGTCGTTATGATGTAAAGTATGACGGCTCCGCGAATGTGTTACTTTGTGCTTAATCATTATAATGCTGACTGAATATAAAGCAAGGTTGCCTGAAAACCTATGGTAACTTAGTGATAATGGTCTCGAAGTAATCTACGTCTATGCAAATCATAAAAAATCCACCACAAACTTTTGATTGTCATGAACTTGACAAGCCAACAGCCTGGGTATTATACTATCTTCATCTAGGCAGGCGACTTGATAGCGCAGGCCCACAAGATCGGTAACGTGGTAATTCAATCGGTAGAGCATGGGGCTTTGAACCCCACGGTTGCAGATTCGAATCCTTCCTCGTAACCAACAATTGAAGACCCGTTAGCTGCTCTATGGGCGGCTCGGGTCTTTTTGCTTTGGTCGTAAAAGAAGGAGGAAATGAAAGTGGTTGAGTTTGAGCACAGCTATGTATTTATTGATGAATCTGGGGACACGGGGTTCAAATTCAACAAAGGGTCGTCACGATATTTTTGTATGGCAGCAGTTATCTTTAGCGGATCGGCCTATATGGAAGAGGTAGACGCAGCCATAGCCAATTTGCGCACTGATTTGCACTTTAAACAAACCCATGAATTCCACTTTAACACCGAACGCCCAGAAGTTCGAGAGAAGTTATGCCTGAAAGTCCGAGACCATCCTTTTATTATTCGTGCGATCCTTGTGGATAAAGCACAAGTGACAGACCATCAGTTCCGCAAATCATCCAAGCGTTTCTACCAGATCATAGCTCAACAGCTCCTTGAGCAAAGTCTCGCAGGAATTGACAAGGTAAAAGTTGTCTTTGATGGAAAGACGTCCAAAGATCTGAAACACTTCCTCCGTAGCGAATTGAATAAGGAAGCTCGAATCGTAGCGGATGTATTATTCGAAGATTCAGGAAAAAATTCGCTTATCCAGTTGGCTGACCTGGCTGCCAGTGGTATTGCACGGTCTTACCAGCCGGATAAAGGAGAAGATTTCGACCACTACCGCCGACTGCTCGCTCGGCGTATTGATCAGGTGTACGAATATCATCACCAAACAATTGAAGCGATCCTCATTTGAGGATCGCTTCAGAAAAAGTTCGGCCTGACCCCTATCCTGGGGCCTGCCCAGGAACGCGCACCGTTGGGTGACTATTCGAGTATCAGGCCATTTCCATTTGCATTGTAGTTACACAATCGTTAGTTGTCAAGCTGATCTTGTGGCTTATCTCGCTGATAACCTACAATCGCCCCTCATACGCCGCAAAATCATCAATGGCGGGCGCATGCATGACATGCCCATCGCAATCAAAGCGTGAGCCGTGGCAGGGGCAGTCCCAGGTTTTCTCGGCGGCGTTCCAGGTGACGATGCATCCCATGTGCGTGCAGACGGCCGACACAGCGTGCAGATGGTCTTGCGCATCACGATAGACCGCCACCTTCTCGCCCCCGAATTCGACGACACGCGCTGCATCACGCGGCAAGTCTGCCACACTGTCTGCATAAGAGGCGAACTTCCCCTCGATCAGCGTGCTGATGATGCTCACATTGCTCGCCAGCATCTCGTCGGAGACGAAGGTGTCGAACCGGTTGGGATTGATTCGACCACGGGTTCTCCCGTCCGAGAATCTCATCGCGCAGCAGGAGACCCGTAACGGTGCAGTGACTCATGCCCCAGCCTTTGAAGCCAGTTGCCACGTAGAGATGGTGTGTACTGGAAGTCAGTTTGCCAATCATTGGCACCTTGTCGTAGGCCTGGGTGTCATGGGTCGACCAGTGGTATTCGATGGATGTGACCGGCAGGTGCGGGCGTGCCCAGGCTTCCAGTTGCTGGTAGCGCTGCACGGTGTCACCCCCCTTCCCGGTGGGATGCGTTTCTCCGCCGACCAGCACGATCTCCCGGTCCGTGCCAGCCAGATGCGGACGAATCGAATGTTCGGCGGCATCAGTGCTGTAGAACATCCCGGCAGGGAAAGGGGTGCTGAGCTTCACGGCCAGTACATAAGATTGTCCCGTCGTCAGCCGGGCAAAGAAGAGCCGGGGATCATAGATGGGGAAGTTGGTGGTAATGACCACCTCGCTCGCGCGGATACACCCCCTGATCCGTGCTGACGAGACAGGTATCCTCCCGCTCCTCGATCTTCGTGGTGCGCGTTTCTTCGCAGATGAGCCCGCCGGCACGCACGAAATCCTCCGCCACCGCCAGCAGGTACTCGCGCGGGTGAAAGACGTATTGCTCCTCGAAGCGGACCGCGCCGGCGGTGGGGAAGGGGAGGGGTACTTCCTCGGTATATGAGGCAGGCAGTCCGCAGCGTGCTGCGGCATCCGCCTCATCACGTAGCGTTTGCCGCTCATCATCCGACACAGCATAGGTATAGGCGGGCTCCGCTGCAGATCGCAGTCGATGCTGTGCTGCTCCACATACGCGACGACATGCCGGATGGCCGTTTCGTTGGCTTGGGCATAGATGCGTGCTTGTGCCGCATCAAAGTGCTTGATGAGGTGGTGATAGATCAAACCATGATTCGAAGTGAGCTTGGCCGTGGTGTAGCCGGTGACGCGCGTGACGATCCGCCCCCGTTCCAGCACGACCACACGCTTGCCCGCCTACGCCAGCAGCAACCCCGTGGTTAAGCCGGCGATGCCCCCGCCGATGATGGCCACATCAACGGTAAACTCAGCCGGCGCCGTCGCGTATGCCGTCGCGGACGTGGTATCGATCCACAGGGAGACCGATTTCCCTGCGGTGTAGGATGAATCAGCCATCTTCCCCCTCCAGACACGTAATTGGCATCACAGAGATGCTAACACCAGATGGGGAACTGGCAGATTCGATATTTGCGACACCGGTAACATAAGATGTTTTTGATAACCAAATTACTCGGATGCAGGAATGAAAACAGCGTCCACCCGGCTATTTCGCCGGGTGGACGCTGGCTGATTAGCAACCTGTCAACGCGATACTACGGAGCCTGGCTCAACAGACCATTGGCGTCTGTGATCAGTTCTTCCGTATACGGCGGGTTGTGCACGCCGAAGCTCTTATCCGCGATGATGTAGTTGTAGTTGTAGCGTGCGCCCTTGTAGGCGATCACGGCCGGGTCGTTGGGATCCGAGGTGGCCGTAATGCTATGCGCTGTCGCATACTGGGCCAGCAGACCGCCTTTCGCATTCGAATCCGGTATACCCGATCCCGGAGCGCTTTCGCCACCCAGGGCGATCAATTTCTGCTTGATCTCCGTCTGGTAGTTCGTCATCAGCGTTCCTGCATCGCCATGGCAGCCGGCGCAGGTGGTCGGATTGCCGTGAATGAACGCCGCGTCATGTTTGACATGCCCATCGGTGGGATCTTTCACCGGATTGATATGACAGGCGACGCAGGTATTATTGATGAGGCTGTGCGGGCTCGGTTGATTCGGGCGCTCATATCCCAGCATACCCAGCAGTTCCAACGTTTGCGGATGGTGTGGACCGGAGCTGAGGCCGGCTTTCTTCAATTGATCCGCCGTCATCGGGCCGGGGTTCTCATCGATCTGCTTGTATTCGCTGACGTGGCAGCTCCAGCAGGTCTTTTTTGCATCCGGCATGCCGGTGATATTCCCACCGGAGGGACTGCCGGCATGCAGGCTGCCGGCCCCATGGCAATCTTCACACCCGATATTCTCGAGCTGCGGTGTGGTGGCGGGGTCTTTCCAGCCATTGGGATCTTGATAACCGGTGACATGGCAAGGTAGGCAAGCCGGACTCTTACCCAGGTTATTGGCACCCATGTTGATCTTGGTAAAATCGAGACCATGCGCCTGCGTCATAATATCGGCGACCGTGCTCGCATGGCATTTGGCGCACACATTGGCCTTACCCTGGGTATCACCGCCGATGGAACTGCCGATGAAAATGGCGGTGCCCGGGGTGCCTCCACCCTTGGTCGGCGCGAAGGTGGTATGGCTGCCACCACACCCCATGATAAACAGTCCGAAGACGACGGTGATGGTCGTCAGGGCGAAGAGTCGCCCGGTGATACCAGCGAGTACCCCAGTTCGTCCGGCCTGCGTGTGGATAGGCGTGCGAATTGCATCAGTGCCGGTGCGGGATTCCACAGTGAGATCGTTCTTCGTTGTGGCATTCATGAATGGATGCATTGGTTCCCCCTGTCCAGGATGTAAAGTATTCGTGTGGCTCCCGCAAGTGGTGGCCGTAGAGCTCACCTTTGGTTGCCCGACTCCTGGTGTTCGTAAGTTGTGCAAAAGAATCTCCCTCACCCCCAGCCCCTCGCCCCCTGGGTGAGGGGCTGGGGGTGAGCGTTAATATCAGAACAGCCTTTTGACATAGCGAATCTCAAACCAGTTCCCCTGGTAATTTTCCGTGGGCATATTCACGGATGTTTTATAGTTGTCGAGCGTCCCGCGGAGCGAGAGTTCGTCGCCGGAGCGCAGGGTATAGCTCAAGCCCATCGTCCAGATTGGCTGGTTCACGCCTTCCGCGCCCCAGGTATTGTTGTGCGTGTAATCGACATCCAGGCGCAAGGCAGGCCGCAACTGGTAGCTCATGCCGTATTGGTAGGTTTGACCATCCGACACATACGGCAACTGCTCCGGGATGGACGCCAGGCCGCTCAAGCCGAGATTCTGTCGCAGGTACGAGGCGTAGAGGGTGAGCTTGTCGAACGGCATCCACCAGCCGAAGACGGTCTGCTGGATGATGGTGTTATTGGTACCGAAATCGTTGTTCTTCCATTGCAGCGCGCGCCACTGTCCGGTGATACCGCTGTTCCAGGTGGGAGAGAAGGAGGCTTCCAGCCGCTGGTCATCCTTGCTGGACCAGACCAGTGAGCCGTCCTGATCGCCGTTGATCCCCATGCTGGCCGGCTTGCCGGATGTCCACCAGTGGGCGGTGCTGGCTTTGAACTTGAGCCATTTGAAGAGACGCGTGGTGGCTTTCGCATAGACCGAGCCGACATCGGTGGCGATATCGGCGGTCTGCAGCGTATTGACATACCCGACATGGTGGTTGCCGCCGCCGAAATCGATGAGCGTGTGCGGGATACCGGCGAACTGCACATCGACATCGCCGTTGGTTTCCTTGTTGGCATACGCATTCTGAACGAAGCTGTCGGTGATCGCGTTGTGGTTGAACTGGGCGGAGAGCGACAGGTCGTCCGTCAGGATCTGCGTGCCTTCCAGCGCGACATTGTAGGCATTCGGGCTGGCGCTCACCCCATCCAGCGTAGTGTTGGCGACCCAGCCGCTGGCTTCAATGGAGGTGTGTTTCGTTTCCGGCGGGCTCAACTGGAAGTTCACGGTGTTCGTTTTACCGCTAATCTGCGGGCCGGTGTAGAAGGTGAAGTCTTCTTTGGCATAGCCCAGGCTGGTGCGCCAGTTGCCGAAATAACCGGTGTAGCTGACACTCGGGGTGCGCACGGCCCAGTTCACCGGGTCGGTGTTCATCGCCCCGGAGAGGTGCACGGCAGCATCGGTCGCCACCAGTTCGCCGGGGCCCAGGCGCAAGCCGAGTTTATACTCATCATCCCGGCGGCGTAGCGACTCCGCGTCCGGCGTCCAATCGCGGTAAAATTCCGAGTTGCGCTGTTGCCCGTCGAAGAACAGGGTATTGCCACCGAGTGCCAGCCAGGCCAGGCCGCCTGCAGAGGGTTGGCCCAGATCGAACAAGCGGATATCGGCGAGCGATTTGCCCGTTGATGCCTGGTAGCCGAGTGAGAGCTGCCCGACATAGAAGCCTTCCGACGGGGTGACATACTGGCGAAATCGCTTATCATTGCCGGTGACATCGAGCGAGGCATAATCAAGGCCCAGTTCGAAGGACAACGGGTTTACCGACGGCGGTTTGGCCTCGGGTTTCGGCGCAGCGTCCCCGCTGCCTGTCGTTGCCGGTGCAGCGTTGTTCGTTGTGTCCGCTGCCGCGGTGATGGCAGCCGGCGTCGTGGTAGCCGTCGGCGTTGGCACAGCATGGGCAGCCATCGTCAGTAAAGCTGCGTTCATGATCGATAATAACGAGAGCAGACGTATATTCGGCATGGTACCCTCCGTGTCGATAGACACAGTATCTTGATGACGGTGCAATTACTCGTTGAAAAGTATCGGGCTGCTATTCGATCCATGAACGGCGGAATGGCAATCCCAGCATAAACGTCCAGGGAAATGCAGTGCCCGGTCGGCGTGGCATTGCAGGCACAGCCCACGATTGCTGAATTTCAACATGTGCTGATTCGGCGAACCGTGTGGGCGGTGGCACGAAGTACAGCCGTCGTTGAGTTTCCCCGAGATCGCGCCATGCGAGTAACGGAACGGTCCATGTTGTTCGGCGTGGCAGGTAATGCAGACTTCGCGCTGGATCTCCTCACCCATCGGGCGATGCACGTCGTGGCAGTCCGAACAGGTGATGCGGCCTTCCTTGATGGGGTGATGGTACGGCAACGAGGACTCGCCACGCACGTTGCCATGGCAGGCGAGACAGGCATCAGCGGATGGCTTGCGCACGATATCGCCGTGCGGCTGCAGATTCGGCATCGTCTCCCCCTTCTTGGCGCCCGGCTGTTTCACCTTGGCGGTGGGGTCGATATGGGTGTTCAGCACCTGCCCGTGGCACTGAATACAATTGATGCCGGCGCGGTGGTGATTGCTGCGCTGCCATTTGGTGGGAGAGAGGCGCGTGTTGTGGCAGCTCAAGCACCCGGTGCCATTCTGGGCATTCATCTTCAACGGCTTGGCTGTTTCCGCCGACGGGTCATCCGCGTGGGCGGAGCCGGCGCCATGACACCCTTCACACAGGTATCCCTGGCCTTTGGCTTCCGTCGCGATCATGGCCAGCCCATGGTTCTGCTTGTGGAAGGTATCGCCGATCCCATCATGGCAGCCGAGGCAGGTTTCGCTGCCCACGAACTTCGCGGCAGGCGCTTTCCCCTTTTTGGCGGTTGCCTGGGGAGGCGGCGTCGTTTGTGACTCTGCGCTCGATGGTACCGCGCCGAGATAATTCACGAATAGCCCGATCACGCAGATCAGTGCCAGCACGATGAGGGCCTGGGTGAGATGCTGCCATGTTTTCATAGGGAACTACTCCCGTCTCAAATATGTGATTAGTGATAAGTGATTGGTAAGTAGTAATAAGATCAGGCCGAGACTAATCACTGATCACTACTTACTGATTACTTCTCCCATTGGGGTGAGGGAGAGTGATTGGCTATTTCAAGTCAAACAGACTGCGTACCACCTCGACCCTGGTATCGGCATCCTCACTACAGGCGAATGCTTTCAAGGCGTGAATGGGTTGGCGCAGCAGATCGCTGACTAATGCGTTCAGGTAGCGATCCAGCACCTGCTTCTGATCTTCATCCGTGAGCTGCAGTGCCGCGGTTAAGCGCACGGCGGTATCTTCGCGCAGCAAGTCAAACTGCTGCTGTAATGCCATGATGGTTGAGACGACTTTCCGCGAGGAGAGCCATTCCCCGAATTTCTCCGCTTCACTATCGATGATCCGTTCCGCCGTGGCGATCTTCTCCCGCCGCTGCTGGTCGATGGCGGCTTCGGTGCCGGAGAAATGGTCGATATTCAATAACTGCACGCGCGGGAGTTCGGCCACGGCAGGCTCGACATCGCGCGGCACGGCCAGGTCGACGATCAATAAGCGCCGGTCGGCATGTTGCGCCATGATCGGTGCAAACATCGCGCGGGTGAGAATGGGATGGGGGCTCGATGTGCAGGAGACGATGATATCAGCCTCCTGCAGCCGGCTCGGGAACTCGGCCAGCGGCAGCGCCTCCCCACCGGTCAGGCGCGCAAGCTGTTGGGCACGCTCCAGGGTGCGATTGGCGACAACGACTTTACGCACGCCTTTGCTCACCAGATAGTGCAGGGTGAGTTCCGCCGTCTCGCCGGCACCCAGCACCAGCACGGACAGATCGCGGAGATCTTTGAACGCGCGCTTGCAGGCGGACACCGCGAGCGAGGCAATCGAGAGGCCGCACTCTTCGTAGCGCACCTGCGTCCGTGCGCGCTTGCTCGCCGCCAGCGCGGCATCGCCCAGTCGCTGCAGGATGGTGCCGGCCGTGCCTTCCTCACGCGCCAGTTTATTCGCCAGCTTGAGTTGATGGACGATCTCGGCTTCGCCAAGTACCATCGACTCCAGACCGGCAGCGACGCGGAAAAGATGACGGGCGGCATGCGCATCCGCATGCCAGTACAAGCAGGCATCGACCTCATCGCGGCTCGCGCCTTGGCTGTGGCGGAGGATGAGATCACGGAGCAGGCGCTGCCAGTCATCGCAGTGGCGGACTACGGCATACAGCTCCGTGCGGTTACAGGTAGAGAGGAGGAGGGCTTCTTCAACATCCGGGCATGCGGCAATATCGCGCAGCACCGCGGGCATGTTCTGCCGGCAGAACGCGAGTTTCTCCCGGGTGGAGATGGCAGCGGTGCGGAAATTCAAGCCGACCATCACCAGCGTGGGATGCCCCTGCGCAGTAGGCTGCATCTCCACCGTTGATGGACACTCAACAACGCAATCCGTCGGGTCTATTGCTTCGTAAGTAAGCGGCATCCCCATTGATCTTGCCGTGCTACCTTTCACTGTGACTGCTGAAATGCCGGCACATGACACCGGCCAGGCGCAAATCGTGTCTGCCATCTCCTGCTCTGCAGAATGAGCGGCAGAAGGGGTAGAACACTATATTACTGATAAGTATACAAGATTGTTATGTAATTGGCAATCCCCTGCCGCATGAGGAAAGGAAGTGATAATTCGTTGATTTGTAGAGTACATAATTGATAGACAATATCAGGAGAGAATGTGGGGTGGCGCGTAATCGATCCCGAGAAGGAAGAACAATAACCGAAAGTTTTTCTATTGCCTCTTCATACTACCTTTTCCGCGGGTCTGTCAAGTATTTTGTGCTAATCCAATCCTCCGATTTTCGCTCCTCGTCTCATCCCGCGTTTGTTCTCTCGGAAAAATCATTCTTTTTCCGTTGATCCGGCACCTGATTCTTCACCCCGT
>Ga0272448_1001379_pt1 | contig 33007 bp, 29 predicted proteins | sample YNPCB0191_FD_202220 | JGI IMG/M metagenome (GOLD analysis project Ga0272448, IMG submission 202220) | Hot spring sediment microbial communities from Yellowstone National Park, WY, United States - YNP-CB-019-1 | ecosystem: Environmental > Aquatic > Thermal springs > Hot (42-90C) > Sediment...
AAAAATAACCCGAACCATTCCGAACACCACCCTAACCCTTCATCCCACGGAGCTTCCCCATGCACAACCCAAAACTCCATTTTCCCTAAAAAACCCCTTGACTCCCAACACAGTATCTCACCCGGCCCGGCCTTCGGCCAGGCCCGCCTCTCCCACCAAGGGAGAGGCAAATACTGGATTCCTGCTTACGCAGGAATGACACGGTCGCCGGCCTCGGCTTCGCCTCAGCCGGCCTCTCGACAGCCAGGGGAGAGGCGAGTTGCTTCATTCGGCTAAAATGTTACCAACAAATAAACGGGTCCGCCAATGGCCGAACAGAAAAATAAACGATATACGCGGACCATCATCCGAACGTCCACAACGAATTTTTCCCTCCACCCCACTGTCGGCAGATGCTCCTGAGAGGTTTTTGCGGGGAGGAGATTTTTCAGAGGACCTGATCGAATGGATGCTGTTTACAGTCGCCAGGGCGGGCGCATGGTTTTCGAGAGCATTTTGGCGGCTTCGGGGTCGTCGAGGATTTCCTGTTTGGCTGGGTCCCACCGGATTTTCCGTCCCAGCACAGAGGCAATATAGCCGAGATGTCCGGGCGTCTGCGAGCGATGGGCCACTTCGACCGGGGTGAGCGTCTTTTTGCGGGATTGGATCGAATCGAGGAACTCCCGGTAATGGCCGGGCGAATCATACAAAGTCCATTCCAGGTCGCCTTTTTTCTCCCGCTCGCGGATTTCTTTTTTCCACGCATTGTTGGAGCATTCCCAGCCGCCGCGATCGACCCAGACCCAGCCTAACTGGCCGATCCACTTGGTGCCGCCGCGGATGTCCGGATGGCCGCCGGCAATGACGACCTGGATGTCGTTGGGATACCGGCACTCGATGCGGAACTTGGTGGCGGTGTTCCAGAGGGCGTCTTTAGGCGGGAAGTCGGCCGTGGCCGACAGCTCCAACGGCCCCACCTGATCGTCCGGTCCGCAGCCGTACTTGGGATTCGACAGGCCCCAATGGCCGATGTCGCAGTGGTGTCCGATCCAGTCCATCAGTTGTCCGCCGCCGAAGTTGTAATGCCAACGCCAATTTTTATGGAATCGACAACGGTTGAAGGGGATCATTTGGGCCGGGCCGACCCAAAAATCGTAATCCACATGGGCTGGCGGATCGCTGTTGGGGCACTGGTTGCCGGTACCGCCAAAATCGGTATGGCCGGAGGGCAGGCCCACCTCAACCCGTTTTACCTTACCGATATATCCGTTCAGTATCAGCAGGGTGGCCCGCCGGAAATCCGGCACACTCCGCTGCCAGGAGCCGGTCTGCCAAATGCGTCCATTCTCTTGGACAGCTTTGACCATAGCCAGCCCCTCGGCAAAGGTGTGCGAGAGGGGCTTTTCACCGTAGATATCTTTTTTGGCCTTGGCCGCCTCTATGGCCGGGATCGAATGCCAATGGTCCGGGGTGGAAATGCAGACGGCGTCGATATCCTGCCGGGCCAGAAGTTCTCGGAAGTCTTTATATCCCCGGCAATCTTGATTTTTGTAATGTTCGTTGACCCGACGAACCGCCGCCTCCAGATGCTGCTGGTCAAGATCGCAGCAGGCCAGGACCCGGCAATCGGGTTCTCGGAGGAATCCGCCCAGATTCGATCCGCCCATCCACCCGACGCCGATCATGCCGATGGTGATCTTTTTGGACGGGGCGTCTTCCCCCAACACATGGGCGGGAATAAACCAAGGGGCTGCCGCCAACCCGGCGCCCAGTTGTAACGCACGTCTCCGGGAAAACTGCTTGGATTTCATCAGAGGTTCTCCTTGACTCAGGCATAGGTTGGGAGGACTATGGAAAGGGAAAAACCGGCCGAGAAGCCGGATGTCGATATCTCTATGTACAAAAATTTATATATCTCGGAAACGCTGAACCCCGACCCCTTGGGAACACCGATCCTGAAACGGGCCCCCAAGCCTCCCCCTAGACCAACCGATCTCCCCAACACCGTCTGCATAGCGGTACTTTCCCAGGGGCATGAGGTTCCGGCTTCCCAAGGACGGTCGAGAACGTCGCTATGATCCAGCCGCTCTGTTTCAGTCTAATCCCTTGCGTCCGGTTGTCAACACGCTGGCCGCCGCCTGAAGCCGGTTGCGTTGTGGCCTTAGAACCACTAGGGCTAGCGAAGCCTCCTTGTCAGCCACCTACCTATTGTGGCCGAGACGTCGCATCGCAACCGGCTCCGCCGCCTGCCGTCCCCGCCGACGTTTTCTCCCTGCAACGGCTCGTTTTTCTCCGTAGTCCCCCGGGCAAAAGTTTCCTGTTGGGTCACAGATTAGCCGAATGAAGCAACTTGCCTCTCCCTTGGCCGTCGAGAGGCCGGCCAACCTACAGTTGGCCGGGGGAGGGGGGCGAAGTGCCATTCCTACGCCAGCAGGAATCCAGAAAGAAGATGTCCCTGTTGTCTGGATTCCCGCTTGCGCGGGAATGACATCAAGGGGCGCGGGAATGATCCAGAGGCCCCCTCACCCTAACCCTCTCCCGCGGTGGGGAGAGGGCGGAATACTGGATTCCCACTTGCGCGGGAATGACACACGGGCGTTTGCGCAGGCAGTAACCCATGCGGCGCGGGAATGACACGGGGGACAGGAATGCCCTAGGCCCCCTCACCCAGGCTGAACGGTTGGCCGCTCTCTCCCGCCAGGGAATTTTTCTCCGAGCGATTTTTATCCCAGGGCTATGGCGGTCGCTGTGGCATGTGTCCGAGAATAGCCCATGGCGACCAACACCTGGCGAACTCCCATTTGCCGGGCCAGGTCTTTGACCGGCCCATGCAAGAGGACCAGCGGTTGGCCGTCGGAATCTATGCCGACTTCAATATCTCGCCATTGGAAACCCTGTTGCCAAGAGAGGCCCAAGGCTTTCAGGACTGCTTTTTTAGCGGCCCAGCGACCGGTGAAATATTCGGTGGATTGTTTTCGGCTCTGGCAATAGCGGATTTCCTCCGGGGTAAAGACTCGGCCCAAAAAGGCCTCTCCATGGCGTTGGATCAGCCGGGCTATACGCAAGCACTCGGTAATTTCCGTACCTAAGCTGACGATGTCTGCCATAGCCTGCTTCCTCATCCACGGGGTAGGTCTGAGGAGGCCGGAGTTGCCGGCGGCGAGGAATCTTCCTCGGAAGAAGCGGCGGCTTGCCAGAGAGCGTCCAACTTTTCCCGTTGGGCCGCCTGAAGTTCCCTTGGGCAGGTTTGGACTTGTCCGTCAGCGTCTTCCCAGACCAACTCCAGTCGTCCAGGAGTGCAGCGGCCTAGACACTCTAGAAGCCGAAATCGCGGGGCCGGCCCAGACAAGGAAACATCTCTCTCCAAAACTTCCCTCCACTGGGCCAACTGTTGGGAAGGCACTCGTCCTTGCCGAACGACCCGATACCAACTTTGGCACGTGGAACAATACGGCCATCGGAGGGTAAGCCCAACCAGAATCAGAGCGGCTGCCAGGGTCAAGGCGGCTTCCACCGCCCAACTGGCCCAAACCCATCCGCCCTGGATGAGCCAAGGACCGATCCGTCGGCCCTGCTCGACTTGGCGGCGGAGATATTCTCCCCATGTAGCCGGAGGGGGAGGAAGCTGTTGCTGGATCGCCTGGCCGAAGGAACTCGAAAGGGCCGCCAATCCACGGGTTTTGGTCTGCCATTCGGCCAAGGTGCGTTCATATTCCCGTTGGGTCTGAAGATAATAGCCCCCATGTTCGCTTCCCACGCACACGGCACTAGCGAAAACCACCCCCACCAGAACACTCCCCCGATGAGCCAAGTCCAACAACCGTATCAAAAACACGAGCATCCCCCCGAACACACAGCCCACCAGCAAAGGAAATACAACCATAGGCCGAAGATAACTCCCCACCCAGGCCGCCCATTGACCTACTCCAAGCCCGGCCAAACCAGCCAGTCCCACCCATAGGAAAAATTTTCCCCACCGGAAACAAACCATGGCTTTCCTGCCTTTGCGGCCCTCCGGGAGAACTGACCGTTGGGACAAATAGGAGCGGCGACGCCCCGGACTACCTCCCTATAGGATACCCTTTCCGACGGTCGGCTGGTACCATAAGAAGAAATCCTCCGAACGGAGAACCTCCGGTTGATTTTAGACTTCTCAGGGCGGGAGCGAAAAGGGATGGCGGGCAGTTTGCCTGCATATGGGGAGCTTTTTGCGTCGGGCCAGCTTCGGCAGCGGGCGGCCCAAGCCCTGGCCCAATTGGCCGACTGCACCCTGTGCGGCCGGATGTGCCATGCCCATCGGCTCACCCACGCCGCCTCGGAAACCCAAACCGCTCGGCCCAAATACAACCGGCAAGACGGATGCAGCCAACCCAATGAGCCGACTCTCCCGCCTGCCGACCAACCCACTCCGGAGCTGCACCCAGCGAAAAAAGATCTCGGCTTTTGTCGAACCGGCCGATGGGCCGTGGTCTCCAGCTTCTTCCCCCATCATGGGGAGGAGCCTTGTTTACGGGGCTGGGGCGGCTCAGGAACCATCTTTTTTACCCATTGCAATCTCCGATGCGTCTTTTGCCAGAATTGGGACATCAGTTGGCAGGGAGAAGGACGTACCGTCCAGCCGAACCAATTGGCCCAGATGATGCTTGCGCTGCAAGCAGAAGGTTGCCATAACATCAACTTGGTTACCCCAAGCCATGTGGTCCCGCAAATTTTGGAGGCCTTGGTCCTGGCGGTAGAGCAGGGGCTTCGGCTTCCTTTAGTCTATAATACGGGCGGGTACGACCGGGTGGAGACGCTTCGGCTTCTGGACGGAGTGATCGACATTTATATGCCCGACATCAAATTTTTAGACCCGGAATTAGCCCGTCGGTGGGCGGCCGCGCCGGATTACCCGGATGTGGTCCGCTCCGCTCTGCGGGAAATGCATCGGCAAGTAGGCGACCTGCAAATCGACGAGCAGGGCATTGCCCGTCGGGGCCTTTTAGTTCGGTATTTGGTGATGCCCGGCTGTCTGACCGACGCCGAACAGGTGATGCGTTTTCTGGCCGAGGAAATTTCTCCCCATACTTTTGTCAATGTCATGCCGCAATATCACCCAGAAGGCCGGGCCTGGCAATATCCGGAATTGGCCCGTCGGATCACCTCCGAGGAATACCACCAAGCTTTGGCTGCCGCCCGCCGCTACGGCCTCCGCCTATGCCGAGAGTAACCTTCCCGTTCCTGTAACATTTTAGCGAATGGAGGGGGCTATGTGTCATTCCTGCGCAAGCAGCAGTCCAGGTAATAGGGAGTTTTACTACTTTCTGGATTCCCGCTTTCGCGGGAATGACACCCCTCACCCGGCCTGGCCTTTGGCCAGGCCGGCCTCTCCCGCCAGGGGAGAGGCGAGTGGCTTCATTCGGCTAAAGTGTTACGAAAACACTAAATATAGGGGGGAACAACTACCCGGTTGCCCCAAGAGATTATAGAATAAGGACGACCTCAGAGGGGATTCCCGGCTGTGATTTTATGGGCCGGAGACTCGACCCCCGGCCCCCTTTTCAAGGAACCCATCTGCCTTGACGTGCCAACGAACTCTCTTGCACCAGAAAGGAGCATGGCTATGGGAAAAGACCTGAAGCAGGTATGGACCCGTCGTGGGGTGATGGCGGCGCTGGCGGCTGGCGGGTTGATGGCCGGGGCCAAACTCCCCGCCCTTCAGGCCGCCGAACAAGAGAATCCTGCCGCCCCCCAGGGCAAAAAATCCAAAAAGAAAGTCCTGATCTGTATCGGCGAGTTCAGCGAGGGGCTAGAGACCTATTACATGGTCTATCGACTGATGGAGGAGGAGATCGAGCCGGTGGTGGTCGGCCCGGCGGCCAAACGCTTGCTCCTGGTCGTCCACGATTTCGACCCCCAATATACCAACTACGTGGAATATAAAGGCTACGGAATCGAGGCCCAACGTACCTATCAAGACATCCGGCCGGCCGACTATGCGGGGCTTCTCATCCCCGGCGGGCGAGGTCCAGAGCAGATCCGCCAGATCAAGGAAGCCGTGGAGTTGGTCGGGTATTTTCTGGACAAAAACTTGCCGATCGGCGCCATGTGCCATGGCCCGCAGATGGTGTGGGCGGCCCGGCCGGTCAAAGGGCGAACCATGACCTGTTACACCGGCATCCGAGCCGACCTAGAACTCGCCGGCGCCAAGTTCGTGGACGCCCCCGTGGTGGTAGATGGCAATTTGATTACTTCCCGCGGCTGGCCCGACCTGCCCCAGTTCATGCCCGCCTTTTTGAAGCTGCTGGCCCAAAAAAGGCCCACGAAAAAAGAAACTTAGTACCATTTCCGCCGAATGGAGACGCACGCTTGTCACGCCCCTCGAAGGGCGTCTCCAAGGCAGATTCCTCCAAGGGGCGTGGGACCTGACAAGCAGGTCCCTCCAGGCTGGAGGGGCACGCTCGTCGTGCCCGTCGAGCTTCGTTCGGCGGAAGTGTTCCAATGACCGTTTTCTTTTCCCTTGATCCCAATCACCAAAATTCGTAACATTTTAGCCGAATGGAGGACTCGATGTGTCATTCCTGCATAAGCAGGAATCCAGATTTATTCCCGCGCAAGCCGGAACCCAGGAAATATGGACTTCCACTTCTTTCTGGATTCCCGCTTGCGCGGGAATGACACCCCTCAGCCGGCCTCTCCCACCAGGGGAGAGGCGAGTTGCTTCATTCGGCTAAAATGTTACCAAAATTCATGATCGCCCAAAGCACCCAGAAGGAGAAGCACGCATGAGCCGATCGGAAATTGCCCAAAAACTGTGGATTCTCGTGGGCCTATGGATTCCAGGGAGTGTCGGGGTTTTCCTCATCTTGGGCAGTCTGTGGGCTGCCCAGCCAGGGGCTGTTCCGCCGCCGCCCATGCCTCCTTCTGGTTCGCCGCCGGCCGGGGCGGCAGCGCCTTCCGAAGCGCCGTCTGCCCCGGAAGCAAAACCTGCCGCCGACGCTCCGCCGAGGCTCACTGTGGTCACCCGCCGCCGGTTGCCCGATGCGGTTACCCTGGCCGCCCTTTCCAACGGACTGACCGTCATCGTGCAGGAAAACCATGTCGCGCCGGTAGCTACGGTCCGCTGTTTTGTCAAAAACACCGGCAGCGCTTTTGAAAGCCAGTATCTCGGCGCCGGTATCAGCCATCTGGTGGAACATCTCGTTGCCGGCGGCAGCACCACCCGCCGCACCGAAAAAGAGATACGGGACCTGATCGACCGGTTCGGCGGCGCCACCAATGCCATGACCTCGCAAGACATGACCATGTATTACATCGACTGCCCGGCCAAGGATGTGGAAACCGCCATCGACCTGTTGGCCGACTGGATGCAACATGCCCGCTTTGATCCCACGGAGGTCCAGCGGGAACATGCGGTGGTTCGGCAGGAACTGGCCGACGGTCTGGTCCAGCGCAGCCGAGTCCTCTGGGAACTGTTCGACCAGACGATGTATCAGGAGCATCCGGTGCGGCATCCGACGATCGGCTATCTGGACCCGCTGACCCGACTTAGCCGGGAAGACCTGGTGGCCTTTTATCGGAGCCGATATGTACCGAACAATCAGGTGTTTGTCGTGGTAGGCGATGTGGAGACGGAGAAGGTGTTGGCGGCGGTAGTTCGGCAATGGGCCGACACGCCCCGGGGACCGGAGACCGTGATTCCTATGCCGACCGAACCGCCGCAACTGACGCCCCGAGAGGCGGTGCGGGAAATGGACGGCAAGATGGTGGAGATGATCCTGGCTTGGCCGACCGTGGAGCTGACGCATCCGGACCTGTTTGCCCTGGATGTGGCCGCCGCCATTTTGGGCGAGGGCGATAGCTCCCGATTGGTCCGGCGACTCAAACACGAACAAGGCTTGGTGTTGTCGATTCGGACGGCCAGTTATACGCCGCATTTTGTGCGCGGCTGGTTTGGCGTGATTGCTACGGCCCCGCCGGAACATTGGCAACAGGCGGCCGACGAAATCCTCCGGCAAGTGGATCGCCTGCGGGACGAACCGGTCAGCCCAGCAGAACTCCAGAAGGCGAAAAAACAAAAGGCCGCCGAACTCGTCCTGGATCAGCAGACCGTCCAAGATGCGGCCGACAGCCTGGGCCGATCGTTCCTGGCTACCGGAGAGCCTTTGTTCGATAAACATTATGTAGCCGGTATCCAAAAGGTTACTGCGGAACAGGTGCAGGAGGCGGCCCGAAAATATCTCACGCCGGATCGGCTCAATCGGGTGGTGATCTGTCCGCCGGGACTGGCGCCAAAATCTGCTGAAGAGGCCAAGGCCAGCCAGGAGACGCCGATTCGGCTGGTTCGGCTTCCGAACGGTCTGCGGGTTCTGCTGAAACGCCAGCCGCATAAACCCATGGTCAATATCCAGGCTGCTGTGTTAGGCGGTTGTTTGGAGGAGACGCCGCAGACAGCCGGACTGTCGGCCTTGGTCGCCGCCATGCTGGATAAAGGGACTCCCCGGATGACCGCCGCCCAGATCGCCGAGTTTTTCGACCGGATTGGCGGGCGGTTTTCCACCCTGGGCGGACGAAACACCATCCTGGCCAGCGCCAGCGTGCTGCGGGAGGATTTTCCGGAGGCGGCGGCTGTGTTGGCCCAATGTTTCCTCCAGCCCACGTTCCCCGACGATCAGTTTGCGGTGGTGCAGAAGTTGGCTTTAGCCGCCATCGCCCGTCGGGCCGACAACCCCCAGCAAGAACTCATGGAACTGTTCCATGCCAGTCTGCCAACGTCCACCCCCTACCATATCATGCCGGGCGGAACCCAAGAGACGGTCCAGCGTCTGGGGCCGGAAGACCTCCGGGCCTATCATGCCCGCTATTTTACGCCCGGCAATATGGTGGTTACCGTCTTCGGCGACATCGACCTGGACGAGGCGCTTCGGATCGTGGGCGAACATTTCGGCCGATTGCCTCAAAAACCGGCGCCCAAGGTCGAATTCCAGCGTCCCCATCGGTTGGAACAAAATATCATGCAGCACAAAAAGACATCGAAACAAACGGGCATGGTGCTCTTGGCCTATCCGGCGCCCAGCCTGTTTGAAGAGAAGGAATATGCGGCTCTGACGGTGCTGGATGCCATTGTATCGGGCTACAGTTATCCGGGCGGCTGGCTGCACGAGGACCTTCGGGGGGCGGGGCTTGTCTATATGGTCCACGCCTTTCTGATGAGCGGCCCGGCTCCGGGCTATTTTGTGGTCCTGGCTCAGACTGCCCCGGAAAAAATCCCAGAGGTGTTACGCCGGATTCGTGCCCATCTGGACCGCGCCCGCCGGGGCGACATCCCCGAAGAGGAATTCCAGCGGGCTGTCCAAATGATCATCTCTCTGCACGCCCAGGAAAATACAACCCCGGCCGAACAGGCCCAGCAAGCAGCCGTCTATGAGCTATTCGGCCTGGGCTACGAGTATGAAACCCAATTTGAGCAGCGCATCCGTTCGGTCCGGCGGGAAGATGTGGCCGCCGTAGCCCAGAAAGTTCTCCAACAGTTTGTCCAAATCACCACCTCTCCGCTGCCGGAGCCAAAACCATAGAAACGATTTCCAACCAGCAAAAATGTCCCCCCGTCCCTGAAGCAAAAAACACTTCAAACGGCTAAGAGCCTATCCCAAAATGGCGGTCCCCTTGTCCGATCCTCCCATGGAGGTAGGTTTCAGGGGCCAGATAAATCCAACCCAGCTTGCACCCGCCTGATTTTGGGATAGGCTCTAAAGCCTTACCGATTTCCCATCTTTCTGGTTGCAAGCCGAAAACCGGCTTTCAGCCGCCAGCCCACGGTTTGGAAATCTGTTCCACGAAAACAGCCCAAGCTTTTCCGCCGGAAGAGAAAGTAGTATGATGAGAAGATAGGAGCATGATAATTTGACTGTATCTACCCGGCCAAGCCCCCACAACTTGTAGGGGGTAAGAATCGGCTCCAACCCAACAGATTGTGGTAATTACTTCCAGCAGATACAGTCAAGATAAAGAAACAGCGGAAAAAAATGGACTTCTGGCGGCCAAAACCCTCGGGAGCGTTTTCCTGGGTCGGCTGCTGGTTTTGAATTTTGTCCCTCAGTGGTGGGGAAGGAGTTGAAACATGTTCCAGTTTTCGGCACGGATGAACCTGTGGGGAGGACTTTTCTTTTTCGGGCTTTTGGCTTTTGGTGGGCTTGGGGCCGAAAAGCCCCAAACGCCCACGGAAAAACCCCAGGCCGCTTCGGAAAAGCCTGCCGAGCCGGGCGCAGAAAAGAAATTGCCGGCGGGTCAGGCCGATCTGGATAAGGCGACGGAGCTGCGGATAAAGGCTAAAAAGTTGGCCGACCTGGAAGAGGTCATCCGTCTGTGCCGGAGCGCCTTGGAAAAGGGGCTGGATGAAGCGGGTACGGAGTACGCCAAGACGATGTTGGCCTCCACGTTGATCCAGCGGGGGGCGGCGGTGGCCAAGGCCCTGTTGGACACGCCGTTTCATCCTCGGTTGGATGCGTTCCGGAAGTCGGCGCTAGAGGATTTGGAGACGGCCGTGGCCATCCTGCCCAACCAGGCGGAGGCATTGGTGTTTATTGCCCGGTTGAATCTGCTCCCTGGCGGGGATGCCAAACGGGCGGCCAAAGCGTTGGACGACGCCCTGGCCGTGGCCGACGCCGAGGTACCCACCCGAGCGATGGCCTTCCGGCTGCGAGCCTCGTTACAGCAGGATACCCAGAAGCAATTGGCCGACCTGAATGAAGCCATCCGCCTTCAGCCCGATAGCGCCGAAGCGATCCGAGAACGGGGAGTCGCCTACGTGGAACTGGGGCAGTGGGACCGGGCTTTGGCCGACTTCGACGCCGCCTTGAAACTCGATCCCACGCACATCCCGACGCACATTGCCAAGGCTCTGGTCTTGAGCAAACAGGAGAAATACGACGCCGCTCTGGCCGCCCTGGCCGAGGCCCGCAAACTCGAACCCAAATCCGCCGAACTCTGGGTCCAACAGGCCCGGGTGCATGTCCTGCAAAAAAAATTCCCGGAAGCGATCAAGGATTTAGATGAAGCCTTGCAAGCAGCCCCGGAGAACCTGCTGGTTCGTCTTCTGCGGGCGGAGGTCTTTCAGGAAATGGACCAATTCGACAAGGCCCTGGCCGAAGTGGATGAAGTGCTCAAACAGGAACCAGATCTGGGACCGGCCGTCCGCTACCGGGCTGTCCTGCTGGCCGAACTCAAACGCTCCGAAGAAGCCGTCGAACTGATGGAAGACTGGGTCCGTCGGCATCCGGACGAAGAAGAGGCCCGGTTGCAGTTGGCTTCGCTCTATGTGGCTGACAATCGGCCTCGGCGAGCCATTGAGGTTTATACGGAAATCCTGGCGAAGAACCCGGACAATCCGGCGGCTTTGCGAGGCCGGGGCGACGCCTACTTGAACATCGGCAAACACGCCGAGGCCATCGCCGACTATGAACGGGCGCTGAAACTTCGGCCCAACGACAGCGGACTGCTGAACAACTTTGCTTGGGTTCTGGCCACTTCGCCGGTCGATTCGCTCCGGAACGGCAAACGTGCCCTGGAAATGGCCTTAAAGGCGTGCGAACTGACCCAGTATAAAGAAGGCCATATCCTGAGCACTTTGGGGGCGGCCTACGCCGAACTGGGCGATTTCGAGACGGCGAAAAAATGGTCCGCCAAAGCCGTCGAATTGGGCCGAGAGGACCAAAAAGACCAACTTCGCAAAGAACTGGAAAGCTACGAGCAAAGGAAACCGGTCCGAGAACTTATCCAAACCGAAGAAAAACAACCGCCGCCCAAACGAAAACTCCCCGGTTTACCGGAAGAAAAACCGGCGGAAAAAACATCTCCCTCGCCCGAACCCTCCGAGCAATCGCAACCAAAATCTCCTCCCCCACCGACGCAGCGGAGCCTGATCCACACCGTTCCATACCGCACCTATTCGTCTTCGCAAAACCAAGGGACGCAAACGGGGCTGAAAACCAGGGAGTTGAATGTCTCTACCATTTGCGAAGATCAATAGAAGGGTTTCTGCTCACTTTGCCCAATGCACCACCCACTTCTTCCAATCGCCCCGGATGGTCTTGACTCTGAGATTCCACGCCTTCCATTCCAGGTCCAGCTCTTTCAACTCCCTGGCGGCAGAGTCCATGGACTGCTGAGCGGCGCTGCGGTCCTGCAGCGCTTGTCGTATCGCTTCCCGTTCCTCGGGATTTGAGGGAAGCTGGTTTGTTGTTGCTGGGGGAAGAAGTGCCTGAGCCTTCTTGAATTTTTCCTCGGCTTCGCGATACCTACGGTTCCAAAACTTGATCACATCCGTGGTCTTCTGAAGCTGGGCAACGGCTTCGGCTTCGCTCTTGCCCCAGGTCTTGACAAACTTGTCCAGCATCGCATCGGCATCGGCGGCTTCTTGGTGCTCAGAAACAATCACACTCAGCTCGTAAGGCGCTGAGGCGAGGTCTTCCATCATGTCCATGTAGTTGGCAACCGGAGTTACCCTGCTGGCCTGTTTCCACACAGTCCCTTCCACGACGTTTTCTACAGCCTTGCTCACGATCGTCTTGTAGAACTGCCGGTATCGTTGGTCGGTCGCCAGAAGCAGCCTGGCCCTAACTTCCAGTTCTTGCATGGAGAGTTTTTCGTCGGAGAGCCATTCCAGGAGTTTTCCCGTGCGAGCCCAGCCCAGGCCGTACGCGTGGTGATACTTGGTGAAAAGTTTCTTCCTTTCCGGACTGAGAGCCTCGAACTTGCGTTTTGCCCAGGGCGGCAGGGTGTCCAACTGAAGCTCTTCTGGGCCGGAGGAAGGGGAGCGAATTTTCCCCGGCGACCTAGGCTCCTGTGCCAAGGGCTTCTCTTTGGGAAGCGAAAACTTCTCGGCGGTGGTGATGGTGGGTTCGGTGGGCTTTTCTGCCGGCTTGGCCGTCAACGCCCCCGGACTACGCACCTGCCAGACGCCTTGGAAAGGTTTACACCATTCGGGGGCAGTCTTGGGATCCGGCCAGGATCGCCTGATGGTCTGCAAACCCGGCGGGTCGCCTATGATGCGGTTTATCTCCTGAATGTGTTCTCCACTTTCGGTCGCAGTAAGGGTTCCATCTCGATGCAACTCTATCCGCATCTTGGAAGTGAAGGTCTCCCTAATGGCATAGTGGGACGTGATCTTCCGGGTTGTGTTGGTCCAGCCCCATTGCTGGTGCCAGGGTGTTTGCTCTGTCCAGGTTCCAAGGATTACATTGCCCTGAAGTGTACCTTCAAATACAGGGGTGCTTTCATAGCCCTCCGATCGAAATGTTTCTTCTTCCCTCGGGGCAAACTTGGTCGTGGGGCGCTTACTGGTAACGACGCCGCCTCGGATCTCAAACACGCCCGTAAACGTCTGTTTTTTGGGATCAGCGGGATGCCAAGTGGCCACCTCAATCACGCAGTCCTCTGGGATGATTGGCTTCGACTCTTTCTGTGTTTCTTCAGGCGTTTTCTCCGGAAGGCCTTCTGCTGCCAGTCGCTTCGCCCGCTCTTGGAGGTCTTTCAAAGACTCCTCGCGAGCAGCCTTGCGGGACGGGGCGGGTTGGCCTTCCGCCGCCCCGAGATTGCCCCCTCGGACCGTCCAAGCCGCGCCCACCAGTAAAATGGCGAGAATCGGCCCAACCCAACAGAAATACAGACGGTTTCCTGACAGCATGGCAACGCCCTCCTTTAGCTATGCTATTCTACCTTTTTTATAAGGGCAGTAACATTCTAGCCGCACGGCGGGACTCTTTTTCCTCGCCCCGTGCCGTCGAGAGGCTGTCCTGCACAGCATGAAGAAAAGGTCTGCCCTTAACCTACGGGCGTCTGCACTGCTGCCAGGTGGATGATGCGCCGATACTAGGAGCGGGCAGCAAAGGCAGGGGATAGGTGGGCCTCGGCGGATAGCCCTGGTCGGCAGCATGAAAGGCGTCTGCCGTGTCTGGCTCCCCTGGTGCGCTCGGCAAGTTCCTCCGCGCCTGGCAATGCCATCCGAAGAGGTTTTTCCCAATGGGCCGAACCGGCCCTGTTTAGCAGACCGCACCGCGTTGGGAAAAGAAACTTCCCGGAGGAGAAGCCCCAGGCCAAGCGGGCTGGGCCGAACAAGCAGTGGTTGGCCCGAGGACGAACATGCCCATCACAGGCGGCGGTTTCATGTCGAACTCAAACCGCTGCATTTCAAAATACAGGCAAAGCATGGCCAAGATAAGGGCCAAAGCGGCCAAGGCCAGCAGGGCCGTATAGACATCCGCCTGCGGTTTTCGGTAGGCAGGCCCTCGAGGGTTAGTTAGCACGGGTGATGACATCGCTCAGATCGCTCCGTACTTTATCGCCGGGTTGGATGGCCCCTTGCTGCGTGCCGGGCACAATCCGGCATACAGCCCGATCCGGTTCGGTTTCCAAGACTTCGATTTGTCCGAGATACATCGTTCCATCGGCCCGAATGACGCGCAACTGCCCACCTTTGCGAACACCGTCATCAGCGCCGATGGAAATTTCCACCAACCCATTGGCGCGCACTGCGGTAACCAGCCCCTGCACGGTAGCCACCTTATAATAGTTCGGATCCGAGTTCAGGCCGAACAGTTGCAACACCGCCAAGGCGTCCGTGTATTGCTGGGAGACTTGCACCAATTTGTCTTTCAGCCGACCAAGTTCCGCCTCGCTTTGCAGCAGTTGCACGCTGGCCGTGGTCAGCCGAGCTGAGGTCTCATCCCGCTTCTTGAGAGCTTCCATCCATTTCTGCCGTAAGTCGGTCGTCTCATCCAACAGGGTTTTGTTCAGTGCCGTGACCTCGCCGAGCGATTGAGTGGCTTTATTTTTCTCCGTGGTCAGATTCTTGGTTTCTTCTTCCAGACTTTGGTTTTTCCGTTCCATTTCGCCCAGTTCGGTCTTCAGTTTACTCACGTCATTTTGGCGGGCGTCTTTTTCCTCTTTGAGTTCTTTTTCCAGGCTGCTCACGCGATTCTCCAGTTCCTGGACCAACTTCTTGGAATCTTCCAACTGCCACTTCAGACCGATTGGTTTCCCGGGGCCGTACTCTTCGCGAGGACGCATCACCATCTCACGCCAATTTTTATGCGTCGAATAGACCGCCACCGCAAAGGACATAAAGACCAGGCTCATCACAAAAATCAATACCGTAAAAATCTTGCCGAGCAAATTCATACCAGTTACCTTTCCCTGAGAAGCAAACGCCGGCTATAGCAGCACTTTTTTTCCCATCAGCAGGGTGGAGCCACCTCCCTTTGCCGCTCCAGACCCAACCAAAGAACCTGTTCGATTCATCCGCCGCGGCCTCGGCTGCCGACGGCCCCATCCCAGAAAAGACCCGCACCATTCCGAATCGAGCCTGCATCCTCCCGGTTTTCTGCCCCGAATATCTTACCCGAAGAGGATAGGCGCTCCGAACTCATAAAGTTAGTATAACCACGCCGGATTTGCATTGTCAATCAAAAGCCTTCTTAAATCTCTTTTTTCAGGACATGTTAGCCGAATGGAGGGGTGCGCTTGTCCCGCCCGTCGAGCGGCTTCATTCGGCTAAAATGGTACCTTTTTTCCCGTATTTTCCCCCTTCCTGGCCAGCCTTTTCTTGAGGCCACCCTTTCAAAACACGCCCTTTCCCCTTGGGATTTCGGACTCCCCACCCGCCAAGATGCATCCTTTTAGGTTATCTGACCCCCCCTAAAGTGGTTGCCCCTTGTTTCTAACCCCGTCGCCCCTCTCTGCGGGGCCAAACCCGGATGATAAACATCGCCCTGCAGCCACCCAGAACTGGCCCAGTCCTGCTGTCCCCTGGGTGTGTGCCCATTTTGGAGCTTTTCTACATCCCGGATATAATTGACCTAAGATGAGATGGGGGGACTTTTTATAGAGGACCGCCATCTCCCGAAAGCGGCAATCGTTTCGTCTTCCTTCCCGTTTGGCCAATCCTTTGCCTCCTTCCAGAAGGGGCCTCCAAGGGGTGGGGCAGACGAAACCAAACCCGTAGGCGGTGTTTTCACGATGGTGGGCAAAAAACAGCGGAAAACTCCTTCCAAGGACTCGGCGGCCGAGGCCCATGCACCGTCCGATCCCAACGGGCCGGCCAACCGCCCGACAGCCCCCTCTGCTTCCACCAGCCGCGCTGAGCCCGGGTCTTCGGTTCCAGCCCTCCCCTCGGGACCGCCGGAAGGGCAATCCGTTTCCAAGGGAAACTCCTCCGATAGGGGCCTCCGAAGCCGACCGGCAAGCGGAGCGCCGGAAGTGCCTTCCGAGTCTCAGGCGAAATCCTCGGCGGAACCGCCAGGCCCCTCAGAACCGATCGACCCGGCTGAAAAGGTCCGCTCTTTCCCCCATGCCCCGGGCGTGTACTTAATGAAGGATGCGGCCGGTCGGGTCCTTTATGTAGGCAAAGCCAAGGACCTGAGGAATCGGGCGGGCAGCTATTTTCTGAGAGCGGCCGCCGAAGACCTCCGCACTGCCGCCTTAGTCCGGGAAATCCGCGACCTGGACTACATCCAAACCCCTAGCGAAGTGGACGCTCTGTTGCTGGAAGCCCGGCTGATTAAAGACATCCAGCCCCCGTACAACCGAGACCTCAAAGACGACAAAACTTTCCCCTATCTGGAGATTTTTATCCGGGAGGATTTTCCCCGGGTGCAGTTCACTCGGGAGCCCAAGGAGCGGGGTACAAAACTTTATGGTCCTTTCGGCAGTGCTTCCGGTCTGCGGGGGGCTATTCAAGTGCTGCAAAAAATCTTCCGCTTCCGCACCTGTACCCTGGACATTCAGGAAGGCGACGAGCGGTGGCGATGGTATCGGCCCTGTCTATTGGCCTCCATCCAACAGTGTTCGGCCCCGTGCAATCTACGGATTTCCAAGGAGGAGTATCGCAAATCGATCCATCGGCTCATGCGGTTTTTAGAGGGCCAGAAAGATTCTCTGTTGGAAGAGATGCGGCAGGAGATGGCTTTGGCCTCGAAAGGACTTCGGTTTGAGGAGGCGGCCCGGCTTCGGGACGAAATCCAAGCCCTGGAAACCCTCGATCAGCGGGGCGATTTGGACACGCATGTGCAGCCGGAGGTCTTCCATGTGGATCCCCGGCGTGGGCTGTTGGGGCTGAAAAAGGTGCTTCAATTGTCCCAGCCGCCACGTACCATCGAAGGGGTGGACATCGCCCACCTGGCCGGCGCCGAGACCGTAGCCGCCCTGGTGCAGTTCATTGACGGCCTGCCTTTTAAACCCGGATATAAACGCTTCCGCATCCGCACCACCCAAGGCGGCGACGATTACGGAGCGATCCGGGAGGTGGTCTTTCGCCGGTTCCATCGCTTGCAGGAGGAGGGCCAGGTGTTTCCCGATCTGCTACTGATTGACGGTGGACCTGGTCAGCTTCATGCCGCCTTGGAAGCGTTGGAATCCTTACACGTTCAGGGGCCGATCGTCCTGGCCTTGGCCAAACGGGAAGAGACCGTCTATCGGATGGGCCAACAGGAGCCGCTTCGGCTCAGCCGACATAGCTTCGCCCTCCGTTTGCTGCAATACGTGCGGGACGAAGCCCATCGGTTCGCCCAGCATTACCACCACATCCTCCGGCGCAAATCCACCCTGGGCGAATAGGGTTTTATGAGGCCGTCTGGGGGGCGGCCGGACTGGCCGGGTTGGCGCCGCTGGACGACTGTTGGCCCGAAGCCAAGGCGCTGCTTATCCGGGAGGCCAATTGCTGGACCAAGAGGGGTTCGCCGGTTTGGACTTTTCGGCCGATGCGGCGGGCAATCAGCCAGGCGCCCACGGTCAAGCCCAGTCCGACCGGCCCGCTCAGCCCCAAGGCCGCTGCCAAAAGTTTTCCCACCGTCCAGCCCAGCGAACCGTCGGCTAATTTCTCGGCCAAAAAATCCTGCGCATACGCCCGGATCATTTCGGGGGTGCTCTGTGCGCCGGCGGCTTGGACCTTTTCCAGCCGGGCTTGCACCCGCTCCGGCAAATGGCTCACTTCGCCTACCAATTGCTGCACAGCCTGATGAAGCAACGTGAAATCCCACCGGGCCTTTTCCTCCGCACTAGTACCGGCCCCGGGCGCACCCATGCCAGAGCTAAGCGGACCAACCCCGGAACCGCCCGCACCTTGCGTACCCTTGCCTGCACCAGCCCCTGCAAGATTGACCCCGCCTGCTTCTGGCCGAGGTTGTTCCCCCGGCAAAGTCTCTTGCCGATCTGTGGGCCAACCTTGCCTCAGCAGTTCCAAGATACGGTCCAGGCGGGTTTCGATTCGGCTCAAGTCTGCCGGGCAACCCGCCGGGCAACCCGGACCGCCCACCCCCCCAGGACTCCCCGGAGCCGTCGGAGGATTTGTCGGCGTCTGCCGGGCCGGATCGTTCTTGGCATTCCAAGGAAATAGATACCGGCCTGTCTGCTGTAAGAACCGATCCACCCGGCCACAGTACGTGCCGGTAACGGTTCGGCCGTCCGTACCCCAAAGCACTGCGGCCAATTCGCCCTGGGCGTTGAACACAGGGCCGCCGCTATCGCCCTGACGTGCTCGGCCGGTCAGTTCCAAGGTCTCCCAGCCGGTCTGGCCCGTCCGCACATACCCTACTACCCGCCCCTGATTGCACCCATAGCGGCCGTCCGGGCCATAACCGCAACTCCGGACCGGTTCGCCGGGCTGGGGCGGCTTAGAAGCCACTGACACCGGCTCGGCCTCCGGTCGAGCAATTAACAAAACCGCCAAATCCGCTGCCGCGTCCTGCTGCACCAACTGAGCCTCAAACGCCCGTCCGTTGGGAAAAATCACCACCGTCGTTCCCCGACCGTCCTGAAAGAGATGTTGGCAGGTAATCACAAGTCCATAAGGGCCTTCTTTATCTACCAATACGCCCGATCCGATACATCGCACGCCATTGGGCAGCGTATGAATCAGTCGGCACACGGCGGGATGAGGCCTGTCCAAGGCCGACCCTGGCAAAGGGCAACCACTGGGGCCGCACCGCAGCGCGCCAGGGTCTGCCATGACCGCTCCCATGGCCGAAACAGTCGCCTCTGGCCAGGCCGCTGCATGGGCCGCCAAGGCAAAAGGGGTCTGGGCCGATGTCCAAATCATCATCAGCCACCAACTGCTCCAAAAGATTCTGCGCATGGATTATTCTCCTTCATCGGGCAGTAAGGTGAAACGGTAACGGAAGATGGGCGATCGGGCCAAATCGCCCGGTTCGGTAAGCCGGTCGGGCAGGTTCGGCGTCGGATCCAGCCCGGCTACCCGATAGGCCCAGGCCACCGCCTGAGAACAAAACATCGGCTCGGGCAACCCAGGCGGCGTGCGTCCCACGGTGGGGATCGGCATGTCTTCTTCCGGCGCCGGCAGGAGCCAACGTATCAGCGGCCAATGCCGACATATCACCCACACCAAGGCCTTCCAGCCATAAGGGATTCCCGTGAGCCGTTTCATGGCACGGACCGCCAACGCCCGATCCACCTTCTGGCTGCCTACGGGCAAAAGGTCATAGACATCCCATCGGCATGGACAAAGAGCCACTTGATGAGAAAGGCAGACGGCCCGGCCGCCCCGGCCCTGGACCATTTCCAGGCACATGAGGTCTCGGTTCCACCAGGCGGCCATAGCGGCATGGACGTAGCGGCTTCGGCCGCCGGCGGCAATCAGCCGATGCGCCCACCGCCGCCCCCCACGGAGCAGCAACAGGTCGCCGCTGCGGATATACGGCCTGGCCTTCCGGTAGGGGACCTGCCGAAGCTGAGTCGGTTCCATAGGGCCAGTCCTCAGATAAGAAAAAATATTTACATCTATCGGAGGGAGACCATTCCCGAAAGGAAACGTTTTTCTCCGCAACAGACCCCCCAACAGCCGCCCGACCTAGCTGCCCGTCTGGCGGTCGTATGCCGCTTTTCCGCTTCAGTTGGTCCGTAAAAGAACGGCCAGAAACGTGCGCCAAGAGACGGCGCTGCCAGAGGGCGGAGAGTGCTTTGTTACACGAATGTACAATATACCACATAGGGGCCGATTTGGCAAGAAGAAAAGTGAACATATATATCTTTCTGGCTGGACCGTCGCCGCGGCTAAATAAGTCCACAAAATACCGGAAGTGGTTGGTCTCCTGGCGCCTCGGAAACGAAGGTATTTCGCACCTTTGGACCACTTTCGCAATGATGTGGAGTTATTTAGATGAAGCACCCTAGGAAAAGCCGCCCTCGCTGAAAAGCCCCCTCAAGTCCATCCCAGCCAAAAATCGCTTTCTCGCAGGAACAGGAAAAAGCCGTCGGCTTATGAGGGGCCCAGCAGACGCCTGAACAGCCCAGGCACTAGAAAATCCATCCTTCCGCCCAACCGGCATGGATACGGAACCGACCGCTGCCGGAGGATCGGGCCCTTCCCAGCCCCGGGAAGCTCATTCCTCCAGTTGGCCCCGGATGGTAAAGACCACCTGACTGATCTTTTTCTCCCGCAGGTCGTAGTGAAGATAGACCTTTAGCCAACGGGTAACCAGGTGGTGATGGCTGGGTAGCGTGTCGATGGTGCCTTCCAGGACCAGGCGCCGGCCGTCTTTTGTCAAGGCCGCTGGCGAGAGGACGGTCTTTTCCAGCGGCGGCACAGCTCGATATTGGGCCATCTCTTTCTGCGCCCAGCGGGAAAGTTCCCTGGCCTTTTCCGGGGTCATCATTTTCGTCCATCGAGGAGCCAGTTTCTTCCACTCCGCTTGGACCTCCGTTTGCACCTGGGCGGCTTGGACCTTTTGGGCCTCGGACCACTGGCTAGGCAGAATCCATCCGTTGGGACCGTCCGGATAGCTCATTTCCGGATAAAATTCCACGGGCGGCAGTTCTTGGGCCTGTTGCTCGGTGGGGATTGGGGCCGATGGCCGATCTGGGAGAGCAGATTGTTCTGGCTTCGTCTGCTCGGAAGGCGTAGTCTTTACTTCTGGAAGGGAAATTTCGTACAGATGTACCTCATCCGGGCCGAAATGGTCCGCCAAAACCCCTTCTCGGACGGGCACGGTGCGATTCTCTCCCAATACCTGGGCTGTGGCGGCGCCGGACAGTTGGGACAATCGGAATTCGGCCCGCGCTTCGGTCGGCTGCATCCGGACGGCCAAGATGTACAATCTGTTTTTGTACACCCGAACGGTATAGGCGATCGGCAGGGGGCCTAAAAGTTGTTGCATCTGGGCGTCCACTTCCGGCGGCTGGACGGCGGCCTGGACCAACTCCGGCCGTTCGGGACTGCGCAGGACCGGGGCCAGTTCGTGAATTTGCCGATTGATTTTGCCCACTGCTTCGGCCATTTCCTGATCGGCCAGCAGAGCCGCTTCCACAAAGTTCGGCTTAAACTGATGGCAGAAATAGATGATCCCTTGGGAGCCGAAAATCAGCGACATCCACACCTCGGCTTTGACCTGCTGGGGGGTGGGTTTCACCTGGGTATTACTGATGCGGGTGGTTTCGATGCAACAGCAGACGAGACGTTCCGGCCCGGCCCATTGGCGGAGGCGTTTGACGCCATAAGGCACATACCAGAGTTTACCGGCCACGGCGGGCTTGGGATGGACAACTGGATAGATGTCGAAGGAGACGATGTCGCCGCCCTGGACGTACTGGGGATAATCTTCGGGGTGATTGCTGCGCACACCTCGGCCGTGCCAGCCGTCCCAGGCCACCGCCTGTCCCAGGTTCAACAGCACCGGCCGACTAGGGTCCCGACGGCGCATCTCCAGATAGCGTTGGATAACTTTTTCCGGGGGCACAGGGGGGCCGTAGCCTTTGCCGCCTGGCAGCGGCTGGGCATTGTCCGGCTCGTCCTGTTGCAACCAACCGACAATCAGTTTCTCGTCCAGATGGGCCAGGGCATAGTCGTTTTGGTCGCAGAGGACGGGCATCTGATGGCGGCGGAGCTCGGCCAATTGGGCTTCGGTCGGCCCTTTCCAAAGCCCCACATACAGCGTAACTCCGATCTGTTTATACCGGCCGGCGTTTCGAGGGTCTTGAAGCCACACCCCGATCGGAAACTGCTTGGTATGCGGATTCATATCCCGAAACGGACCGTTCGGCCAGCGCTGTGACCACCGCTCGCAATTTCCGGACGGCGCATCTGCCCAACAGGTGGAAACGGCTGCCAGCAGGCCCAAACTCCCCAAGCAGAATCCCATCACGGCCCACATGGTCGGAAAACCTCTTCCCGTTTTAGCCGGACAGGAAAACCTTCTCTTCTTAGCCACCCAGAAAAAAGAGGCTGGCCTGATGCAAGAGGAAAGCATGAGTTTTTCTCCTTTTCAGCTCAAGGGGACCGGAACCATGGTTTTGGGGAAAAGAGGCGGCGTGCGCTGGGAGCCTTTTCCTCAGGTAACTCTTCTGCAGGAAGAAAAGCAAGAGACGCTACAAAAGAACACGATACCGTTGGGGCAACTCGCCGGTCTGCTCAGGGAGATTTCGGCATTGTACTCAAACGGGTCATTCGCCGAAGACGGTAACGACGATGGTGCGTCGGCGGGGCCGGATGTCGCATTCCAGATGGAAGATTTGCTGCCAGGTGCCTAGGACCAGTTTGCCGTCGGTCACCGGCACACTGACCGACGGTCCTAGGCAAGTGGCTTGCAGATGGCTGTGGCCGTTGCCGTCATGCCAGGTTTGTTCATGGCCGTAGTGTCGGCCTGGCGGAATCAGGCGATCTAAGAGTTCCGGCAGGTCGTGGCAGAGCCCCGGCTCGAATTCGATCGTGCCGACCGCTCCGGTGCTGCCCACCTGGAACACGTGGGCGATTCCGGTTCGTACGCCGGACCGGGCGACCACCTCGGCCACCCGCGGGGTGAGGTCCTGGATGTGGCGATGTCCTTGGGTGGCAAGGACAAGATGTTCTTGATACACCATAGGGGGCTTACTGAGGAGTAAACATTTGAACAATTTCCTTGAAAACCGCCCGGTCGGCTAAAAAGACCACCGTGTCGCCCGGGGCCAAACGGTCGTCTGCGCCAGGGACCCAGGCGTAGTTTTCCCGGACCACCGCCGCCGCTAAACATTGGGCGGGCAGGGCGGCTTGAGCCAGCACGTGCTGGGTTACCGGAGCGCCAGGCAAGACTTCGATTTCCAATACGTCAATCTGTCCATCCTGGGTCAGGGGAAGCCGGGAGATGACCGGGCCGGTGTTCAAAAACGCCAGCACATGTCGGGCGGTCGCCTCTCGGGGGCTGACGGCATGGGCAATGCCGAGTTTGCCGATCACATTGGCGTAATCCGGCCGATTGATCAAGGCCAGGCAGGTTTGGGCGCCCAGATCCCTGGCTTCCACACAGGCCATGATATTGTTTTCGTCATCGCCGGTACAGGCCACAAAGACTTCCGCCTGGCCGATCCGCTCTTCCTCTAAACTCTGCCGACGTCGGATGTCGGTCTGGATGACGGTGGCATGGGGCAAATGGGCGGCCAAAAATTCGCACCGGGCCTTGTCCCATTCTAAAATCGAAACGGAGAACCGGCGGCCTTGGAGCAATTGGGCCAGATGGTAACCGGTCTCGCCGCCGCCGGCGATGACCACCCGCTGCTTCGCTGGAGGTTCGATGGAAAACATCTCTTTGACTTCGTCGATCTGGTCCCGGGCGCCGATCAACGTGATGTGATCCCCTAACTGAAGTCGATCGTCCGCCCCAGCAATCCAGACTTTTTCCTCTCGATGGATCGAACCGATCCGTACCCCCTTGGGCAATTTCAGCTCCCGCAACGAGACGCCTAAAGCGGCGTTTTTCGCCGTCAATGCGAAGGCCTGCATTTCCACTTCTCCCCGGGCGAAATCTTCCACCAACATCGCCCCCGGATAGCGAATACTGCGGGCCAGTTCCACGGCAGACAAATGTTCCAAACTTAAAAGCCGGTCAATCCTAAAATGCCGTTGGTAATCAAAAGTGCTCAAATCGCAAAAGACCGGAGAATAGACCCTGGCCAGGGTGCGGCGGGCGCCCATGGCTTTGGCCATACTGCCCGCTACAATGTTCACCTCATCCACGCCCGTCACCGCCAAACAAAGATCGACCCCGCTGACTTCCGCCTGGAATAACACGCAGGATTGCGACGCCGAGCCGACCAACGCACGTACATCCAACTCCTCTCGCACCCGTTTGATGCATTCCGGATCGCGATCGACCACGGTCACCTCATGACCATGGGTACAAAGCAGTTCGGCGATCGACGTTCCCACGGTTCCCGCCCCCAAAACCACCACTCTCATGATCAGCTCCTTGACAACGCAAACAGCGATCCGAAGAACTGTTCCTTCTGAGCCGGGAAGTGGGGCACTTGCAGATCGGCTTCCCGCCGCTGCTCCGGCGGCCAGACAAGCCCGCTGTTCATGAAAAACCCCTACGCCTTTCTCATAACCATGCAGAAATCACCGCCATGACCACGCCTACGACCACCATCAGACCCACAATCCAGGTCGCACAACCGAATGCATGGCGAAAAATCGAGCGGAGGTCTTCATGCCGAGTCGCCGCATAGACCAAACTGATCACCGCCACCAACGGCGCAGCGTACCAAAAATAACTCCAACCCAATTGAGCGAATATCACCGACGGCCACACGCCAACCACCCTCCGAAAACCATCGTTCACCCAGGCTTCGACGCGCAGTCCCCTTCGGCCCCCGATTCCGAGGCCTTCACGTCGGAACCGCCCGAAGAACTCTCAACTTCCGCTGGGGAAGAATCCTTTTCCTCTTTTTCTTCTTTGACCGATTCCTCCAGGACGGGGCCAGCCCAAGCGTCGTAAATGGCCAATATGTTCAAAAGACCAGCAATCATCGTGTATAGGGTTCCTAGTTCAAAATAATGGTGAAGCCTTTTATGGAGGTCGTCTAAGGTGGGACGATCGGAGCTGCGATCCGAGGGAAGCCGAGGCGGCGCCATCAAACAACCCCACAACGGTGCCCGCTCACTCCGAACCCGAACGGCCTGGATCACCGCGGGCATGGCCGGCAACCCCACCCCCACCTGACACAAAAAATGCAACCGCTGATCCTCCGGCCGAAACGACATATACACGACCCGGCCCCAACCAACCTCCCGGTCGCCGCCTAAATAGACCCCATACATGAAAATTCCCAAAATGCCGACCAAAAACAAAATCCCCTTGGCTATCCGGCCTTGGTACAGATGCCCCAAACCCGGAATCAACCACGCCAAAAACGCCGCCATGACCGGGTCTTTCAACTCGATCGGCTTCGGACTCTCAGACGCCGATTGGGCAGACACATCAGGCTCCTTCATCATCCTGGCCGTATGGAGAATGATTCACCCAGCCGCATAAGTTGACTGTATCCACTAGAATCCACTTGCCCCTATCTGTTGGGGACAAACGATTTTTAACCTCTACCCGTCGTTGGAGGGGCCGCTGAGTGGATACAGTCCAAATAAAAACCTATCCGTTCTTCGGGCCTCCCATGAGTCGGCCTCGATGATCCGCTGGGGGAAGACCTTAAAATCCTTCTTATTTTCTCATTCTCCCGCTCTCCGTGCCAGAGGTGGAGTACCCACTGGGTTCCGGATACTTCTGGCCGGCAGGAAAATCCCTCCCCGTTCTCTCCCCGGGCAGGAAAAGTCTCTCCCTTGCAGACGCCCCCCAAGGGAAGCCCATCACTCCCGTTTCGGCAAATGGCCCGAAGGAACCGGTTTGGAGACCACCGGCATCGGCGTGGGACCTCGAATCCGTTCGGGCACTTCCGGCACTTCAAAATGATACTCCAACGGCAATCCATAAATGGGCCTCGGTTTGCCCTCAGACGGCGGGGGTTTTTCAGGGGGGGTAGCCGCTTTGGCAGAAGGTAGGAAGGGTTTCGCCGGGGACTTTTCTCTCCCCTGGGTGGATTCGGTAGCCAAAGCCCCCTCGGAGTCTCCCACCCGGCCCGGCGAAAGGGAAGAAGATTCTCGGAGCGAACCGTTCTGCGGGGAGGCAGAAGAGGGGTGCTCTGGGACCTTTTTCGCCCCAGGAGCTTCGGCAGGGGCGGAAAATGCCCCTTTCTCTGTCCCCTGCTTGGCCGAATCCGACATCCCAGCCGGCGGTGCTAGAGACTCGCTAGGGTCTCCTTCCAGACTGTTCGCCTCCACACAGCCGGAGAAAATCACCACCTCCATCACCGTCATCAATACCCCCACCAAGGGGGAAAACATCCTCCTCATTCCTTCTCCCCTCTCGCTGAGCCACCTGATTCGATAATCCACAACTCCACCCTCTCTATCTATCATACTATGCTCACCACAGGTTTCAGATAGGGAGGAAACCGGCAAAGGCCGGGGAAGACTGACGAACCCCAATTTATTGGTGAATCATGCTAGAGAATACAACTAATTGTAGAACGCCCACGACTTGCAGTTTCGATTTTCCTTCGGAAGCCCCCTTCCCAAAGGGGGATAAAAATGCCCTATCTGCTGGATTCCTCCCAATCGATACACTCCATAAACCTGGTAAGGCTTTCCATAACACTTTAGCCGAATGAAGCAACTCGCCTCTCCCCCGGCGGGAGAAACCGTCTGAGCGAAGCGAACCCGGGTGAGGGGTGTCATTCCCGCGAAAGCGGGAATCCAGAAAGTACCCCAGAGTTCCCGCTTGCCCAGCAGGAACACGGTAGCAGGCACGAATAAGCCTGGACTGCTGCTTACGCAGGAAGGACACATCAGTTCACTTCATTCGGCTAAATTGTCACGGATTTCTATGAGAATAACCGGTTCGTTCCGTCGCTGGGGCGTCTGGGGGAAGAGTCCGGCTACTTGGAGGAACCGTCGGGAGGAGAAACTTATGGGGATGGGCGGGGAGTTTCTTGGGAGGGTGCGGGGGGATCCGTTTTGGGGCCGCCAAGGGCCATCAAGTGAGTTGATGTTCTTATATACATTATGCCCTCGGCAACTGCCGGGCTGGCATGCGTCCCTTCGCCCAAGGGAAACTTAGCCAGGAGTTTGAACTCCTTGTCGGCGGCCAAAACCACCATCTGGCCGTCCCGACTGATATTGTAAATCCGGTCCCGCACCCGGATAGGTGAACTGAAGTAGTCGCCTCCTACTTTTTCCCGCCACAGGAGTTTGCCGCTGACAGCCTCCAAACAGCTTACCACGCCGCCTTTATCCGCCCAGGCAAAAAGCAGATTCTGCCGGGCTACCGGGGTACACACATAGGGCACCGGCAAGGGGACTTCGTAAACCAGATCGGCTTTGGCGCCCGTGGCCGGATTGCCGGGCCGAACCGCAATCATCTGTTTACCGATTCCGCCCACCCCACAAGCACAAAAGATCCTGTCGCCTACGATCACCGGGGAGCCGACCACCCGATATTTCAGCACCGGCAATTCCCAGATCGGCTTTCCGGTCTGTAGTTCGATACCGCTGGGGCCGTGCGCCCAACTGACCACGATCAGTTGGGCTGGTCCTTGAGTGGGCCGATACACACAAGGCGTGGCATAGGCAGTCTTTTCCGTGCGTCGGGGACACCGCCAACGTTCCTGTCCGGTTTGTGCGTCCAGGGCTGCCACACTGCTTTGCCCATCCTGTTCGTTGGGCACAATGACCAGGCCCTCTTCCACAATGGGCGAAGCGCCAAACCCATGTTCCGACTCAAACGCCCCCATATCCTGCTGCCAAACGGATTGTCCATCTTCCAGCCGAAGGGCTTCCACTACATATCGGTTCGGCTGAGCGTAGCACCAATAGACCCGTTGACCGTCCGTGGCGGGCGTGGAAGAGGCATAACTGTTGTAAGGATGCAGATGATGGGGCTGGAGGGATCGGCTTTTTTGCCAAAGGATTCGCCCTTGGCGGCCGTCCACACAGAGCAAGCTTACCGTTCCATCGTCCCGACCGGCGGTGATCAGGACCCGGGTCCGGCAGACCACCGGCGAGGAATGTCCGGGCCCGGGCAGTTGGATTTTCCACCGATAATCTTTTTCGGTCCACTGGATGGGGATGGAATCGGCTTCGGATTGGCCCTGCCCGTTGGGGCCTCGAAAACGTTCCCAACGCTCCGAGGCAGCGGCCCGATCGACCGAAAAGGCCCCTTGTGGCGAGGCTTGGAGGCCAGACAAAGCACCCTGGCCGAGCAAATCCTCGCTCCAACCTAACACGATCATCCCAACCCATAACAGCGCCGAGCAGAAGAAGCGAGGCATGGTTGAGGTTTCCTGGCCAAAAGATGGGGGAAGTTTCCAAACAGACGGGCTTTTTTCATAATAGGCGGAGTTTCTATTCGAAGGCGATCCAAGAGGCGCGCCTAAGGGAAGGCCCTCCTCTTGCCATCTCCTGCCATTTTACCCAGACAAAGAATCTGTTGCATAGATAGGCGTGGGCAATGAGCTACTGCGTGGTTACCGGCGGAGCGGGATTTATCGGCAGCCATTTGGTCGAAGCCCTCTTGGCCCGCGGGGACCGAGTGTTGGCCGTCGATGATGAATCGACCGGCTCGGTCAAGAATCTTTCCGCCGTTTGGGGGCATCCTCGGCTGGAATATCTACGGGCCAGTGTGGCCGATCCGGCGGTGGTGGAGCAGATCACGGCCCAGGCGGATCAGGTATATCATTTGGCCGCTGCGGTCGGCGTGGCCCTAATCGCCGCCGATCCGGTTCGAACCATCGAAACCAATATCTTGCCGACCAGCTTGATCTTGCGGGCCTTGGACCAACGCTGCCAACGGGGCGAACCGGTAAAGTTCTTCCTTGCCAGCAGCAGCGAAGTCTATGGCAAAAATCCCCAACCCATCTGGACCGAAACCGAGGAGATGGTCTTTGGACCGACCAGTCGGCCTCGATGGGCGTATGGGGCCTCCAAGGCCATCGACGAGTTCCTGGCCCTGGCCTGGCATCGACAGGTGGGATTGCCGGTGGTGGTCGGCCGGTTTTTCAACGTGGTCGGTCCCCGGCAAACCGGCGCCTATGGGATGGTGCTGGCCCGGTTTGTGGAGGCGGCTTTGGCCGGCAGGCCCCTTGTTGTCCATGACGACGGCCAGCAGGTCCGCACCTTTGCCCATGTGCGGGATGTGGTGCGGGCCGTGCTTCTGCTGATGGACGCCCCGGAAGCCATCGGCCGGGCCGTCAACATCGGCAACGATCAGCCGATCACCATCCTCCAGTTGGCCCAGCGGGTCATCGCCGCCGTTGATCCTGGACTTCCCATCCGCTTCCAAAGTTACCAGGAAGCCTATGGGCCGGACTTTGAAGACTGCCGACGCCGGACGCCCGATTTAAGCCTGCTTCGGCAACTGACCGGCTTCCAACCCCAATATAACCTCGAACAGATCATCCACGAGGTGATCGCCTGGAAACGGGCGCAGGGATCGTAACCCACTCTCTGTCTGTCTGGCAGTCTTGAAAATCCCAGAAGGAGAATCCATCCGGAGCGGCGATGCTCGCTTATCCAGCAGGGGTTGCTCTCCCTGCTGCGCCTACCCCGGCGGACAGACGCACCTTTGTCCGCTAAGCGTATAATAATTCACCCCGGCGGCCAGCCGAACGTGCGACCGCCGAGCAGATGAAAATGCAGGTGCATGACTTCCTGCCCGGCGTCGGGGCCGCAGTTGCACACCACCCGATAACCGCCCGCTAAACCCCACTGACGCGCTACCTTCGCCATCACCCCAAACAGATGCCCCACCAAGGCCTCGTCCGCCTCGGTTATCTCGTTGACGGTGGGAATCTCTTTTTTGGGAATCACAATCAAGTGAACCGGCGCCTCCGGATGGATGTCCTTGAAGACCAAAGCCTGCTCGTCTTCATACACAATCTCCGCCGGTATCTGACGATCGATGATCTTCTTGAAAATCGTGCTCATCAAAATACCCTTTCCGTGGAAATTCCTTTCGGGAAAAGTTTTGGACATTCTGCTCGATTGTGCACCCCCGGGAAATCGGCCTACCCTAAACCCTCTAGGAAAATCCCCTCGTCCCTCAGCAGCACCGGGATCCCGTCCCGAACCGGATAGAGTACCTTGCCGTCTTGACGGACTAAGGCCTCGGCGATGGTTTCGCTCACCTGGCTGCCAGCCCGATTCTTCAGTTTCCCCGCTCGGATCGCCTCGTTCACCTTGGCCAACAAAGCCTCCTCCGCCTCCCGCAGCGGCTGATGCGTCTCCGGACATACCAACATCTTCAGTAGTTCCGTGTCCACCATAGCTCAATCCCACTCTCCTAAGACCCTATTCCAAAATAACGGCAAGGCCAGAGATTCTCCCTAAAAAGGACTAACACTTTAGCCGAACGGAGGGACGCTCTTTTCCCCTCTCCCCTGGCGGGAGAGGGGTAGGGTGAGATACTGTGTTGGGAGTCAAGGGGTTTTTTAGGGAAAATGGAGTTTTGGGTTGTGCATGGGGAAGCTCCGTGGGATGAAGGGGCGATGTGTCTTTCCGCACGCCCTATGGTGTGTCATTCCTGCGCAAGCAGGAATCCAGACTTGTTCCCGCGCAAGCGGGAACCCAGTACGCCTCTCCCCACAGCGGGAGAGGCCGGCAGTGCCAAAGGTACCCCCGGGTGAGGGGGAACTGGATTCCCACTTTCGTGGGAATGACACACAAAGGCCTGCCCTGTACAAACGCCTCCGTGTCCTTCCGGCACCCTATGTGTCATTCCTGCGCAAGCAGGAACCCAGAAAAACAACTGGACTGCCGCTTTCGCGGGAATGACATACAAGAGGGAAATCCGGGGGCGGAGTCTCGTCCGCCTTCTTATGCGGGCCAAAGGGGCGCACTCCCAGCGGCCCCCTCACCCGGCTTCGCTTCGCTCAGCCGGCCTCTCGACGGCCAGGGGAGAGGCGGGTGCTTCCTTCGGCTAAAGTGTTCCCCTTCCGGAATCCCACTCCTTTTACTTTTCCGCAAAACCCTCCGGTTGACAAGTCCCCTCCCACCCTATTTTCCTCTCTTCTTGGCAAACCGACGGAAAAATGGGATACTCATAGAAACCTACCCAATCAGCTACCCCCTATTGATCTTCACAGATTGTAGAGACACGAAACTCTCTGGTTTTCAAGCACGTTGGTATCCCTAGGTTTTGCGAAGATGAATAGGGCCTTCACAGGCCCTTTGTTCCCTGCCGAAACGCTTGTTTCTCCCCGGAGTGGGGCCAAAGCAAACATCCATCCGTGGTCCTTTTTTTGAGGAGAGGCCGTCATGGGTCGTCGCTACAAAATGGTGCTTCTTTTTGCGGCTTTGGTCGGAGTGGCATCGGGGCGGGCCGTCGGGTTTGATCCGCCGGTGGATCGGGCCGGGCCGATTACCGCCCGCATCGAAGGCCCCGCCGAAGTCACCCAAATCGGGCAGCCCATCCCGGTGGCGGTGGTGCTGGAAAACAAGGCGGACGCACCGGTCTCCGGCACCGTCCAATTGCGCCTGATCGATCGGTGGCGGAGCCAGCCTGCCGAACCGGTTCGGTTTGAGGTGCCGGGCCGGGACCGGAAACGTCCGGGCAACCCACCCGGCGTGCAACGGCTTGATTTTCAGATCCTCGCCGAGCGGCCGACCTACTCTGCCCATTATCCGATCCATGCCTATGTGCGGTTTCAGCATGGCGGGCAGGAGTACCTGGCCCATCCGATTTTGATCTTCCAAACCAAACTGGCTGAGTCGCCTCGGCCAAGGCGAACCACTGCCTGGGCGGCCCAGCCGACGCCGGCCCCAGGCGAACTGGCCTTGGACCAAGTGCCGGTTTTCCGGATGGTCTATCAGGTTTTTGGCCAGCAGGCCCAGTCTATGCCCGTCGGTTGGACCGGCACCCATGAGCCGACCGGCACAACCTTCCACCGTTCCCAGATGACCTTGGCCGGCCAGAGCCGCCAGGGCTTTGTCGTCCATCCGCCGTGGCGGGATGGCCGGGCCGGGACCATGATCGTTGAACTGCCGCTTCAACTACCCACCGAAAAACCCCTGGTGTTCCGGTCCTTTTTGGGCCAAATCCCCGAAGGCCAAAGCGACGGCCTGACCTTCCGAGTCCGGGTGCTCGGCTGGGACGCGCCGGAAGGCCAGTTTGGTCAGGTGGTCTGGGAAAAACACCTGCTGGCCAAAACCTGGCAACCGGTGGAAGTCGATCTCAGCCCGTTTGCCGGGCAGACGGTTCGGCTTCAACTGGAGTCCCATCCGGGGCCGAAGCAGAATACCGGTTGGGACTCGGCCATTTGGGCCGATCCGGTGCTCCAGAGTGGCCAACTGCCTCCGCCCGCACCGTTTCCGCCGCCAAGCCAAGAGGGGAGTTTCCTTCTGGGCAAGACCCGCTGCGAGCAGGCAGAATACGAAGTCCGCGTTTGGCCGGGCCGACGCGGCCTGTTGGATGCGGTCATCGGCTTTGGCCCTGCCCAATCCGGCCAACCGGCCGCTGCTCCGACACCGGGTGGGCAAACCGGTAGCCGGGACTCCGTTACCCCCCCGCCTGCTGCCCAATCCGGCCAACCGGCCGCTGCTCCGACACCGGGTGGGCAAACGGCGCCCAGCCCTTCGCCCCGAGCGGGCAAAACCGTTTCTGACCTGCACCCTCCCAGCCACCCAGCAGTCCCATCCAATCCACAAAACTGGCTCTACTTCCAGGGGTTTGAGGTGGAGGTGTTGGACGCCCGGTTGGATTCCGCCCGGTCGCCCATTTTGCTTCAGCAACTCGAAGGGCCGGTCCGATCGCCGGATAAATCGGAAGCCCTCTGGCGGCATCGGTTCCGCTCGATTGCCGGCGAGTTCACCCTGGTCGGCAAACTTTGGATTGCCGACGGCGTGCTCCGAGCCAAGTTCTGGCTGGAAGACGCACCGGCCCCGAAACCCTGGGAAGTGGTTCGGCTGGAAGATGCTGCGACAGGCCGATGGAGCCAGCCGGTCCTGGCCGTCTATGCGGGGCATGGCAATGTGGTGCGCCGTCCCGGCCCGTTCCGATTGGGTTTTGACGGTCATCGGCTTTCCACTTCGTTTGTGGGCATGGAGTTTGAGGGCGGCCTGGCGCTGCTGCAGGCGGTGGATTTGCCGCCCACCCAGTACCAGATCGACCCTGCCGGGCAACACAGTTCCATCCATGTTTCCGACGAGGCCACATGGACTTTTGTTCCTGCACCCGATGTCTGGCAGGCG